>Ga0136644_10003954_pt1 | contig 11020 bp, 9 predicted proteins | sample C_130820_EF_Meta_FD_94780 | JGI IMG/M metagenome (GOLD analysis project Ga0136644, IMG submission 94780) | Freshwater microbial communities from Lake Croche, Canada to study carbon cycling - C_130820_EF_MetaG (v2) (version 2) | ecosystem: Environmental > Aquatic > Freshwater > Lake | place: Lake...
ATTTATGTGACACCGCCAGAGCTCCGGGGCTTATTGAATGCTGGCGTGCAACTATCGGGCGCGCGTGTATTTGCTGGTTCTGCACCGGTTTCGGTGGATACTCTGCGTCGGACTCGGGCTGCTGGCGCTAGTGAAGCTTGGGGTGTTTACGCACTGACCGAAATGCTTCCAGTCTCGGCCGTGGAGTATGACGAGAAGAGCGCCTGGACCGGCGATGGAGACTTGCTAGGTGCACCTTGTGACCGTGCCGAGGTTCGGGTAATCGATGGGCTGATCCAAGCACGAGGCCCAATGATGGCGGACCGATATTTAGGTGAACCGCCTAATACTTGGATTAATACGGGCGACGTCGGTGCTTTGGATGCGCAAGGTCGAGTCATCCTGCATGGCCGAGCTAAAGACATGATTCTGCGTCGCGCCGAAAATATTTACCCTGGGTTGTATGAACCGGCGTTGAGCATAGCGGGAGTCGCTGAAGCCATCATGGTTGGTGTGTCAGCGTTCGATGGTGATGAAGTTGTGGTGGTCGTCGCCGAACTAGAAGAAACTGCCGATGCGCGCCGAATAGTCCCCGAACTGCGTCGCGTCATTGATGCAATGGGTGGGCATAGAGCTGACTATCTTGTCCTAGCTGAAGTTCCCCGGTCGGGCCGTTCACGTAAACCCGACCGCATCGCAGCATCCCAGCTAGCGACTCAACTCATCGCAACACACTCCGAGTCGGTGATCCCATGCTGAATGCCAATTTAAGAGGTGTAACACATCCAGGAGTTGCTCTATGCGAAATCCGATGAGCATTCAGGCTCAGTTTTGCCCTCATGGAAGCATTTGATTGTGAAGGCCGATTGTGAGTAGAGACTTTGTCGTCACAGGAGCGTCAGGGTTTTGCGGTGCCGAGATACTAAAAGTGGCGCAGCAGCGCGGATTCTCGGTGGCGTCCCTAGGCCGTTCAGAACCTCGAGTGTCTGAGGTCGACCATGTCTACATCGACTTCTTTGAGACACAGAGTTCTGAACTGTTGAATGCTCTCAAGCGTGCCGATGTTGGCGAGGGAACCGTTGTCGTACACGCTGCTGCAACAGTTGGAGACAGTGGCAGTCAGAAACTCTTTGTTGGAGTGAACATTGAGGGTACGCGGGCTTTACTCACAGCCTGCAATGAACTCGGTGCAAAGGTTGTTCACATTTCGTCGGCCAGTGTGTACCGAACTGGTCTTGACGGGCCAGTTGTCGAAAGCGCACCCACTGGACCCCATCGAGATTATTACTCGGCGACAAAGTCCGTTGCGGATGGCTTGGCGCTTGAAGCTGGGGCAGTCGTGTTGCGGCCTCGAGCTGTTTACGGCGTGGGCGATCCGCACCTACTTCCGCGTCTGTTACACGTGGCTGGCCGAGGCTGGCTACCTCTGCCTGGGCTGTCCACCTCCATGTCAGTGACCTCGGTTGAGTTGCTTGCGGATGCTGCGCTGCAGGCCGCATCATGGGATCCGGGTTGCTACAACGTTGCTGATTTGGATTCAGTTGATCGAGATGAAGCTATCAGGATGTTGCTGAGGAAATCTGGTTTGAAGACGCGCATCGTTCATCCACCGCAAGCGGCATCAGTTGCTGTTGCACGCCGTCTCGAACAGGTCCTTCATGTGATGGGACTCCGTTCGCCAATCTCTGGCTATGCCGTTGCCCAAGTGGCTTACCCAATACTTTTAGACACAAGCAAGGCTCATGACGCGGGATTACGCCCGATGCAGGGTACCTGGCAAGCCTACGTCGACTCACTGCCGCACAATTAGTCTTTACTAATGAGAACTGTTCGGATTGTGTCGTTGATTTTGGCGCTTGGCTTGGCAGCAAGCGGATGTTCTCAAGTCCATCTTTCTCAAGTCCATCAACCAAAACTGACAGGCACAATTAACCGATCGAATGACACACGAGTCATAGCCCAAATTGCTTATGCAAAGGCTCATTACAAGTCACCAAACAAAGCAAAGTTTGGCGACTTCGGTGGTACTGACTGTGTAAATTTTGCCAGTCAGACCATGCGGGCTCGAGGCTGGAATATGGATGAAGGTTGGTGGTTCTCCTCAGATTCGTCCGGCATGCGTTACAGCCATTCGTGGATTTCAACCATCAAGATGCGCGAGTATCTTCTCGCGCATCCGCAGAGAGCGACTCTCCTATCTTGGCAACAGCGTGACAAAGTGCGAACCGGTGACATTGTCGAATTTGATTGGGATTCATCTGGCAACCCAGATCACATGGCGATTGTTTCCGGTATCGAAACGCTCAGCGGTAAGCGGGTGATTTTGCTCAGCTCGCATAGTCCGGCAGCTTTCGACTGGCCCATTGAGGATGCAAGCGCCGAACATGGCGATCAGACCAAAGTTAACTTCTGGCACATTCGGTCTTAGGTGGAGAGATTGCTAAATCCTCCATCGTTTCTTTCCGAACAGACAAAAGCCCCACCCAAAAGGGTAGGGCTCACAAGGCATCTTTCCTATTGCCATTCCGAATGCAAGTGATTGCCAGCAATCACGCATTCGGCTGCGGAGACGAGAGCCGATGCGAGATTGCTTGAGAATCGGGCCGCAGTCGCATCGGAAAATGGACGCAAGTGTTTGTCGTTTGCTTGCTCCCAACCGATTAGAGCAAGCTGTCACAGATTCCGAGTCCAGCAATCGTTCGCTCTGTTTGCCATTCCGAATGCAAGTGATCCCTAGGATCACGCATTCGGCTCCCAAATCCTCACGAGTTTCCAGAGCGCAATAAAAAATCCCGCCGGACAGGCGGGATTCTTCATTGCGCGGAGACGAGAGGATTTGAACCTCCGAAGGATTTAACTCCTTACCTCATTAGCAGTGAGGCGCACTCGACCGGACTATGCGACGTCTCCTCGTGCACCTTGAGATTATCGGAAAACCGCTGATATTGGAAAATCTGCATAGTCATTACATGTTGCAGGCGTTGGGCCGACAAATATTAACGTTTGCTTGCTCCCCACCGGTTAGAGCAAGCTGTCGCAATTCCGAGTCCAGCAATCGCCAGCGATTGCGGACGTCGGCTCCCAAATCCCGCCACGCTTACCAGAACAAAAATAGCCACCCCCAAAAAGGGGATGACTATTTTTCTGCGGCGAGGGAGGGAACCGTCAGTCGTGCTATTCGCACGACTTCCTCCTCAAATCCCTCATCACAAAGCAGTAAACAAAAAGCCCCCACATTGAGTGGGGGCTTTTCATTTACGCGGCGAGGGAGGGATTTGAACCCCCGGAGGCTTTAACACCTCAGACGCTTTCAAGGCGCCCGCATTAGGCCGCTCTGCCACCTCGCCAGATCAACAAAAGTTGACCAAAGGAAACTTTACGGGACAAATGCACATCAGTGAAATGCGGGCTTGCCGTAGGCTTAAAAACGTTGATACCACTAGGAGCGCGCATGACCACCAAACTTGTTAAGCAAGTCACACCTCCAGCGCGCCGAGTGGCGTTCACTGGGGCTGTAGCGACGGTCCTAGCAGCAGCCCTGAACGCAGGTTGGCTTTGGCTCACTCAGCATAAGCTGAACGTTGCACTGAACATCCCCCAGTCCATGGGGTCTGACGTTTATGCGCCAGCACAACAGACGAAGATCGTCCTAGCCACTCTCGTTGCGGGTGCAGTCGGTGTCCTTGGCGCACTATTGCTGGCGAAACTGGTGATTGCTCCACGCATTTGGTGTTTAGCAGTCGGCTTTGGCATGGGTCTGGCGTCACTTTACGGCGCACTGACTTTGCCCAATCAGACACTTAGCCAGCATGTATCCCTGGCAATGTTTCATGCCATCGCCACTTTTTGTATCGTGCCAGCTCTGGCGTGGGCTCTTGAGATTCGTCATCAAGATCTCGCTGAGGCTGATTTGCGCTACCACCAGCACATTGATGCCCGCACCACCACGGATGCAGAGCCTGCGGTAATCACGCCGGCGACTGAGACACCTGCTCCACTGAATGACACAGTGATTGTCGACCCAACCGGGTATCTACCCACCGATGGAGAGAATACGACGAGCTAAATACGGGGAGAAATGGCCTACGTATTTTTCCTGGAGCTCAGGCAACTTCCAATCTTGACCAGTCACCTTGCCACGACAATTCTCACTTCCACAGAGGCAGTCAAATTCGTCATAGTCTGAGTCATCACATGTCGCGTAATCAAACGTAAGTTCTTCACCAATTGCGATATCGCGCCAGGCAATGACAACAATGCCACCAAGCAGCACACAGTTAGGTTCGCATGAGTGGTTAATCATGTCGCCAGGCTCGGGTTCTGGCTGTGGCGATAGGTACAAGTCGTCACTAATTTGAATCGAACGATGCTGCTGATCTTCTGGCAAAGTATCCAAGATGTCACGTGTAGTCACATAACCACCAAAGCCAGCTACCGACTCACCAGCGGCGATAACCTGAATTGCAAAACTTCCGGAACCTTTGCCCGGTGTAATGCGAGCCTCGGCTTTCAGCGACAACCATTGAGTACTCATCAGACCTCACATCAACGTCTAGGTGCTCGCCAACGCAGTGGCGAATCTTGCGACTACTGTACTCAACTCTGGTGAGCTAGAGGTAAGGACCATGTTCAGTGGCACCGCTTCCAAAACCATCTTCCATGCCAGCATTTTCACCGGCAGAGATAGCTTGACGCCGCATTTCTTCAAACTGTGCCCGAGCAGACATCTGTTGAGCAAACAAGGTGGTCTGGATTCCGTGGAAGAGCCCCTCGAGCCATCCCACTAGTTGGGCTTGAGCGATGCGGAGTTCAGCATCTGAAGGTGTGGTACCAGATTCAAATGGCAATGCCAGACGCTCAAGTTCTTCAACGAGCTCAGGGGCAAGACCATCTTCAAGTTCCTTGATGGAACGCATGTGGATTTCACTAAGTCTCTGGCGCGATGCCTCATCAAGTGGGGCTGTGCGCACCTCTTCGAGTAGCTGTTTGATCATGCTGCCAATGCGCATTACTTTTGCAGGTGCAGGCACTTGATTCACCAGATTCTTTGAGTCATCATCCAATTCAGTGTTGTTCAGAGGCTGTCCAGTCGAACCTAAAACAACTACTTGGGATACTTCGGGCGTGGTGCTGTCGCTTTGCATAGTTACATTCTTACGAGATTCTTTATTCTCTGCAGGCAAATCTGGTGCACGTGGTCGAAGTGTGAACCTCTAGGCTAAGAAGCATGATCGATGTCGCCTTAATCCGCCAAGACCCAGATGCCGTTCGACGCTCACAAAAAGTTCGTGGCGAATCCGAATCGCTAGTTGACGACGTGTTGGCTGCTGATGTTGCACGCCGCGCAGCCGTTGGGGCTTTCGAAGTGTTGCGTACCGAGCAAAAGGCACTCGGGGCTCAGGTTGCCAAGGCATCCGGTGATGAGAAGCAGGCAATTCTTGCTCAAACGAAAGATCTATCTGACCAAGTAAAGGCTGCTGAAGCGCAACTGCGTGAAATGGATGCGGCATTGGATGGACTTGTACTACAACTTTCGAATGTCGTGGCGAACGAGGTGCCAGTTGGTGGCGAAGAAGATTTCGTTGTCTTGCGCGAAGTCGGTCATCGCCGTGACTTTGCTGCAGAGGGAATCACTGTTCGCGATCACGTTGAACTTGGTGAACTGATCGGTGCAATCGATATTGAACGTGGTGCGAAAGTTAGTGGTAGCCGTTTTTACTACCTCACCGGTCCAGGTGCCATGTTGGAATTCGCCTTGGTTCAATTGGCGATGAATCAAGCTCAGGCTCACGGTTTCATTCCGATGATCCCACCCGCTCTGGTGAAACCTGCAGCCATGGAAGGAACTGGGTTCCTCGGTCAGGCCGCCGAAAATGTTTACTATCTCGAAGCCGATGACATGTACTTGGTTGGGACTGCGGAAGTCCCTCTAGCGGCTTACCACATGGATGAAATTCTGGAATCAACCACATTGCCTCGACGCTATGCAGGTTTCTCGCCTTGCTATCGTCGCGAGGCAGGAAGTCATGGCAAGGATACGCGTGGCATCTTCCGTGTGCATTGGTTCGACAAAGTCGAAATGTTCTCATTCTGTCCAGTTGACGAAGCAGAAGCTGAGCATGCTCGCCTACTTGCCTTCGAAGAAGAATTTCTACAAGCTCTCGAGATTCCATACCGTGTCATTGATGTGGCCTCTGGCGACCTTGGCTCAAGTGCATCACGCAAGTTTGACTGTGAAGCATGGGTTCCTTCGCAAGAGCGCTACCGCGAAGTGACTTCTACATCCAACTGCACCACGTTCCAGTCGCGTCGCTTGCGTATTCGTGCACGAGGCGAAAACGGTGTTGGTCCGATAGCAACGCTGAACGGCACCCTTTGTGCAGTCACACGCACCATCGTTGCGATTTTGGAGAATCATCAACAAGCTGACGGTTCAATTCGCGTGCCTCCAGCGTTACGCCCTTACCTTGGTGGCGTCGAGACTTTCAACCTGAAGTAACTGCTAATCGATGAGCAACGTCGGACTTGAAAGAACTCACCAGATTGTGAACCGAGGATAAATAGTGATTCGACTCTTAGCCACGGATTTGGATGGAACCCTCCTACAAACTGGCGGCACCGTCTCTCAAGAGAATGTTCAGGCTCTGGCTCGCGCCACACAAGAGGGCCTTGATGTGGTCTTTGTTACTGGCCGTCCGCCAAGGTGGATGACGGATATTCCGACTGCCACTGGTTATCGAGGTCTGGCAGTGTGTGCCAATGGAGCGCTGACTATGGATTTGGCATCAGGTGAAGTTTTGTCCGCGACACACATTGACGGACAAGTCGGACTCGAAGTGTGCGCTTTGTTAGCGGAAGTGGACCCCGGCATTACATTTGCTGCGGAACTCAGTCGCGCGAACGACAATTTCGTCATTGATGAGCACTACTTTCCTCGTTGGGCTTCGGGACAGCCACTCTCCCGTATGTCTGTTGAGGAGATGTTCGCCACAGAGACCGTCATCAAACTTATGGCCCGTCCAAGCCAGGGCACAGATTTTGATGCAGACTCATTTCTAGCTAGCGCGCTAGGTGTAGTAGCTGGACATGTCGAAGTGACTCATTCCGATATTCACAATGTTCTACTCGAGATGAGTGCACTTGGTGTTAACAAAGGCACTGGGCTTGCAAGTTACGCTAGAGAGCTCGGACATGATGCTACTGAAGTGTCTGCGGTCGGGGATATGCCGAATGACATTGAAATGATCCGTTGGGCTGGTCGAGGAGCGGCTGTGGCGAATGCACATAATGAAGTGAAAGCAGTCGCCGACGTCCACCTGCCTTCAAATGATGAGCATGCTGTAGCTATTCTCATTAACAGCATTCTGTCGAGTTAGTGATTCTTGCGTTCACGCATTGCAGTTAGCCACACATCAGCTTCTTGGAACGCTTGATCAGTTACTGCATCTTTCACAAGTGAAGTTCCCGCATCATTACGCGGGTACGAACCCAGGAATTTCACATCCGCACAAATACGATGCAAACCCATCAGAGCCTCACCCACGCGTTCGTCATCAATGTGACCTTCGCAGTCAATTGAAAAGAAGTAGTCGCCCAGTTGCTTCTTGGTAGGGCGAGACTCAATGCGCGTCAAGTTCACACCACGAACGGCGAACTCCGTAAGAATCTCGAGCAATGCACCGGGATGGTCTTGATGTATGAACAATGACAAAGTCGTCTTATCGTGACCAGTCGGGGGTTGCGCATGACCGGGCTTGTGGACGAGTACGAAGCGAGTCCAGGCGACGTCGTTATCGCCGATACCGTCAGCAAGAATCTCAAGACCGTAATGGGCAGCTGCCGCAGTTGAACAGATAGCTGCGTCATAGTTTGCTCCGTCGACCAACTCCGCGGCCGCCGCTGCGGTTGACATAGCAGGAAGTACATGCGCCGCGGGAAGGTTTTCCCGCAGCCATTCCAAACATTGTGCGTGTGCATGTGGATGGGTAGCGATGCGCTTGATATCTGTGAGAGCAGTGCCCGGGCGGACCAATAAACCGAACTCAACGGGAATTGCAATCTCATCAACGATTTCAAGAATTTCACCGTGGCTCAATTCATCAAGTGTTGTAGCAACTGACCCTTCAACTGAATTCTCAATGGGGACAAGCGCACCAAGAGCTTGGTCTGTACGAACTAAATCTAGTGCTGCATTCACAGATGGCGCTGGGATGAGTGTGGCTGCGTGACTAATCGGCATACGAAGGAGAGCGGCTTGGGTGAAAGTGCCCTGAGGGCCGAGATAGGCCAATGCGCGTGTCATAAGAGTTCAAGATTACGTGATTTGCAGTCAATCAATTGAATTTTGCAGAGTAAGTGGTCGTATTTTGACAATCGTGGCGAGTCATGTGAAGCGAATAACCTGCTTTGCGTAATGATTACCTAATGGATTCAACCCTTTATCGGCGCGGGGCGGACGGTCGTCATGTACCGGTCTTTGCCGATGGGGATCTTGGCACGAATCTCGATAGTTCGGTGCTAACGCATGACGAGTTTTATGATCTTTTTGAAGTTTCTGGTCACCCTGAATCGGCTGCCCTTGTTGTGCCGAGCATGATGCAGCTACCCAAAATCAAACAACCTAAGGTTAAACAACCCAAGATCAAGACATCAAAAATAAAGATGCCCATGGTTGAAAATAAAGTTCCTGATGAAAGCCAACCGATAGATCTAGAGAGCCCCAAAAAAACGCGAAAGAATAAGACGTTTAGTCGTGTCCTAAGAACGCTCAAGATTGGTCTTGTCGCATACGTCCTCTTCTTTGCGTGGTTAGCCTTCGATACGTCACACGCACTCCAGAAGACCAAGGCCATGCCGCATCACCGCATCGCCAATACTGCCGGGACAAACTGGCTGCTCGTTGGTTCTGACAGCCGCCGTGGATTGTCCTTTCAGGACATGAAGGTGCTCCGCACTGGGATGGACAACACATCGCAGCGCACAGACACCATCATGGTCGTTCACTTTGGTGGCAAAGGCCGTGCGTCACTGATCAGTCTTCCGCGTGATTCTTATGTGGTAATTCCACAGCACATGTACAAGGGTCAAGTAGTCGGCGAGTATCACAACAAAATTAATGCCACGTACTCTATCGGTGGCGCACCGCTCCTTGTAGCTACAGTGGAACGCAATACTGGACTTCACATTGACCATTACATGGAAGTCGGCTTCGCTGGCATTCGAGATTTAACTGATGCCATCGGTGGTGTCGACATGTGTGTCCCACGACACTATGTCGATAAGAATTCAGGTTTGAACATCGACAAGGGTTGTCAGACGCTCGATGGCAAAACTGCGCTGGCCTATGTTCGAATGCGCTACGCGGATCCACGCGGTGACATTGGTCGCATTCAACGCCAGCAGCAATACCTCGGTGCTGTGCTGCACAAGGTAGCTACTCCCGGCGTCCTATTGAACCCCATCTCTATGACGCACTTGTCGAAAGCAACAACCGGCGCTCTTGTTTTAGGCAAAGACGATGGTGTTACTGATCTAGGCCGACTTGGCATTGCCATGCGGTCCTTGATGAAGGGTAAGGGCGCGGTCAAGACAGTGCCGGTCGCAACTGCGAGTGGTTTCGCCGGCGGACAGTCAGTTGTCCTCTGGAATGAGCAGCAGGCTAAGGCCCTATTCCAAAGCCTCGGAGCCAAATAGATACCAAATTGAGGCATTTAGGTGACCCTTATGTACACAAGAGGCTGTAGTTTCCCCTAAGATTTTCGTCATTACTCAACGAGGAGAATTATGTCTGCATTCGTGCGCAATGCCGCGGGGGATATCACCCTGACTGGCTCAAACCACACCACAATTATCGTCGTCGCTCTCATTGCCTTAGCCGCCTTGGGCGTTGCTGGCTTCTTGATGCGACAGGTTTTGTCTGCCGATGAAGGCACCGAGAATATGAAGAAGATTGCTGGAGCTGTGCAAGAAGGTGCAGCTGCTTATCTCAGTCGCCAGTTCCGCACCCTTAGTGTTTTTGCGGTTTTGGTTTTCTTCCTGCTGTTCTTGCTTCCAGCCGATACACAGAGTGAGCGTATTGGGCGTTCAATCTTCTTCCTCGTGGGTGCAGTATTCTCCGCAGTAACTGGCTACATGGGTATGTGGCTTGCAGTTCGTGGAAACGTTCGCGTTGCTGCTGCGGCTAATGCAACCGGCGAGCAGGATGCAATGCGCATCGCTTTCCGCACCGGTGGCGTGGCCGGCATGTTCACAGTGGGTCTTGGTTTGCTCGGCGCTGCAATTGTGGTCTTGGTCTACCAAGGCAGTGCGCCACGTGTCCTTGAAGGTTTTGGATTCGGTGCTGCACTTCTTGCGATGTTCATGCGTGTTGGTGGCGGTATCTTCACCAAGGCTGCCGATGTCGGCGCCGACCTTGTTGGCAAGGTTGAACAGGGCATCCCTGAGGATGATCCTCGCAACGCTGCAACTATCGCTGACAATGTTGGTGACAACGTCGGTGACTGTGCTGGTATGGCCGCTGACCTCTTCGAGTCCTATGCAGTAACACTTGTTGCCGCACTCATTCTTGGCAAGGCAACCTTTGGCACGCTCGGCTTGGTATTCCCATTGGTGGTGCCGGCTATTGGCGTTCTGACTGCAGTCGTCGGCATCTTTGCTGTGTCGCCTCGTGCTAATGATCGTTCAGGCATGAGCGCAATCAATCGAGGTTTCTTCATCTCTGCAGCTATCTCGGCCGTTCTAGTGTCGGCTGCGTCTTATGTATTCTTGCCAGCAACTTTGGCTGAAATCTGGCAGAACGAATTACCAAAAGAGTTTAAGAATTACGCCACTTTGAATCCGCGCTTCCTCGCCATCAGTGCAGTCCTTATCGGTATCGTTCTGGCTGCTGCAATTCAGCAGTTGACTGGTTACTTCACTGAGACAAACCGCAAGCCAGTTGATGACGTCGCGAAATCATCTTTGACTGGACCAGCTACGGTCATTCTTGCGGGTATCTCTGTCGGCCTTGAATCCGCTGTCTATTCAGCACTACTTATTGGTG
>Ga0136644_10003955_pt1 | contig 11020 bp, 4 predicted proteins | sample C_130820_EF_Meta_FD_94780 | JGI IMG/M metagenome (GOLD analysis project Ga0136644, IMG submission 94780) | Freshwater microbial communities from Lake Croche, Canada to study carbon cycling - C_130820_EF_MetaG (v2) (version 2) | ecosystem: Environmental > Aquatic > Freshwater > Lake | place: Lake...
TAGATAGTTACTGTGTATCTAACTATCTAACTCCCTAACTTGATACAACCTATCCAGAATCGTGAGTTTGCGAAGCAATTCTGTCGATCATCTATTGAATGGATAGGTTACTGAATCGACGCAGTCGATCTCCTAACCATGTATTCAGTTAATTTTTACTGTCTTAAAATGATAAAGAAATCGCTACCTTGTGTGCTACATAAAAAAATGGTGATGGATAAAAGAAAAAAAATAAAATAAAAAATAACGTAATCCCTAAAAGATATGATATTTCTTTTTCCATAGGCTTATAAATAATCCAATGTGAAGGTTTTTCAAAATACATTATTTTTATTAATCGAATATAATAAAAACAACTAATAACACTAGTTAAAACACCAAGAAAAGCAAAAAAATAAAGAGAAGCATTTAATGCACTAAAAAATATATAAAATTTACTACAAAAACCTGCTAATGGTGGAATTCCAGCCATTGAAAATAAAGTACAGCTTAAAGTAAATGCCAATATGGGATTAGTACTTCCTAACATTCCTAAATCTGAGGTATATTTTATACGAACAAATGGATTGGGTTTGGATTGCTTCGCAAACTCAGAACCATCAATCGATCGATTCTGTAAAGAAAGTATAATTGCAAAAATATTAATAGTCATTATTACATAAATAATTAAATATATTGTTAAAGCTTCAATACCTTCACCTGTTGCACAAGAAAAACCTAATAGAATATATCCTATATGTCCAATTGAACTATATGCTAATAAACGCTTTATTTTTTGTTGAGAAAGCGCTGCCAATGCCCCAATAATCATAGAAGCGCCACTACAAAATAATAAAATTTTTTGACATGGAAATATTAAATCATAAAAAGTTGATAAAAATAATCGACTAAATACAGCAAGAAGAGCTATTTTTGGAGTTATAGAAAAAAAAGCGGTAATTGCGGTAGGGGATCCTTCGTAAACATCAGGTGCCCACATATGAAAAGGTGCAGCAGTTAACTTAAATAAAAAACCTACAGCTACAAAAAGAATTCCGAGTAAAATTCCATTTGAATGGCTTGAATAGCTTGGTTTGGTTTTATCACTTTGTGAACCATCAATCCATCCAATCGATTGATCGTGAGTTTGGATTGCTTCCATCGACAGAATTGGTTGGTTTGGATAGATCGACTGCGTCGATTCAGCAACCAAAGTCTCCAATCCAATCCAATCTTTCGATCCGTCGATTCCTGTAAATAATAAAGTAAGCTCTCCAAAATTAGTCATTCCAGTAAATCCATAAATAATAGAAAAACCAAAAAGAAGAATTCCAGAAGAAAAAGCACCAAGAATAAAATATTTTAAACCAGCTTCTGTGGAAAATTCAGAATTTCGTTTTGAAGCTGCCAATACATAAAAACATAAACTTTGAAACTCTATTGTTAAATAAAAAGAAATAAAGTCATAGCTCGATATCATTAAAAGCATACTTAATACAGAAAAAAGTAATAAAATAAGAAATTCAAATGCATTAAGTTGCTCTTGTTTTAAATAACTAATGGATAAAAGAATAGCACAAAAAGAACTTCCAACAAGCAAAGTTTTAAAAATATATGTAAAATCATCTAGTATCAAACTATTATAAAATAAAATACATTGATGGATAGGATTATTATATAATAATATTAATGTTAATAGAAGAATCCAAAGACTTAACCAACCTATAGTACCTTGAATAGATGGTTTGGTTGTATCGGTTACTGAATCGACGCAGTCGATCTCCGAACCATCAATCGATTCAATAGATTGGATTGGAGACTTTGTCTCGAATACTTCGTAACTATCGATCATTAAATGATTGGTGGGGAGCATAGAATGGTTTGATTTTTTTGTTTCAAAAAAAAGACCAAAAAAAAGCAAAATAAAAATTGCATTAAGTAAGAAAATTTCAGGAAAAATAGCTAAAAAATCATTTTCAAATAAATCAAGAAAGTTTACATTCATTTTAGATATTCTTTTAAGAGGCACAGATCAGATGGTTAGGAGGATAGGATACGAAGTAACTGATTCACTTCGTGAAACAAACCTATCCATTCCATCGAAGGATCAACAGATGGACAGAATCGGTTACAAAGATCAACTGAATCAACGAAGTTGATCTATTCAAGGTATCCGAACCTATCCATCTGATCTGTCGATTGAATCAACAGATGCGAAGTATTCCGTTGATCTATTCAAGATCGACTGATCCATTGGAGACCTTGAATAAATCAACAGAATCGAGAATGGATTGATTGGTTTGGATCCAAAGCCACCAATCCACACAAACCATCTGTCGATCAGTTGATTCAGTTGATCTTTGTCTCCCAACCATTGAATGGTTAGTTGTTTCACGGGATAGAGATCAACTTCGTTGATTCTGGATACGAAGTAACTCCCTAACTCGATACACCAATCCATTGAATCGACAGATGGTTAGGTTGTATCGAGTTATTGTGTATCGAATCGACTGCGTCGATCGAAACATTCTATCCATGAATCAACAGATGGTTAGGATAGATCGACTGCGTCGATTCTGTAAACTATACATGGAATCGACACAGTTGATCTGTTGATGGAATGCTTCGCATCTGATCTATCTATTTTCCATGTTCAATAATATTTGAAACCGAACAATGCATAGGTTCTAAAAAAGAGTCTGGATATACTCCCATCCAAATAATTCCAAAAATAAAAGGCAAAAATAAAAAAAATTCTCTTCGATTTAAATCTGCAAAATGATTAATATAATGTGGTTTAAAATTACCAAAAACTACACGATTGTATAACCATAAAGAATAAGCACCACCTAAAATCATTCCAAGAGCGGCTAAAGTAGCTATAAAAGTATTTGTTTGAAATGTACCAGTAAGTATTAAAAATTCTCCTACAAAACTACTTGTACCTGGTAAACTTAAATTTCCAAGAGTAAATACTAGAAAAAAAAAAGAAAATATTGGCATAACATGAACACATCCTCCGTAATATTTTATTAATCGAGTTTTATGACGATCGTAAAGAACACCTATACATAAAAAAAGTGCACTTGCGACTAAACCATGACTTAACATAAGAAGAATAGATCCTTCAATTCCTTGTACATTTAAACTAAAAAGACCAAGGGTAACAAAGCCCATGTGTGCGACCGAGCTATATGCAATAATTTTTTTTAAATCAATTTGTCTTAAAGTAGTTAATGATGCATAAAGAATTCCTAAAATACTTAAAGTATAAATAAAAGGGGTAAAATAGCAAGTGGCCACTGGAAATAATGGAATTGAAAATCTTAAAAATCCATATGTTCCAAGTTTTAGTAGAACTCCTGCTAAAATAACAGATCCTGCAGTAGGTGCTTCCACATGAGCTTCTGGTAACCAAATATGAACAGGAACCATAGGAACTTTGACTGCGAATGAAACAAAAAAGGCTAACCAAAGAAGGATTTGTCTTTTTTCACTAAATTCAATGGTATATAATATTTGTAAATCAGTAGTTCCTGCTTGATAATATATAAAAAGTATACCTAAAAGCATAAAAACGGAACCTAAAAGGGTGTAAAGAAAAAATTGATAAGCTGCTCTAATTTTTCTTTCACGTGATCCCCAAATTCCAATAATTAAATACATTGGAAGAAGTACGCTTTCAAAAAATATATAAAAAAAAAGTAAATCTAATATACAAAAAACACCTAACATGCATGTTTCCAACAATAAAAAAGCTATACAATATTCTTTTATATAAACATGAACACTGGACCAACCCACTAAAAGACAAACAGGAACTAAAAAAGTAGTTAAGAGAATAAAAAATAATGAAATACCATCAATACCTAAACGACAATTCATATTTAATAAAGATAACCAATCTGTTTGTTCAACAAATTGAAATTGTGCTGATGAATTATCAAATTGTATCCAAAGAAATAAAGAAATCAAAAAAACTACTAACGAAAGGCTTAAAGAAAATGTGCGTATGAAATATGTTTTCGAAGAAGGAATAACGAGAAGAATTAAACTTCCTGCTAAAGGAAGAGATAAAAGTGTTGAAAGCAAAAAATGCATATTTGGAATCTTTTTTACGGTTGGGTGGGTATCCAGATGGTTAGTTGTTTCGAGTTACTGATGCGAAGCATTCAATCCAAGCGATACATCTATCCATTCAATCGTGAGTTTGGATTGGATACTCCGTAACCAAACCAATACTGTCGATTCGATACACAGTAACTCGATTCACCAAACCAATTCTGTCGATTGAATCAACTGATCGACGAGCTGAAACTCCAATCCAAACTCACGATTGAATGGATACTACGTAACCATCTGATCTATTCAACGTTATTGTTTCGAATCGTGAATAGATAGATCGCCGGAATCGAGATCGCCGGAATCGACGCAGTCGATCTGTTGATGGAATGCTTCGCATCTGATCTGTCGATTCAATGAAGAGTTGATCGACTCTGTCGATTCTGGATAGGTGACTTTGGATAGATCAACGGAATGGTTAGTTGTCTGACGAAGTGATACATCTATCCATCTGTTGATTCAAGGTTGTATCGAATCGACAGATGGTTAGAATGTTTCGAGTTACGAAGTATCCAAGTGATACAACCTATCAATTCCCTCGATCTGTTCAGTTGATCTCTATCCTGTGAACTAGTTAGCGAGTTTTTTCGAGTTACTAAGTATTCAGTGAATCAGTTACTTCGTATCTGATAGTTTGGATTGGTTAGAATGTTTCGAGTTAGGTTTGGATTGGATACTACGTAACCAAACCAATACTATCCAAACCAATCTAACCAATATTATCCAGAATACATCGACAGAATCGTGGATGGATTGGAGACAAAGTCTCCAAACCTCCAATTCATTCAGTTGGTCGATGGATTTCATAGAATAGATAGATCGACGGAATCGATAGGTTGTATCACTTGGATTGAATGGATACTACGTAACCATCAGTAACTCGAAACATTCTAACCATCTGTCAACAACATTGGTTTGGTTACAAAGATGAACGGAATGGTTAGCTTGAATCAACAGATCGACTGCGTCGATTCCGTTGATCTGTTTCGAGTTACTGATGGTTACGTAGTATCCATTCAATCCAAGTGATAGACCTATCCATCTTGAATCGACAGATCAGATGCGAAGCATTCCATCAACAGATCGACAGAATGGTTAGAATGTTTCGGATACACAGTAACTAGATACAACCTATCCATCTGTCGATTCCGTTGATCTATTCATTACTAGATCTTTCACAAAAGAGATTATAAAAAATAAAGCTTATAAATTGAATAAAATATAAACGATTATCAATCCAAAATGAAAGAAAATCCCATAAACCCACTAATGCAATAAAAAAAGTAAGTCCAATAAGCATAGAGAATGCATAATGATATACAAATCCACTTTGTATTTTACTTATTTGTTGACTAAGTTTTTGAAAACTATAAGCTATACCATATGGACCTAAAATTTCAACAATACCTTTATCTAGTAATTTAAATGTTACAGAATATCCAAAAGATAAACCCTTTGATACTATGAAATCATTATAAACTTTATCAAATAACCATCTTTTATTTAAAAATAAATACAATGATTTTCCAATACGAGAAGTTTTTATAGTATAAATAAAAAAAGAACCAAACTCAGATAAATTTATTAAATATGCAATACAACCACCTAAAAAACCAAAAATTAAAGGTATAAATTTAATGCTTTGTGGAATATATTCTGATTCTATTAATAATGCATTGTCAGGAAGAATAAAAAGAGAATTTCCCCAGAAATTTGTTCCAACTCCAATCATCATATCTTTTGCTATATATCCAACAAAAATACTACCAAAACCCAAAAGAATTAAAGGTATTGCCATAAGAATAGGTGCATCATGAGTTGACCCAATTGATCGAATATATCCATTTGTAAATGATAGGGAGCTGATCTGATGGATTGGTTGTATCACTTTGTGAACCATCAATTCATCAGATCTGTTTCTCGAAAAAAAAGTAAGAAATAATAATCGAAAAGAATAGTAAGAAGTAAACAATGCAGAGAAACTCCCTAACCAAAATGCAAAATTACCACTCAGTGTATATTTTGCGTAAGCTACTTCTAAAATAACATCTTTTGAATAAAATCCAGTTAAAAATGGAAAACCTATTAATGCTAAAGAACCTATAACCATCATAGCATAAGTAAATGGCAAAAGTTGGGAAAGCCCACCCATTTTTCGCATATCTTGCTCATCTGCCAATGCATGAATTACGGAACCAGCACTTAGAAACAGTAAAGCTTTAAAAAACGCATGATTCATTAAATGAAAAACCCCCACTGAGTACTGTGAAATTCCACAAGCAAAAATCATATATCCTAGTTGACTACAAGTAGAATAAGCAATAACTCTTTTTAAATCATTTTGAACAACTCCTGTAGTTGCAGCAAAAAAAGATGTCATAGCACCTACAAAAGTAATTACAATAAGTGCTGTTGGTGCATATTCAAAAAGTGGTGAACAACGAGCAATAAGAAAAACACCAGCAGTAACCATTGTAGCTGCATGAATGAGAGCAGACACTGGTGTTGGGCCTTCCATAGCGTCTGGAAGCCAAGTATGCAATCCCAACTGAGCAGATTTTCCTACAGCACCCACAAAAAGTAGAAGACATAAAGTATTTAGAATATCAAATTCTACAGTACAGAAAATGAATGTGGTGTTTGTAAAATGATGTGCACAAGCAAATACTGTTAAAAAGTCTACGGATCCAAAACAACTAAAAATGCCAAAAATCCCTAAAGCGAGTCCAAAATCACCCACTCGATTCATAAGCATAGCTTTTATAGCAGATTTATTTGCTTGTAAACGAGTAAACCAAAAATTTATTAAAAGATAACTTGCAAGGCCTACACCTTCCCATCCAAAAAACATTTGTATAAAATTATCTCCTGTTACTAACATTAACATAAAGAATGTAAAAAGTGATAAATAACTCATAAATCTTGGAAGATGAGGATCTTCTCCCATGTATGAAATAGAATAAAGATGTACTAAACTACTCACAAAAGTAACCACGAGAAGCATTACTACTGTTAAACTGTCGAATAAAAATCCCCAACCAGCGTCAAACATCTCCACAGAAATCCAGGGAGCTAATTTTATATAACAAGGTGATTGACAAAGAGCTACTTCATAAAAAGCTATAAATGACAGAATGGAGGATAGACTTACACATCCTAAAGATATTAAAGGAGCTCCACGATATCCTAAAAAACGACCAAAAGCTCCGGCCATTATAAAACCTAAAAATGGAAGAATAACAATAAGGAGATACATAAATCTTTGTCTTTTTGAATGATCGACAGATCAACGGAATGGATAGTTTGGATTGGATAGGTTCGGATACTACGTAACCGATTCTAACCAAACCAACCTAACCATCTGTTGATTCATGGATAGGTTACATAGTATCCCGACCATCTGTCGATTCAATGGATTGATAGATCGACGGAATCGACGCAGTCGATCTGTCGATTCATTAGAATGTTTCACTGATCGACGCAGTCGATTCTGGATAGATTGTATCGAATCGACTGCGTCGATCTAACCATCTATCGACAATATAATCAAGTGATCAGATGGATAGGTTCGGATACCTTGAATAGATCAACGGAATCGACGCAGTCGATCTGTTGATTCAGTTGATCTGTCGATTCAATGGTTAGATGTTTCGAGTTGTTTCGAATTACTGAGTTACTTCGTATCCTATCCTGTGAATCAGTTACTTCGTATCTTGAATAGATCAACTATCCATCTCGAATGGGTACTAAGTAACCATCTTGAGTTTGGATTGGATACTACGTAACCAAACCAATACTGTTGATCTGAATACATCTATCCATCTGTCGATAGATGGTTTGGATAGGATAGGATACGAAGTAACTCAGTAACCATTCCAGTCATTTTAGTTGTAATAAATATGTAATTTATTTTAATATTTAAAAGTCGAAGTTAGCTAGTATCTTGAATCGATCGACAGAATCGACATCGTCGATCTGTCGATCGATTCAAGGTACGAAGTAACTCGAAACAACTCGAAACATCTAACCATCTATTGAATGGATTGATTGGTTTGGAGTTTCGAGTTACGAAGTATCCAAGTGATTCACCAATCCAAACTAATCATCTAGGTATAGCATAGATCGACTGAATCGAGTCAATCTATATAAGTTGTAATTGTCTAGAAGTGGATTTGAACCACTGACACAAGGATTTTCAATCCTTTGCTCTACCAACTGAGCTATCTAAACACTCAATTGATTGAATGGATAGATTGGTTTGGATTGGTGAATCGAGTTACTGTGTATCGAATCGACGCAGTCGATCTCTCCAAACCATCCAATGAATCGACAGATCGACGGAATGCTTCGCATCTGTCGATTCCGTCGATCTCTAACCAATGATTCACTTGATCGACAGATCGTGAGTTACTTCGTATCCTATCCTGTCGATTCAATGGATAGTTGTGTCGAGTTACTGATGCGAAGCATTCAATCCAGTTAATCAGTTACTTCGTATCCTATACTATCCAGTGATATAGAGTCGATAGATGGTTAGCTTGAATAGATCAACGGAATCGACGCAGTCGATCTGTTGATTCAGTTGATCTATTTCGAATCAACGCATTGAATCGACAGGATAGGTTTGGTTAGAATCGCTTCGCGAACCTATCCAATACTAACTCACGATCTATCTATCCCCTTAAATCGACGGAATTGGTTTGGTGAATGATGGTTAGGTAGTATCCATTCACTCCAATCCAAACTCATGATCTATCGGTCGATTTTTTTATTATTAGTATTTAAAATAATTACAAAAAGATTAAAACAAAAATATATAAATTCTGTAGACTGATTATTTCCAGGAATAAAATATTGAATATTATTATGCCCTATATTACTATCTACAAAACCTATAATAGGTATTTGATATTTTAATGCTTCTTGAATAACAATTATATTTTTTTCTGGATTAGTTATAATTATTACATCTGGAAGATGGCTTATTCTATTAAATGCATGGTTTGGAATGATTGGTTCGTGAATCGACGGAATCGACAGATGCGAAGCATTCCTTGATCTATCCAAACTAACCAATCCATGCAATCCAACCAAGCCTTCATATCTTTTTTTTGCTTTTATATAAGTAGTAATTTGTATATTATTTTTTTTTAAAAAAAAATCAAATTGGTACATGAATTTCTTAAAAAGAATAATTGATTGTGAAAGTTGTTTCCAATTTGTTAAAGTGCCACCAATCCATCTATCATTTACATAACTTTGATTCAAAAGTAAAGCTACTTTTTTTACCAGAATTGAATACTTTGGAGATGTATTAACAAATAAAATATTTCCATTTTTTTTTTTTATACTTTGCAAAAATTTTAAAGTTTGTTTTAAACAAATAATGGTTTCTTCCAAATGAAAAATAGATATATTATTTCTAAATCCAAAAAGAAAAGGTGACATAAATTTACTCCATTTCATACAACCTAAATGAGCTTTTGTTTTTATTAAATCATTAATAAATTCTTCATATCCTTGAATCGAATGGTTTAGAGATCGAGAAATGCTTCGCATCTGTCGATTCATTGGTTGGTTTGTTTGGTTTGGAGACTTTGTCGGCAATCCATTTAATCCATCCAAACCAACCAATCCATCTGTTGATCTTTTACCAAGTAACATCGGATTACTTCCTATCGTGAATCGACGGATTGTGAGTTTGGATTGGATTGGTTGCTTCGCACGCAAACCAAACCATTCTGTCGATGGAATGCTTCGCATCTGATCTATCGAGAAACTCAATTCTCTTGAAATTAAATTATTCATTAAGTTATTTTTTTTTAGAATTCCTTGAATTTGCAAAATTAGTTTGGTGCTTAGATCAACAGATCCTGAGTTTGGAGTTTCAGGAATTGCTTCGCAAACTCACGATTCCGTCCATTCGATTCACCAATGCTGTCGATTCAAGATGGCTAGGGAATGGTTAATTGTTTCGAGTTACTGATAGTTACGTAGTATCCATTCAATTCAAGTGATACGGAATCGACAGTATTGCTTCGCAAACTCACGATCTATCCATCGTTGTATCGAATCATGAATCGACAGGATAGGATACGAAGTAACTCACGATCTGTCGATCAGTGAAACATTCTAACCTATCCATTGAATGGATAGATTGCGAACCAAACTAACCAGCTATTCGCTTACCTTGAATCAACAGATGGATAGATGTATCACTTGGATAGTATTGGTTACTTCGTAACCAAACCTAACTCGAAACAACTAACCATTCCGTTGATTCAATACATTTAACCATCAGATGGTTTGGAGTGATTGGTTACTGAGTTACTTCGTATCCTATCCAAACTAACCAATCCATCTACTATTTAATGGATTCTTTGGAGTAAAAGGACTCGAACCTTTGAATATCGGCGTCAAAAACCGATGCCTTGCCACTTGGCTATACTCCATATATGAGGGATAGGCTATTTTTTAACTCAACGGATCTTTACACCATCATTAATCAACGAAATGGATAGGTTGCGAAGCAAACTAACCATTTCGTCGATCTACACAGTCGGTTAGAAGTGTTGAATTAGGGAGTTACTGAATCGACAGATGGATACTACGTAACCATTCCGTCGATCTATCCAGAATCGATCGACTCTGTCGATTCAGTTGATCTCTATCCTGAATAGATCAACGGAATGATTAGAATTGGTTACAAAGGATTGGTTTGGTTACGTAGTATCCAATCCAAACTCGAGGTATCCGAACCTATTCATTGAATCGACAGATCGACTGCGTCGATTCCGTTGATCTCTAATCTATACCTAACCTAGTTACAGTCGATTCCCTAACTCGATGCAACCTCTCCATCTTGAATCGACGGTATTGGCTTGGTTAGAATGTTTCACGAAGTGATACAACCTATCCA
>Ga0136644_10003958_pt1 | contig 11014 bp, 9 predicted proteins | sample C_130820_EF_Meta_FD_94780 | JGI IMG/M metagenome (GOLD analysis project Ga0136644, IMG submission 94780) | Freshwater microbial communities from Lake Croche, Canada to study carbon cycling - C_130820_EF_MetaG (v2) (version 2) | ecosystem: Environmental > Aquatic > Freshwater > Lake | place: Lake...
CGCCGCCGGCGCCGCCGCCGGGGCCGCCGTGCTCGCTCCCTGGGGCCGCGCCGTCGCGCAGGCGCCGGCCGGGCTGAACCTCGGCATCCAGATCTACTCGCTCCGCGGCTACAAGGTCGACGAGGCGCTCAAGCACGCCCGCGATCTCGGCTTCAAGTTCGTCGAGTTCTATTCCGGGATGTTTCCGCTCGATTCCGACGCCGCGGCGATCGCGGCGATGAAGCAGAAGCTCGCCGACCTCGGCCTCACCATCTCGGCCCACGGCGTCAACCGCTTCACGAAGGACGACGCCGCCAACCGCAGGATGTTCGAGTTCGCCAAGGCGGCGGGCGTCCGCAACTTCAGCGCCGACCCCGATCCCGACTCGTTCGAGAGCCTCGACCGGCTCGTGAAGGAGTTCGACATCCGCGTCGGCATCCACAACCACGGCCCGACGCACCGCTACAACAAGGCGATCGACGTGCTGCGGGCGGTGGAGAAGTACGACGAGCGGATCGGCGCCTGCGCCGACCTCGGCCACTACATCCGCTCGGGCGAGCGGCCGGTGGAGGTGATCCGGCTGCTCAAGGGCCGGCTCTCCGGCGTCCACCTCAAGGACTTCGCCGAGATGCAGGACAAGACGAAGGGGGTGATCCTCGGCAAGGGTCACATGGACGTGCCGGCCGTGATGGAGGCGCTCGCGTCCGTCCGCTTCCCGGCCGACGGCGCCCTCTCGATCGAGTACGAGGAGAACCCGCAGAACCCGCTCGACGAGATCCGGCAGTGCGCCGACGCCGCCCGCGCGGCGATCGCGACGGTCAAGGTGGGCTGAGGCCCGCCCGCGCCGTGGCGGCGTGCACGGCGAGCGCCGCCCGCACGAGTCCCACGGCGTGGACGCGGACCACGTGGACGCCGGCGGCGGCCAGACCGCAGGCCGCGCCGGCGGTGCCGGCGTCGCGCTCGGCGAGCGTGGCCGGCCGCCCGATGTCGCGCTCGATCTCGCGGCCGATGAAGCCCTTGCGGGAATGGCCGACGAGGATCGGCACGCCGAGATCCGCGAACGCGGCGGCCCCGCGCATGAGCTCGAGGTTGTGGGCGTGCGTCTTGCCGAAGCCGATGCCCGGATCGAGGCAGACCCGCGCCGGCGGGATGCCCGCCGCGACGAGGGCGTCGCGGCGCCTGGCGAGGTAGTCGCGGATCTCGCCGACGACGTCGTCGTACCGCGGATCCAGCTGCATCGTCTGCGGCGTGCCCCGCATGTGCATCGCGCAGACGCCCGCCTCGCTCGCGCGGGCGACGCGGAGCATGTCGGGATCCCCCTCGAGGCCCGTCACGTCGTTGATGATCTCGGCGCCGCACTCGATCGCGCGGGCCGCGACCGCGGCCTTCGACGTGTCGATCGACACGGGCACTCCCGCCTCCGCCGCCAGCCGCTCCACGACCGCGCCGACCCGCCGCCACTCCTCAGCGGCGTCCACGGGCGTCGCGAAGGGCCGCGTACTCTCGCCGCCGACGTCGAGGATCTCGGCCCCCTCCGCCACGAGCGCGAGGCCGTGGGCCACCGCCGCCTCGACGCCGTCGTGACGGCCGCCGTCGGAGAAGCTGTCGGGGGTGACGTTCACGATCCCCATCACGAGCGGCCGACCGGGGCCGCCGCCGGGATGCGGCAGGGAGAGCGCGCGGGTGCGCAGCTGCCAGTGGGTGGGATGGGCGGCCGGAACCATGCCCCCAATGTAGCCGCGGCTACCAGGGCTCCTCCATCAGGCCCACGATCTGCTGGGCCATCTTCACGATCATCTCTTGCTGGGTGGAGGCGATGGAGCGGCCGAACTCGGGCACGAGCATCGCCGACTGCCCCACGTCGACGCTGGTGGCGGGCATCGGCACGCCCCCGGAGGCCAGCACGGCGCCCCCCCGGTCGGCCCAGGTGACGAGCACCTGGAAGTTCATCTCCACCAGGCGCGACTGGTCGGTGGGGCTCTCCACGACCATCCGCTTCGTGTCGGCCACCACCCGGGCGGTGAGCACGCTGTCGGCGTCGGGCGAGGAGACGACCTTGAAGGGGGTGCGCTTCTCGATCTCCTTGCAGACGGCCTCCGTCAGCCGCTCGCCGATGTCGATGCTCGGCGTGGTGCGGAAGCTGTCGGACTGGATCATCGGCACGTAGACCGTGCGGACGTTGGGCGCGTAGAGCGTGTTGTTGCCGAAGCGGTAGCCCGCGCAGCCGCCGGCCAGCGCGAGGAGCCCGGCGACCGCGGCCATCCCGGCCGCGACGCCACGGCGGGCTGCCCACCGCGGGGCGTTCCGGCACCGACGAGGGGCGGATGCGTCCATGGGGCCCTTCGTCCGCTTCAGCGGATGGGTGAGGCGGCGCCGGAAGTGTCGCCACGGGCGATGGCCGCGTCGGCCTCCGCCATCGCGTCGAGCTCGGCCTCCTTGAGCGAGTCGGGGTTCAAGAACGCCGTCAACGTGGGGAACGGGTTGTCCGACACGTCCTCCTTGCCCGCGATCTGGTCGAGCCGGTCCCGGGCCTGCAGGGCGAGCATCGTCTTGGGGTAGTCGCGGGCGAGCAGCGCGTAGTAGATGCGGGCGGAGGTGTAGTGCTTCCCCTTGGCGTAGAACTCGGCCCGCGACCAGTGCCGGGAGGCCTGCTGGGCCGCGATCTCGGCCCGGGTGCCCTGCACGCGGGAGACGTCCTCGGTGGACAGCTGGCCGGGAAACTGCACGAGCGTCTGGTCGGCGAGGATCTCCGCCTCGTCGAGGATGCCCCCTTCGTAGCCCGGGCCCTGGTAGGCCCGCAGCTTCGCCTGCAGCCCCAGCATGTGCGCCTGGAGGAGGAAATCGCTGTCGGGATACTCGGTGCGGAGCAGGCCGTAGAAGTAGTCGGCGTCGAGCCACTGCCGGTCGAGGAAGTGGGCGTTGGCCTGCGCCATCACGCTGTCGTCGGCGAGCGGGCCGCGGGGGTCGTTGATCCGCACGTGGTCGAACGCCTTGATGGCCCGGCCGCGGGTGTCGAAGATCGGCCGCGAGCGGTCGAGCACGTTCGGCACGATCGTGGCGTAATTGTGCTTCTGGTCGAGCGCGATCCAGTACTGGGCGATGACGAACTGCCGCTGCGCGATGCGGTCGAGATAGCGGCAGTTGGGATACTTCTTCACCAGCTCGTCATAGCAGTCCTCCGCCTTCGGATAGCGGTCGGTGAAAAACCAGCACTCGGCGAGCTGCCAGAGGGCGTCCTCCTCGACGGCCGAGTCGGGCCAGCGGTCGATGGCCACCTTGTACTGGGCGACCGCCTCGGAATACTTGCCTTCGCGGAAGAGCTCGTCCCCCGCGGCCAGCGCCTTGCGGGCGACCGGCTCGTTCGGGCCGCGGCCGACCATCTTCTTCCACCGCTTCTTGATCTTCTCCCCCTTGAAGAAGTCCCAGCCGAAATCCCCCTCCGCGGCCTGGTATTCCGACGAGATCACGGCGGAGTCGCCGTCGGCGCCGAGTTCGCCGGCCACCTTCTTGCTCTCGTCGGTCTTCGACCAGGGCCAGGTGGGCATCTTCATGGTCGCGCAGCCCCCCTGCAGCAACGCCGCACCCAGCAAGAGCCAGCGCAGCAGCGGCGCCGCCGGCCGGGCGACCGGCCGGACGGCGTCGCGCGGGAGTCGGTGCGCCGTCGGATCGTGGATGGGGGGCATGATCACGTGGGGCGGCCTGGGTGGGGACGGGAGCGGGGTTTGAGCAGCGGGGCGACGCGGGGCGGTCGGCCGAGCAGGTGGGAGAGGAACGTGTTCATGACGGCGCGCACCTCGCCGTCGACGGCGTCGGGAATGACCGCCGGCCCCGCGGCCGCGTCCCGCCGCGCGAGCCCGCGGAGGGCGGCGACACACTCCGCCGAGATCGAGACCACCGCCCGCTTGCCGGGACGACACGCGGCGCAGAGCACGCCGCCGTCGAGCATGCCGAAGGCGATCCGCCCCGCGCCGCCGCCAGCACCGCCGACCGCACCGCGACACTCGGCGCAGTGCCGCAGTGCCGGCGCGTGGCCGGTGAGGGCGAGCGCCGCGAGTTCGAACCGGGCGACCGCCGCCCGCACCGTGCCGTCCGCCGGAACGACGCCGGACGGGACGACCGAGAGCGAGTGGAGCGTGGCGTCGGCGACATCGAAGAGTTCCGGCTGGGGGTCGGCGTCCGCGGTGAGGGCATCGAGCAGGTCGGCCACGTGCATGCCTCCGTGGAACGCCGCCATGCTGCCGCCGACCCGGAATCGTCGTTCGAGGCAGGCCTCCGTCAGCAAGTCGAGCCCGCCGGAGGATTTGCGGAGGAGCAGTACCTGACAGGCGGAAAGCAGGTCAAGGCCGCCGTCGAAGCTGCTCTTCGGACGCCACGCCCCCTTCGCCAGAGCCCGCACCTTGCCGATCTCGCGGGTGTAGAGCCCCACCACGGCGCTCGAATCGCCGAAGGGAAACGAGCGGATGACGAGGGCCCGCGCCTTCTCAACCGCCATCGGTGCCCCCGCCGTCGCGCCGCTCAACCCGCACGAGGTCGACCCGCCGGCGGGTGGCCGCGAGCACCTCGAGCACCGCGCCCGGCACCTCCACCCGGTCGCCGACCTCCGGGATGCGGCCGCAGCGGTGGAAGAGGAATCCCCCCACGGTCTCGTAGCCCTCCTCCTCGGGGAGCGCGAGGCCGAGCCGCTCGTTGAGCCGTGCGACCGGCACGTGGGCGAGCACCTCGCAGACCGTCGGCGTGACGGTGCGGATGCCGTCGGAGAAGGCCTCGTCGTGCTCGTCGGCGATCTCCCCGACGATCTCCTCGAGCGCGTCCTCGATCGTCACGAGTCCCGACACCCCGCCGAACTCGTCGGTGACGATCGCCATGTGCGTCTTGCCCCGTTGGAACTCGAGCAGCAGGGTCTGCACGCTCATCGACTCCGGCACGAACCAGGGGGGACGCAGGAGCCCGCGGACGGCCCGCTCCCCCGCCCCGCCGCCGTCGGCGAGCCGCGTGAGCAGGTCGCGGGTGTGGAGGATGCCCACGACGTCGTCCGAGGAGCGGTCGTAGACCGGCAGCCGGGTGTGCCCGCTCTCCGCCGCCCGGCGGACGGCGCCGTCCCAGCCGTCGGCCAACGGGATCGACACCATGCGTGTCCGCGGCGTCATGATCTGCGCCACCTTCACCCCGTCGAGCGCGATGACGCCGCGGATCATGTCGCGGGCCGCCCCTTCGATCCGGCCCTCCCGGTGCGCCTCGTCGACCACGAGCCGCAGTTCGTCGGGCGGCGGCCCGGCGTCGGGCCCCTGCGCCCCCGCGTTGATCGCCCCGGCGGCGGCGCCGAGCCCCCGCACCGCCGGCGCGACCAGGCCCACGAGCGGCCGCCAGAGCCGCCATGTCGCGACCACGATCCAGGGGCCCGCGACCCGTGTCACGAGCATCGGCACGACGACGAGTACGAGCCACACGAGCGCGACCCACCCCGCCACCGCCGACATCTCCAGCGCGAGCACGCCCCCCGACGCGGCCACGAGCCGGCGCGAGGCCAGGAGCGTGGCCACCGCCGCGGCGATCACGACCACCGAGGCGGCGATGAACGCGATCGCCTCGCTGGCCGCCGCGATCTGCTCGGCATGCTCGGGCCGGCCGCGGCTGCGGCACAGGTCCGCGATCCGCGCCCGCTGCGCGCCCCGCACCGCCCGCGCCTGCACCGCCGCCAGGCAGGCGAGGAGCAGCAGCATGACCGCCGATTCGAGCCCCACCGCGTCGGGCGCCGTCATGGCCGCGCTCCCGCCGACCGGGCCCGCGGCGGCAGGGGCAGGCCGCAGGCCCGCATCACGGCCCGCTCGCGGGACCGCATCGCCCGGCGGGCCGCCGTCGTGCGGTCGTCGTGGCCGGTGAGGTGGAGGATGCCGTGCACCACGTAGTAGGCCAGTTCCCGCCGCGGCGTCCAGCCGAAGGCCCCGGCCTGCCGCCGGGCCGTCTCGGTGCTGACGACGATGTCGCCCCGCAGCACTCCCGCCACGGCCGGGCCGGCGGCGAGGTCGAAGGTGATCACGTCGGTGGGCCCCGGGACACCGAGCCACCGCTCGTGCAGCGCCGCCATCCGGCGGTCGTCGACGAGCATGACGCCGAGTTCGGCGGCCTCCACCCCCTCGGCGCGGAGGGCCCGCCGCGCGACGCTCCCGATCCACCGCGGCGAGACGCGGAGCAGCCGCTGGCGGTCGGTCACCTCGACGATCACCGCTCGGCCGGACGCTCGGCCGTTCGCTCGGCCGTTCGATGGGGCCACTAGGCCGTCCTCTGGTCGGGATACTTGACGCGGCCGTGGTACACCGCCGTGAGGCTCTTCACGAGGCTGCTCTCGATGATCTGGAGCTCCTCGAGCGTGAGCCCGCACTCGTCGAATTGTCCGTCGAGCAGCCGCTTCATCGCGAGGTCGTGCACGAGGCCGGCGATCCGCGCCGGCGTCGGCTCGGTGAGCGCGCGGCCGGCGCTCTCGACCGCGTCGGAGAGCATGAGCACGGCCGACTCGCGCGAGCTGGGCTTCGGGCCCGGATAGCGGAAGCTCTGCTCGTCGATCTCGGTGCCGTTGGGATCGGATTGCGAGAGTTCGGTCGCCCGCCGGTAGAAGTACTCCACCAGCGTCGTGCCGTGGTGCTCGGCGATGATGTCGACGATCGGCTGCGGCAGGTTGTGCTGGCGGGCCAGTTCCACGCCTTCCTTGACGTGCGCGACGATGATCAGCGTGCTCATCGCCGGCACGAGCGACTCGTGCCGGTTCTCCTGCGACTGGTTCTCGATGAAGTAGGAGGGCTTGAGCATCTTGCCGACGTCGTGGAAGTAGGCCCCCACCCGCACGAGCAGCCCGCGGGCGCCGATCGCCTCCGCCGCCGCCTCGCCGATGCTCGCCACGTTGATCGAGTGGTTGTAGGTGCCCGGGGCCCGCCGCACGAGCTCCTGCAGGAGCGGGTGGGCCACGTCCCCCACCTCCAGCAGGCTCAGGTCGGTGAGCACGCCGCACCACCGCTCGATGAAGGGCAGCAGGCCGGTCATGAGGAAGCCCGCCAGAAGCGTCCAGACGCCGGTCCGCCCCGCCTCGTAGAGGAGCTGGCGGTCGAACGGCCGCTCGGCGAGCAGGCTCGCCCCCACCTGCGTCAGCATCGCCACCGCCGCGGCCCACAGCCCCACGTGGATGAGCCGGCTGCGGCTGCGGATCCTCCCCATCGAGAAGATCATGGCCGCCGCCGCCGCCGCGAGCGTGACGTACTCGGCCAGGCCGTGGCCGAGGCCCACCACCACCACGAGCGCCACCTCCGCCGCCAGCAGCAGGGCCAGGTCGGCGTCGAAGGCGATCGCCACGGTCATCGCGAAGACCAGCAGCGGCACGACCTCCGCCCGCCAGGCGTCGCCCGCCGACAGCAGGCACAGCACGGTCGTCGCCACCGCGAGCCCCGCGATCGTGCCGACGTGCCGCAGGTCGTCGAGGACGTCGCGGTGGTGGCGGTGGAGATACAGCCCCGACAGGGCGAAGAGCGCGATGAACAGGCCGAAGAGCGACAGCGCCCGCCCGATCCGCTGCCGCGCGTCCTGCTGACGCAGGTATTCGCCGTGCTCACGTTCGAGCACGGCCAGGTCGTCGGGCCCGAGGGGAGCGCCGGCGTCGGCGAGCAGATCCCCCGCGGCGTAGCGGACGAACTGCTGGGGGGTCTTCTCGACCGCCTCCTTCTTGGCCTTGACGGTGGCGTCGCGGTCGATCTCGAGGGTGCCGGAGAGCCGTTGCTCGATCCAGGCGAACACCCGCGTGGCCACCGGCCCCTCGCCGAGTTCCTCCTCGAGCCGCTGCCTGAGCCGCACCTTCGCCTCACCGAGGAGCACGTCGGCGACCTGCACGCGGGTCGACTCGGTCGCGTTGCCGAGCGGATGCACGTCGATCTCCGTCTGGCTTCCCTCGTCGATGCCGTGCTGGATCTTTTCGAGCACGCCCGTCGTCTCGAGGTCGGCGAAGGCGCGATCGACGCCCTTCTCGCACTCGAGCAGCCGGTCCTTGGAGTTGATGCGGGCGCGAAACCGCTGAAACGTCTGCTCGGCCTCGGCCACGGCCTTATCGGGCTCGTCCGCCGCGGCCGGCTTCCCGGCGGCCGGCTGCTCCGCCGTCGCGGCGGCGCCCGGCGGCTTCTGCTCGGCCACCTCCTTCGCGACGCCGTCGCCGGAGGGGGCGTCCTTCGCGGCGGCCGCGGCCCCTTCCTTGGCGGCTCCCTCCTTCGCGGCGCCGGCCGGCACGTCGGGCGGCTCCGGCGCCACCGGGGGCGTGCGGCTCGCGCGGGACGCGGCCTGCAGCCTGTCGATCACGGCGGCCGCCTCCGGCGCGAACTCCAGCCACGCCTGCCGCGACGACGCGGAGAGCGCGTCGGCCGCCGCGATCTCGGCGAGCCGGTTCTTGAGCCCGTCCCGCAGCCGCACGATCGGGGCCTTGTCCTGCGAATAGACCACCCTGACCTGCGCCGCCGCCCGCTCCTGCGCCGCCCGCGTCCGTTCCGCGTCGGGCTTCTCGAATGGCACCCGGGCCGCGACGCCCCGTGGCGGCACCATCCCGACGCGGAAGGGGAAGGGCTCCGCCCAGCCCTGCATGGCCACCACGAGGAACAATCCCGACGCCAGGCACACCGCCAGCCGCAGGAGCACGTCGCCGCGCGACGCCGTCTCCACGAGCTCGCTCCAGAAGCCCTGCGGCGCCTCGACGGAGGAGCCGCGCTTCACGCGCCGACGCTGGACACCGGGGGGGCTGGTCATGACGCTAGTCGCCGTAGGCCTCCACGATCCGCTGCACGAGCGGATGGCGGACGATGTCCACGCCGCTCAGCTGCACCCGACCGCAGCCGCGCACCCGCTCGAGACGCCCCATCGCGTCGACGAGGCCGCTTTTCCGGTTCGGTGGCAGGTCGATCTGCGTGATGTCGCCCGAGATCACCATCTTGGAGCCGACGCCCAGCCGGGTGAGAAACATCTTCATCTGGGCGACGGTCGTGTTCTGCGCCTCGTCGAGGATGATGAACGCGTTGTTCAGCGTGCGGCCGCGCATGTAGGCCAGCGGGACCATCTCGATCACGTCCTGCTCGGTGAGCCGCTTGACCAGCTCGTAGTCCATCATGTCGCGGAGCGCGTCGAGCAGGGGCCGGAGGTAGGGGTTGATCTTCGCCTGCAGGTCGCCCGGCAGGTATCCCAGGCTCTCGCCGGCCTCCACGGCCGGACGCACGAGCACGATCTTCCGCACCTGCTCGGCCCGCAGGCTCGACACCGCGAGCGCCACCGCGAGGAACGTCTTGCCGCTGCCGGCGGGTCCGCTGCAGATGACGACGTCGTTGTCGCGGATCGCGCGCACGTAGGCGGCCTGCCCGGCCGACCGGGGCAGGACCTGCCGGCCGTGCCCCTGGATCTCGATCGGCTCGCGCGGCACCGGCTCGGCGCCGCCGCTGGCCACGGCGAGCAGCTTCGTGACGTCGTCCGCCTCGACCTCGCCCCGTTCCCGGGCGATCCGGTCGAGCTCCTCGAAGACCCCGGCGGCCCGCAGCACCGACGGCTCCTCCCCCTCGATGTGGATGGAGTCGTCGCGGGCCGAAACGCCCACCCCCAGGGTCGCGCGGATCCTGCGGAGGTGCTGGTCTCTCGGCCCGAAGATGGCGGCGAGTCTCTTCGAGTCGACGACCGCGATGGACGTGCGGGACATCGAAGCCCGTGGCGGGGACGGCCGCCGGCGGTCTCGGGGGGCGGAGCATTCACGAGGCAGGCCCAGAGTATACCCGCCGCGGCGAAACCGGACCGAACAGCCCCCTTGCACGCGGCAAAAAGGGGCTATTTTCAGCGGCAGCCGGCCACCCACAACAGCCACGCCACCGGGGCCGAGAACACGAAGGAATCGATCAGGTCGAGCACGCCGCCGAGGCCGCCGAGCGTGCGGCCGGAATCCTTCGCGCCGCACTCCCGCTTCACGAGCGACTCAGCGAGGTCGCCGAGGATCGCCGCGAGCCCCACGAGGAGCCCGAACGCGAGCCAGCCCCCCCATGGCCCGGTCTGCCAGCCCGCCCGACACCACTCGAGCACGATCCACGCGGCCGCGAGCGACCCCGCCAGCGACGCCGCCGCGCCCTCCCAGGTCTTGCCGGGCGAGAGCGCCGGCGTCAGCGGGTGCCGACCGCAGGCGGAGCCGACGAGGTACGCTGCGATGTCGCCCGCCTTGACCACGGCGACGAGACTCACGAGCGGCAGCATGCGGCCGGCGCCGCGGGAATACCATCCGCCGGAATACCACTCCCACCAGTCGGCCGCGGCCACCGGCCCCGCGTACTGCGGGACGAGCAGCCGCAGGCCCACGATGAAGGCCAGCGGCAGTCCGACGAACACGACCGCGAAGCTTCCCGCCGCCAGCCGCTCGAGCGCACCCCCGCCGGGGCGGTAACGGGCGATCTCGATGCTGCAAAGGCCGATGACCGCGAGCGCGACCGCCGCCACCGGCCACGCCATCCTCCGCTCCGCGTCCGGCGGAAAGTCGCGGTACAACAGATCCGCCTCGGCCACCGAGAGCACGACGCCCACGACCGCCGGCCTCAAAAGCCACGTCGGCAGCGTGATCCCGCGCCGCGCGAACAGCGCCGCGAGTTCGGTCACGCCACCGACGGAGCAGGCCACGGCCAGCGGCAGCAGCCACCATGCCGGCGGCGCGTCGCCGAGCCCGACGGCGTCCGCCCAGGCGAGCGCCGCGAACGTCGCCGTGATCGCGACGGCGGAGATCGCGCGGGAGGCGAACGCCGCGGGGATGCCGCCGCGTGGGGCCGCCGTCACCGACGCGGGCTCGTCGGGCGGGTTCACGATGGACCGAGCCCTCCGAAACGGCGGTCGCGGGCCGCGTAGGCCGCGATCGCCTCGTCGAGGTGCGGCTCGGAGAAGTCGGGCCACGGCACGGGCGTCACGAACAGCTCCGCGTAGCTGATCTGCCAGAGGAGGAAGTTGCTCACCCGCATCTCGCCCGCCGTGCGGATGAGCAGGTCGGGGTCGGGCA
>Ga0136644_10003959_pt1 | contig 11012 bp, 7 predicted proteins | sample C_130820_EF_Meta_FD_94780 | JGI IMG/M metagenome (GOLD analysis project Ga0136644, IMG submission 94780) | Freshwater microbial communities from Lake Croche, Canada to study carbon cycling - C_130820_EF_MetaG (v2) (version 2) | ecosystem: Environmental > Aquatic > Freshwater > Lake | place: Lake...
CTGGTGGTCCGCACCCCCCGCGGCCGGCGGCTCACATCGAAGGGCGAGGAGCATCTGGGGGCCATGCCAAAGATCGGCCCGCAGGGGCGACTGTTTTAGGTCGCCGGTTTGCCGGGTTTGGTCCACTTTTCCGCGGCGATTGACCGGGAGGAGCGTCATTGGGTAGAGTACGCGGCTTCACCATTCAGACCCGTAGGTCCCTGTTCAGGTAGTTCCATGGCCGTTCCCAAGCGACGTCAATCGAATCAAAAGACCCGTTCACGGCGGGCACACGACTTCCTCACGCCCCGCCAACTGACGTTCTGCGCGACCTGTGGCAAGGCTGTGCCCACGCATCGTATCTGTTGCAATTGTGGCCACTACATGGGACGGGCCGTCATCAAGACGGAGCAATGATCCCTTTGTCAGCGGCGACCCCTGGAAGCACGGCGGCATCCGCAGGTGGCGTCACGGAGGCTGCGGCAACAATGGAATCAACCGCGGCTGCGACGGGTCCGTCGGCCCTTTTGTTTCCTGGTCAGGGATCCCAGGCCGTCGGTATGCTCGGCGAGTGGTGCGATGGGCATCCGGCAGCCACGGAACTTTTCTCGCGCGGCTCCGCGATTCTGGGCTACGACTTGGCCGCCGTCTGCCGCCAAGGGCCGGCCGAAAAACTCAATGCCACATCGGTGAGCCAGCCGGCGATCCTGGTGACGAGTCTGGCGGCGCTCGAGGTGCTCAAGGTCCGCGATCCCAGCCTCGTCAGCAGGGCCTCGATCACGGCTGGGCTGTCACTCGGTGAATACACAGCCCTTGTCTTCGCGGGCGCGATCGATTTCGACAGTGCCGTTCGGCTTGTCGATATCCGCGGTCGGGCCATGCAGGAGTGTGCCGGCCAACGCGGGGCTGATGGAGCAACGGCTGGCGGCATGGTCGCCGTGCTTGGAATGGAACGCGACCGCCTCGCGAGCCTCTGCAATGAGTGCCGCGGCAACGACGTGTTGGAAGTGGCCAACGTGCTCTGTCCCGGCAACATCGTGGTGTCGGGGTCCGCCGCGGCCTGCCGCCGCCTGGAAGAGGCCGCCACGGCCGCCGGCGCGATGAAGTGCGTGCGGCTCGAGGTAGCTGGGGCGTTTCACACCGTGCTCATGCAGGAAGCCGTCGACAGACTCGGCGCCGCCCTCGCGGAAACCACCATCCGATCGCCGCGGATCCCGGTCGTCAGCAATGTCGATGCTCGACCGCATGCCGATCCCGTGGAGATTCGCAGCCTCCTGTCCCGGCAGGTCTGCGGCGTCGTGGAGTGGCATGCCTCGATGGACTATGTGTTGTCGACAGGAGTTCGCACCCTGTGTGAGGTCGGCCCCGGACGGGTTCTCCGTGGCCTGCTCAAGCGGATCGATCGCAGTGTGGTCTGCTCTGGAGTTCCCGAGTAACGTGATGCCGACCACGCCCACCGACTTGATTTCAGGCCTGGAAGGCAGACGCCTGCCCGTTTTTTCTCTCATCCTTCACGAACGATCCAATTTCCGCATGGCCGGGGAGACACACCATGACCGAGAGCAGTAAGCAGCCCGCATCGTCAGCCAATGCCACACCGACTTCCGGAGGGGCGGTGCCTGGCCCCGGGCCGAAGCGGCTGCAGGTTGACCTCTCCGGACAGGTGGCCCTGGTCACCGGTGCCTCGCAGGGGCTGGGCCGGGCGATTGCAGAGGCCCTTGCCGCCGCAGGCGCCTCTGTTGCCCTCGTAGCGAGGAATGCTGGAAAACTCGCCGAGGTGGCGGCGGGCATCCGCGCCGCTGGCGGCACGGCAATGGAAATGCCCTGCGATGTTTCCAAGGGCGAGGCGGTGGCTGGAGTGGTTGAGCAGGTCGTTGAAAAACTCGGCAGGCTCGACATTCTCGTCAACAACGCCGGCGTGACCCGGGATACCCTCCTGCCCCGAATGAGCGACGAGGAATGGGATGAGGTGCTGACCACCAATCTCCGCGGGCCATTCCTTTTCATGCGGGCGGCGAGCCGGCCGATGATGCAACAGCGGTACGGACGAATCATCAACGTTGCCAGCGTTTCCGGGCTGATTGGCAACCCTGGCCAAGCCAACTACTCCGCCTCCAAGGCCGGTCTCGTCGGTCTCACGCGGACTGTTTCCAAGGAGCTTGCCGGTCGAAAAGTGACGGTCAATGCGGTCGCGCCCGGGTTCATTGCCAGCGACATGACTGCGGCGCTCGGCCCTGCCCTTCTCGATGAGGTCAAGAAGCGGGTGCCCGCCAAGCGACTCGGTGAGGCGTGGGAGATCGCGGAGGCGGTGCTCTTTTTGGCAGCCCCCTCCTCTGCCTACATCACGGGTCAGGTCATCGTGGTGGACGGCGGATTGATTGGCTGACGGCGGCCGGAGAAGGGTCGATTCCCAGGAAATCCGCAGCGAACCGGCTGGGAACCAGCCGCGGGATGGCGGTGGTGGTGCCATTTGCCCGGTATGGACATTTCTGGGTTGCAGCGGTTATATCTTCCGACAACCCCTGGAGGTCATCGCCGTCACAGGTTGCACAGGCTGTTCAGGTTAGGTGGTTTTTCGTGTTCGGTTGTCAGGAGGATCTACAAGGTGGCTTCAGTTCAAGAACGCGTGATCGATATCGTCGCTTCCCAGTTGGGTGTCAGCAAAGAACAGATCACCGCTGAGACGTCGTTTATCAACGACCTCGGAGCCGACTCGCTCGACACCGTTGAGTTGGTCATGGAACTCGAGGAAGAGTTCGAGATGAATATTCCCGACGATGCGGCTGAAAAGATTCAGACGGTCGGTCAGGCGGTCGAGTTCATTGAGAAGCATCAGGCCTGATCCCCACCTTTCATTCGGGCAGTCTGCTGCATGAAGCGACGCGTCGTGGTGACGGGGCTGGGCGTCGTCACCGCGTTAGGCAGATCGGTTGAAACCTTCTGGGATCGTCTTCTGCGCGGAGAGAGCGGCGTGGGGCCGATCACGCTGTTCGATGTCTCTGCGTTTCAGGTTCAGTTTGCGGGAGAGGTGCCCTGGAATCCTGAATCGGAAAACATCGCTAGTCCGAAGGAATTGCGGCGGCTCGATCGATTCACGCAGTTCGCCATGGCGGCTGCAACCGATGCCGTCGCCGACTCCGGCATCGACTTCTCCAAAGAAGACCCGTTCTGCTGCGGCGTGGTGATCGGTTCGGGGATTGGAGGGCTCTCGGAATTCGAGGCGCAGCATGAGCGGCTGCTCACCAAGGGCATCGACAAGGTCTCCCCGTTCACCATCCCAAAGCTGATGGCGAATTCCGGAAGCGGTCAAGTCTCCAGCATGTTTGGTGTGAAGGGTCCGAATTATACGATTGCGACCGCGTGTGCGAGTGCCACCAGCTCGATCGGCGACGCGCTTCGGGCCATTCAGTATGGCGATGCCGACATGATGATCGCCGGTGGCAGCGAAGCGGCTCTGACGCCCATGGGGCTCGCTGGCTTTCAGAACATGCGCGCGTTGTCGGGCCGTGCAGATGCTCCGCAGAAAGCCAGCCGGCCGTTCGACAGAGATCGAGACGGTTTCGTGCTCGCGGAGGGGGCGGGCGTGGTCGTGCTTGAGGAATTGGAACACGCCCGTCGTCGGGGGGCCCGCATCTACGGCGAACTGATGGGCTACGGGGCCAGCGGCGATGCTGGCCATATCACGCAACCTGACGCAGAGGGCCGCGGGGCCGCGCAGGCCATGGCCATGGCGCTCGCCGATGCCGGCCTCAATGCCGACGGCGTGCAGTATGTCAACGCGCATGGCACCAGCACGCCATTGGGTGACAAAGCCGAGACGCTGGCCGTGAAGCGGGTGTTCGGAGACCATGCCAGGCGGCTGGCAATCTCCAGCACGAAGAGCCAACTGGGGCACACGCTCGGAGCCAGCGGCGGCATCGAATTGGTCGTCTGTGCCCTGACCCTGCTCCGGGGCGTGATCGCGCCCACGATCAACCTCGAGAACCCCGATCCTGACTGCGATCTCGACTACACGCCAAACGTCGCCCGCGATGCGAACGTCAACGTGGTGATGTCGAACAGCTTCGGATTCGGTGGCCATAACGCCAGCCTGGTGCTTGGCCGGCTGGCCTGATGGGAGGCACGGCCTCCTTATGGTCGCGGTCTCGCGGATTTTTGGAGGACGATTGTCCATGTCCCCGATCCAGATGGCCTGCACCACGATCCTGACAGCAGCCTTTTTTGTTGTGACGGAGGCTCTCCACGCGCAGCTTCCAGCGGACGGTGGGCAGGTCTGGAAAACCTACGACATCAGTCCGTTCGTCACGCAGGCCGGGCCCGGCAGCCAGCGGCATGTTGTCGATTGGGTGCTGCAGGAGACGGGGTCTCCGCAATGGCACGGCGATACCGTCGCTTCGCTCTCTGCGGACGCGTCGACATTGCGCTGTTTCCACACCCCCGAGATGCAGGTTCGCGTTGAGGAGGTCGTCCAGCGATTCGTTGGGGATGCCGCCACTCCACACCGGTTTTCTGTTCGTGTGCTGGGTGTGGGGAGCCCCACCTGGCGGAACGACATGCGATCGATGCTGAGGCCGATTGCGGCAGCCACGCCAGGGGTTCAGGCCTGGATGCTGTCACGGGAGGAGGCGGCAGTGCTGGTGGCCCGGCTCCGCTCCCGCAGCGACTGCGAGGAATTGCCCACGGGAGCGGTATTGGCAGCCAACGGCATTCCGGCGGTGCTCACCGGGGGCCGCAAGCGGGCATACGTGCAGGACGTCACGCCGGCCGGGCCGGGGTGGCAGCCGGTTGCAGGCAGTTGTGACGAGGGAATGGCGATCGACGTTCATCCGCTCATTTCGCGAGACGGCACCGCTGTCGAGGCGGTGGTCCGTTGCCGGATCGATCAAATCGAGAGGATGGCCCCGGTCGGGACAACGCCTCCGACCGTCGATGGCCAGAGGGTGCCGATCGAAGTGCCGCAGATGTCGGCCGTACGAATCGGCGAGCGGTTCCGCTGGCCGGCCAACAGCGCGCTTCTGATCGGTCTCGGCTTGGTGCCGTGGCCGGTTCCGGGGCAGAATAAGGCAGGTTCGCCGGCGCTGTTCTCTGACGCCAAGCGAACCGATGTCGTGGTGCTGGTGGAGCCAAGGCTCACCGACACGCCATGATGCATGCTTCGGACGTCGTCCGGCATGAGACGAGATGGTATTGAAAAAGTCGTTCAACCAGTAGGAAGCATGCCATGAGTGCCGCACCAGGCCGCCGCGTCGTGATCACCGGGATGGGAGTTGTCTGTCCGCTCGGCCTCTCGCTCGAAGATCTTTGGACGGGTCTGATCGAAGGCCGGAGCGCCGTCGGATCGCTGGAATCGTTTCCCAGCGGCGGGCTGCCGCTGCACCATGCCGCCGAGGCACGGGCCTTTACCGGCGACATCGACAATTTTGGGCCCCTCGATGGCGAACGAAAAAAAGCGATCCGGAAGGGGCTGAAAGTGATGTGTCGCGAGAGCCAGATGGCGGTGGCCGCTGCCCAGCGGGCCCTCCACCACAGCGGCCTGTTCGCCTCCCTGTCACCCGCTGGTGGCGTGCAGCCGGAGCGGTTTGGTTGCGTATTCGGGTCTGATTACATGCTCACGCTGCCCGAGGATTTCACGGCCAGCGTCGCCAAATGCCGCGGGCCTGACGGGGCGTTCGAATTCGATCGGTGGGCTTCCGATGGCATGCCGCAGCTCACGCCCCTCTGGCTGCTGAAATATCTGCCGAACATGCCCGCCAGTCACATTGCCATCTACAACGATCTGCGGGGGCCGAGTAATTCTCTCACGCTTCGCGAGGCAAGCGGACACCTGGCGCTCGGGGAAGCCTCAATCACGATCCAACGCGGCGCTGCTGACATCATGGTCGTGGGGGCCACGGGCACTCGCGTGCATCCCATGAAGACAGTGCATGCCCTGCAGAGCGAGCAGGTGGCGCTCGAGGATGGCGCAGGCAACGCCACCGCCATTGCCGATCCGACCCGCTGGAGCCGTCCGTTCGACCGCTTGCGGATGGGGATGGTGCTGGGTGAAGGAGCGGCGGTGCTCATCCTCGAGGAGTTGGAGCATGCCAGGGCACGCGGTGCGGAGATCCATGGCGAGGTTCTCGGGCACGCGGCTCGGAATGCGGGATTATCAGGAGGCGTCGGCCTCAAGCAGAGGGCGTTGACGCTGTCCATGCAGCGGGCCCTCTCGATGGCCTGCATCAAGGCCCCGGATCTCTCGCACATACACGCCCACGGCGCGAGTACGGTGGTGGGGGATCGCGAGGAGGCCGCGGCGATCCACGAGGTTCTCGGGCCGGCCGCCGCCACGATTCCGACGGTGGCGGCAAAGAGCCACTTTGGCAATCTCGGGGGGGGCAGTGGGCTGGTCGAATGCATTGCCAGCCTGTTGGCAATTCGGCAGGGCGAACTCTTCCCATTGCTCAATTTCGAGGAGCCCGACCCGGACTGCCAGATTCGGCCGGCTCGCCGTGGCGATCCGTCAGGAAACGTCTTTATTTCGTCGGCAGTAACCCCTCAGGGGCAGGCCGGATCGGTCGTGATCAGAGGCCTGGCTCCTTGACAGTTTTCCGCATGTGCCGTAACTTTCACGGGTTGCGTCACGTCTTCAGAGGCTGCTGGTATCGCGGATTCTTTTCCAAACACCATCGGGTGTTTCGGCGACCATGTCCCATGGCGTCGGCTTTGCCGGCAGTGCTGCAACTGCCAGGCGGCTGGCAGTGCCATCTCTGGGCATGACGGTGAATTGCCGGGCCGCAGGTCAGGCTGAAGTTGGAGTGGTCCATCTCCTGATCATCGAGGAGGGATCGTCTGATTGAAGCACTGGTTCGAAAGGTTCGTCAATACGCCCTGACCGCATCGCAAGACAGTCGCCCGAGCGTTTGTTTGAGAAATCCATGAAGCCAGAAGAAATCCTGCGAATCGTCGATGCCATTCATCGCGATAAAAACATCGACAAAGAGGTCGTCTTCCAGGCGATCGAAGCGGCGCTCGTCACCGCTCTCTCCAGGCAATATGGTGAGACTGCACAGATCACGATCGCCATCGACCGCGTCAACGGTCGGCTTACCGGCACCCACGACGGTGCTGAGATCGATACGGCCGAACTCTCGGGACGGATCGGGGCGCAGACCGCCAAGCAGGTGATCATCCAGAAGATTCGCGAAGCAGAGCGGGATGCCATTCACGACGAGTTCGAGGAACAGGTCGGCCAGATGGTTTCTGGGATGGTGACGCGGGTCGAAGGTGCGACCGCTTCGGTGTCTCTGGGGGCTACCGAGGCGATCCTGCCGCGAAGCGAGCAGATCCCTGGCGAGAGTTATCATGCCAACGAGCGGATCCGGGCGACGATTTTCGAGGTCAGGAAGGTTGGCAGCCGCGTCAAGATCATCCTCTCACGAATCCGTCCCCAGTTGGTGCAGCGACTGTTCGAGCAGGAGATCCCTGAGATCGCCGATGGGGTGATCGAAATCAGGGCGATTTCTCGTGAACCCGGCTATCGCAGCAAGGTGGCGGTGATCAGTTCGGACAACCGCATCGACTGCGTCGGCGCATGCGTGGGCGTGCGGGGCAACAGGATCAAGAATATCGTCGAAGAACTCGGTGGCGAGCGGATTGACATCGTGCGCTGGAGCGAGGACCTGCAGGTTCTCGTGCCCAATGCCCTGCAACCGGCCGAAGTGGACGAGGTGATTCTCTGCCAGATGCTCGGTCGCGGGATCGTGCTTGTGCGGGAGGATCAATTGTCGCTGGCCATCGGCCGTCGCGGTCAGAATGTCCGGCTCGCAAGCAAGCTGTGCGGTTGGGACATCGAGATCATGACCCGCGAGGAACTCGATCAGCAGATCGAGCGAGCCGTGACCGGCTTCTCGTCGATCGAGGGACTGGATGAATCAGTGGCTGAACGGCTGGTGGGTGAGGGCTTCCTCTCCTACGACGATCTGTCGGTGATCGAGCCCGACGATCTCATGGAGATGGGCGGTCTTTCTGCTGAGGCGGTCGATGCCATCGTCGCCGAGGCTGAAAAGCGTGCGTCGATGGCAGAGGTGGCAGCTGCCGACGAGCGACGCAAGCAGCGAGAGCAAGACAGGGTGGCAAAGGCGACCGCGGATGCGGATGCCGCCGAGGCGGCGCTGGCGACAGATGCCGCAACTGCGGAGGCGGTGCCGCCGGCTGAATCGTGATCGGCGGTGGTGCGGTTCGAGGATTCGGGCTGGTGTCGGAATTGGATCTGAGGGCTGGTGGCCGGGATACTCCGGCGCGGAGGCGTTTGCGTGGCGGTTCGCATCTACACACTCTCGAAAGAATTGAAGATCGACAGCAAGGAGCTTGTCGACCTCTGCACCCGCGCGGGCATTCAGGACAAGGGCTCGGCGCTGGCGAGCATGTCCGACGAGGAAGTTACCAAGCTCAAGGAATTCATCGCCGGGAAGTCGCGGCCACCTGAGCGGCCCGCTGCCGCCGCAGCCCCCGCCGGCCCGGCGTCGACGCCCGCTCCACCCAAGCCAGCGACACCGGTTGCCCCCGTTGCTCCGAGACCCGTGGGCACAGCGGGCACATCTGGAACGCTCAAGCGAGAAGACTACATCGCCCCAGGCGGGGTCGCCGCACGCGGCAAGCCCCAGGATATCCAGCCCTCAAAGCCGGCCGCAGAGTTGCGGCCGCGGCCAGCCGGACTGAGACCAGCGGGAGACGGAAGCAAGCCGGTGCCAAGGCCGGCGTTTAAACTTCCGCCTCTGCCAGCGGCCGGCCGAACGCCCCCGCCCCGTGTGTCGCAGGAACCTGTGGCGCAGAAGCCGGACGTGAAACTGCCGCTCGACGCGATTCGCAGTGCGAAGGCCGGTGGGGCGAAGCCGTTGGCGGAGCACATGCGGAAGCACGAGCAGCGGCAGGCGGAAACGCCGCGTCCGCGGCCGGGTGGCGGTCTTGGTCTGCGGGGTGGCATGGCTGGTGGCGCCGGGACGGCGCCGCCTCCGTCGACGGAGCCAGGGAGCCGTCCGCGTCGGACGGTGGTGCCCAGGCCTCATTCGGGGAAGGCCGACGATCTGCTGGGCGGCCGCGAACAACGCCAGCTCAATCGCAAGCGCGTCTCGGAGCCCCGCGGCGACGACGAGGATGGGATGGGGCGACGGCGGCGGGGATCGCGGCCGCGGCGCGGGTCGACGGTGTCGACTGCGGCCCCCCGGAAGACGAATGCCACCATTCAGGTGCCCTGCAACGTCCGTGCCTTCTCTGAGGCGATCGGCCTGCCGGCGAGCGAAGTTCTCAAAAAGCTCCTGGCTTTCGGCATGTCGACGATGCCGAGCATGGCGTCGATGCTTGATCGTGATACGGTCGAATTGCTGGCCGCCGAACTCGGCGTGCAACTCGACATCAAGACGGCAGAGGATCTCGAGAAGGAACTCCTGGCCGGATTCGACGCAACGGACGAGGATCCCACCTTGCGTGTGTCACGGGCCCCAGTGGTGACGTTCTTGGGTCACGTCGATCATGGCAAGACGTCGCTGCTCGACCGCATTCTGGGCATCAATGTGGCCTCTCGTGAGAGCGGCGGCATCACGCAGCACATGCGGGCCTACACCGTGCAGCGAAACGGCCATCCGATCACGTTCGTCGACACGCCGGGCCACGAGGCATTTACGCAGATGCGGGCCCGCGGGGCCAACGTCACCGACTGTGCCGTCATCGTGGTGGCTGCCGACGACGGCGTGATGCCGCAGACGGAGGAGGCGATCAGCCACGCACGGGCTGCCAACGTGCCGATCGTCGTGTGCATCAACAAGATCGACCTCCCGGGCGCCGACGTGGACCGGATCTATCAGCAACTCGCGGCCAATGAACTGCTGCCGACCGAGTGGGGTGGCGAGACGGAGGTGGTGAAGACCAGCGCCGTCACTGGTGCTGGCATGGACGAACTGCTCGACATGCTGCTCACCATCGCCGAACTGCACGATCTGCGGGCAAACTCTGACCGCTCCGCCGCCGGCGTCTGTCTCGATGCCTCGATTCACGAGGGACGTGGCGTGGTGGCCTGCCTGCTCGTGCAGAAGGGCACTCTCAAGGTCGGCGATGCCATCGTCTGCGGCGAGTCGAGCGGCCATGTCAAGGCGATGCACGACACGCTGTTGCGTCGGAAGATTGCTGAAGCCGGGCCATCGGTGCCGGTGTTTGTCAGTGGGCTCGATGTGGCACCAGGCCCTGGTGATCGTTTTCAGGTGGTCGATTCCATCGCGATGGCTCGGGAAGTGGCCGTCAAGAGAACGAGCATCAGCCGTCACAGCACGCTCGTCAGCGCACCTGTGCACGTGACGTTTGAGAACCTGCTCGATCGTCTGGGCACCCAAAAGACGCCCACGCTGAACCTCATCCTTCGGGCAGATGTTCGCGGATCGATCGAAGCAATCCTCAAGGAACTCCAGAAGCTCGATCATCCGGAGGTGAAAATCCGTGTGCTTCAGGCGACGGTGGGCGGCGTGACCGAGGCCGATGTGCAGCTCGCCGACGCCTCCGACGCCGTGATCATCGGATTCAACGTGGTGCCGGACGAGCGAGCCCGTTCTCTCGCCGAGGATCTCGGCGTGCAGGTGCGGCGTTACGAAATCATCTACCAGGTGACCGACGACCTGCGCAAGGCCCTCGAGGGCATGCTGGCACCGGAGAAGCGGGAGGCAACGCTCGGCCGGGCCATGGTGCAGCGGACGTACTCGATCAGCCGGCTGGGCGTGATTGCCGGTTGCCGCGTCATTTCTGGCGTCATCGCCAGGAATGGCCGGCTCCGCATCATTCGGGACAGTCGCATCGTCGGCGAGTACGGAATCGAGTCGCTCAAGCGAGAGAAGGACGACGCCCGCGAGGTCCGAGACGGCCTGGAGTGCGGTATCAAGGTGGCCGGTTTCAATGACATCAAGGAGGGCGACATCCTCGAGTGCTACCGCGTCGAGGAAGTCGCACGGACGCTCTCGTGAGCACGCGACGACTTCTCAAGGCGGCCGAGGCGGTGCGGGAGGTGGTCAGCA
>Ga0136644_10003962_pt1 | contig 11006 bp, 10 predicted proteins | sample C_130820_EF_Meta_FD_94780 | JGI IMG/M metagenome (GOLD analysis project Ga0136644, IMG submission 94780) | Freshwater microbial communities from Lake Croche, Canada to study carbon cycling - C_130820_EF_MetaG (v2) (version 2) | ecosystem: Environmental > Aquatic > Freshwater > Lake | place...
CCGTCCGGCTCGAAGTCCAGGCGGACGTGCTGCTTCCCGAGCGAGGCGGCGCTCCGCCCGGGCCACTGCGCGAAGTAGGGTGGCGCCTCCCCGAAGGAGAGGTTCAGAGACCCCTTGCAGTTCTCGACGAAGTCGATCTCACCGCTCGCATGCTGCGGCGGGCGCCAGGCGCGCGGGCTCATCCAGAGTGGGCAGGCCCAGACGTCGCCACACTGGCGCATCTCCACGTCGAAGCTGATGCTGCCGACGCGGGCCACGTCGAAATGGCAGACGCTCTCGAAGTGGGGGCAGCCGGTGCGGCCGCCGCCGTCGCTCGCGAGCCGAGAGAGGTCGACGTCCAAGCTGGTGGGGTCCTCGGCGCACCGGCGGCCGATCTTGGCGGCAGCAGCCGCGTCGAAGACAGGGCTCGTGCAGGAGGGGTGCGTCCCAAGGCGCGGCGCCCATATGCTGCTGCCGTCCAGGGGCTGCAGCGTGCACATACTTTCTTGAGTGCAGCTTTTGTCGGTAAAAAAAAGTCGCCGCGACCGTCAGGGTGCCAGGCAATAATGATCACGGAGGTACTTGGCTTCTCCCGCAGCGTACCAAATGGTGCTGCTTATGCAATCTCTCTCTGTCAAATTTTGAGGATTGGGGGTCTCCAGCTGGTTCTTGGTGCAAGGGGCTCCCGTGAGCTGCGTGTGCCATTCCGACGTCGGAGCATCGCAGCTGCCTGTGAAGCGTTGCTTCTGCTCGTCTGTGGCACCCGGGAAGAGGCCGTCGGGCCATATCGCGTCCTTCGAAGAGACGCAGATCTTGTCGACCTCGCACTGAAGTGGAATGCCGCTTTCCGCTGTGCAGTCACATTGGCCGTATCCTTGGATGCCAGATATTGGATTGCACTTCAAGCCAGGCAAGCTCTTGGAACAGTCGGCGTCCGTTTTGCACCACGACAGGCGAACGCCATCCGAGCTGATCTTGCACATGGACCAAGTCGGGTTGCACGCAACATTTTCAGGAGCCCCACACGTCTTTGTTGAATTGCAATGTTGACCACCCATGTGGACCTCGAAGTTTTCCCATACAGAAATTTATTCGGTGCGAACGTGTCAAAAATAACATCTCGAAATCGACAACGCGTTCAGGGCAGCTCCGCGTGTGCCACGGCGGCGCTGAGCTGGTTGCCGCCCCCGTCGCCGCCATCGCCGGCAGCAGCACGGGCGCGTTGCAGTTGTTCTTCAGCAGCAGTTTGACCATTTTTGGGGGGCTGCGAAGCGCGCCCGCGCCTTTACACTTCCCTCCGCGTCCGGCGCCGGCTGCCACGGGGGGCCCTGCGTGGCCGCTCGAAGCTGACGCGTCGCTCCGGGTGTTCGCGCTTGGCCACGCGCGCCCTGCTGAGTTGGCGGCGCGACAGCTCTCCGGCCAGCACCGGCGTCCGTCGGGACACCCGTTTGCTGGGCCGGCACAGCGGATACGGTCCCGGGCTCTTCGTCGCCCTGGCGCTGCGACGGCCGCACGGCTCGTAGGAGGAGCCGTCGGCTCGCGGGCGATTGAGGTCGACCCACTCTTCTCGGAACCACCGAGACAGCCCTTCCGAGCCCTTCCTCCGGCCGGCGGAGGCGCGATAGCGCCCCCCGCGTGCCTTGTAGCTCTTCACGATCCAGCCGCTCTTGTACGCGCCGGGCTTCTGGAAGACCCGATCGGCCTCGCGTTTCACCTGCGCGTAGAGCTCCTTATCCAGCGGCGTCGGTGCGTCGCGCGAGCGGCCGCGCCTCATTTCTCTTTCGAGTGTCAGTGTGATCCGTCTCGTGTGCGGCTCAGAGCTCGCGCCGGCGCAGCAGCAGCGAGCCCAGCTCCGACACGTCCTTGAGCTCCGCGCGCTCGAAGACGGCGGCGGAGGCGGCGTCGTCGCAGACCCGCTCCCTCGCAAGCCGCTCGAAGCGAGCGCCGTCGACGGGCGCCGCGAGCAGCTCCTCCGCCTGAAGCACCCAGGCAGTCGTCGCCAGCGCGTTCGCACTCCCGCTCCTCAGCGTGACCAGGAGGTGCCCGCCCTCTTCCACAAGGGCCGCGGCGCGCTGCAGCGCTGCGAAGGCCTCGGCCTTGTCGCAGGGCTGCAGCAGCGGCGCCAGCACCACGTCGAAGCGCCCTCGGAGTGGCGGCGTCGTCTTCGTCCTGAGGGCCTTCCGGGGCGGCGGTGCCGGCGACCTGGGCGCGGCCGGAGCCGCCGCCCCGGCCTCGGCCTGCCGCCGCCGCTGCCGCATCCAGCCTTCCAGCTGCCGCCGGGCCTGCGGCGGGCACAGCTCCGAGAAGAGCAGCGGCCGGCGGGCCGTGCGCAGCAGCGGCGCGCCGGGCTCGAAGTGCGCAAGGAAGAGCCGCAGCTGCCGGGCCGGAGGCAAGCGGGCGCGCTTCGTCCTGGAGCTCGGCCGCGCGGCCCACTTCCGGTACAGCGCCCAGAACCACGGCAGCGGCGCGGCGAGCTGCAGTCGGCGCTCCGCCGAGCGCCCGGCCGCGCAGATGTCATCGCGGAGCTTCTCCATGCGCCCGACCCTGGGGTCCCGCCTGGCGCAGAGGATGGGCGGCCGCCGCGGCAGCTCGCGGCGCAGGCGCCGCAGTCGTCTCCGCAGCCCCTCGAAGCAGCAGCACCGTCGCAGCCGGGCGGCGCCGCCCGGCGCCTTGCACTCGTCGGGCATCTCGAAGGCCCGCGCCGCCGCGCCGCTCATCGGCTCCAGCTGCGCGAGGCGGCCGTCGCCGAACCGGTCCAAGAAGAGGTTGAAGGCCTTGCCGTCCGTGCTCACGGCGCGCGTCACGGCCGCCCAGCCGCCCGCCGGCGCAAAGCCCTCGGAGGCGAGCCAGCTCAGCAGCCCCAGCACCTTGGTGGTGTCAGGCCAGTACTGGCTGCAGCGCCGGACGAAGGTCACCATCAGCGCCTTGGGAGGGCAGCGGCGCAGCAGGGGCTCCAGGTCCTCGAAGACGTTGGCGGGGCTGCCACGGCAGCCGTCGTAGTACACCAGCTCGGCGCCGCCCGCGGGCAGCCGCTCCGGCAGCTGGCGAAAGTGGCCCACGTGCGGCGTGGCCCCGAGCTGCCTGACCTTCCAGGAGAAGCGCTTGCGATTTCGGTCCGTGAAGGCGTGCACTCGAGATGGGCGGACGCCGGCCTGCAGCAGGGCCTTGGTGCTGCCGAGGTTCGAGTCGTCCAGCACGACCACCAGCCCGGAGAGTCGCCGAGCGGCCGCCGTCAGCACGTCGTTGCGGTGATCGATGAAGGGCGAGCGCTTCTGGTTGAAGTTGAAACGGAGCTGTTTCACCATCGGGGAGAGAGAGAGAGAGAGAGAGAGAACGAGGACAGTGAGGAGAGTCAGCGGGGCTTCTTTGGCAAGGGGAGACGAGGCTGACAACGCGCGGAGCCAATGGTGCGCCGACCGTCGGCGTCCAGAAAGATGCATGTGGCTGCGCTGGGCGCCTTTTGCAACCGCCGGCTTTTGGCCTCTCACACATGTCGAGCACAGAAGCGACGACGATGTTTAAAAATTGTGGCTGCAGCAGCGAGTGGGCAGCGGCCAGCCCATGCTCAGGTACGACCCCGTGGTCTTCAACCCCGGCGCGGACCTTGAGAGTCCGACGGGCTGGTCCTTGGTTCCCATGAACGCCGTGGCTTTCGGGGATGCAGGGCGTCTTCAACCCGACGGCACTTTCTTCCTCGACGCGGGCTTCTACTGGAGAGCTGCCTCACGCTCAAAGGCAGCGGCCGCCGCGACCTGCCTCGCGCTCGCCGTGGTCGCGCACCAGCTCCAGCAGCCGCGCGCCGTACGCGGCCAGCTTCGCCGGGCCCACGCCGGGCACGGCCAGCAGCGCCCCTGCGTCAGCCGGCTCGGCGGCGGCGATGCCGTCCAGCGCCCTGTCGCCCAAGATCGCGAAGGCGGGGCAGCCCCGGGTCGCGGCCTCGGCGCGGCGCCAGCGGCCCAGCTCGACCCGGAGCGGCGTGTCCTCTCTTCCGTCTCCGCCGCCGCCGCCGCCGCCCCTGGGGCGTTTCCTCTCCCCTCCCTGCGGCGGCGGCGGTGCGGGCAGCTCGGGCAGCTCCGGCAGCACGATCGGCTCCTCGCCGTCGAGCGCCGCGCGGCCGGCCGCGCTGAGCAGGCAGGCGCCGTACTGGTTGCACTCGAGGAGGCCGTCGGCCTGCAGCGCGCGGTGCAGGGCCTTCCAGAAGGCCGGGTCGCCGTCGCGACCGGCGCCGTGGCGGGCGCCCGCGAGCCGCGCCCGCAGCTCCTCCACTTCCTTGGTGTGCCTGCCGCAGTGGTAGTCCAGCTGCTTCGTGGCGCCCGCGCGCACCAGCTGCACGGTGGCGAGCAGCGAGCGCGCCCGCGCGCCGTAGTCCACGAAGAGCTGCGGCCGGGCCGCGCCGCCGCGGCCCTCGCGGCAGTGGCCGCAGGCCTCGCCGCCGCGGGCCGCGCAGCTCGAGGCGCCGTCCTCGTCCTCGAAGTGCGCGGCCAGGTGCCGCCGGAGGCAGCCGCTCGTCTGCACGAAGGCCAGAACCTCGCGCAGCCCCTGGCCCGCCAGCTCCGGGTCCAGGCTCTGCCGCCCCCCGCGGCCCCGCGCCGAGGCGTCGCCGCTGGCCCAGTAGAGCACGCAGTCGGCGGCGGCGCCGTCGCGGCCCGCGCGGCCGATCTCCTGCGCGTAGCTCTCCAGCGAGCTCGGCAGCCCGTAGTGCACGACGCAGCGCACGCCCGGGACGTCGATGCCCATGCCGAAGGCGACGGTGGCGGCGATGCAGCGCAGTCGGCCGGCGACGAAGCGCTCCTGCACCTCGCGCCGCCGCGGCGGCTCGAGGCCGGCGTGGTAGGCCTCCGCGTCCACGCCCAGCTGCCGCAGCGCGTCGGCGCCCCGTTCGACCTCGGCGCGGGTCTGGAAGTAGACGATGCCCTGCGGCGCCCGCTGGCCGGCCGCCGCCGCCGCCGCGCCGGAGCCGCCCGAGCCGAGGAGCCGCGCGGCGAGCTCGGGCGCGTCCTGCTGCAGGCCGCGCCGCAGGGCGACCGCGAGGCGGAGGTTGGGCCGGTCCACGGGCGCGCGCACCACGGCGTGGCCGGCGCGCAGGCCCAGCAGCGAGACGACGTCGCGGCTCACGTCCGAGGAGGCCGTGGCCGTCAGGGCGCAGATGGGCACGGCGGGGTGCAGCCGCCGCAGCTCGCCGAGCTCCCGGTAGTCCTCGCGGAAGGCGCGGCCGTGGCTGCTGATGCAGTGCGCCTCGTCCACGGCGATGAGGCAGAGCGGCAGCCGCGCCACCAGCGCCCCGGCCGCCTTGAGCTGCTCGGGCGTCGTGAAGACGAAGGGCGCGGCGGCCGCGGCGGCGCTGCCGTCGCCGAGCCGGGCCGCGGCCGCCAGCTGCCCCCGCTCGTCGCCGCCGGCGCGCAGCAGCTCTCCCGCCGCAGCGTCCACGCGGAAGCGTCGGTTCAGCGCGGCCATCTGGTCGTCGATCAGCGAGAGCAGCGGCGAGACGACGAGGCAGCGCCGGCGCGCGTCCTCGCGGTGCAGCGTGAGCGCCGGGATCTGGTAGATCGCGCTCTTGCCGCCGCCGGTGGGCAGCACGGCCAGCACGTCGCAGCCCTCGAGGAGCCGGTGCACGCAGGTCTCCTGGTAGGGGCGGAAGGAGGAGTAGCCCATGAGCTCTTGGAGCACTCGCTCCGCCATGCTGCCCGTCACTTTTGTCATCGATGGCTGCACCGGAGGGGAGGAGGGAGGGGCGTCACTTTGGCTGCAACCGATGGCAGGCATCAACCCCGTTCATCGCCAGTTTCCGGGCAACGGTGGTCGTGCTCCCTTCCGGACATGATAAGATCATCAAGAGATTTCCGAACCCGGCTTACGAGTCTGCGGCTACATCCCTCAGCGTCCAGGCCACCGGCGCTTCCATGTTCAGGTGGGGGGGTGACTTCTGGTTCAACGAGTTCTGAGCGGTGCAAGGGAGGGCGGTGGGGGCGGGGTCTTGAGGCGGCCGGCGCCAGCCTCCTCCGCACGCCCGCGCCCGCGCGCAGACCCGATTGCACTCATTCAATCATGCGCGCACTCGGACACGCGCTTGAGCCAGGCGCGGGCACGGATGGCAGCAGCCTAAATGCATTTCATAAATTATAGTCCTAGGTCAAAACAAGCCATGGCCTGTCGACCATATCCTTGCGGTCCGTGCGGCGTCGTGCCGTATCCATGCCCGACGCCCTGCCCCGCGCCCTGCCCCACGCCCTGCCCCACGCCCTGCCCCACGCCCTGTTTCACAGGACCGACCGGCCCGACGGGCCCTGCGCAGTCGTTGTCCTTCTTCCAAGCTCAGCTCAGCGCAACGACTGATACCATTGCGATTCCAATCGTTACCGCTCCTTTGACCGGACCGTGGGTCACAACCACTGGCAACACAGACGGCAGCTTCTCTGTCATCACCGGCGCCTACACCGCTCCAGCAAAGGGCGTCTACGAGTTCAGCTTCACTGGCTCTGTCTATAATGCTAGTGGGATTGCGCTCGCAACTTCCATCACCTTTACATTCAATGTGAATGGCGTCGCGAAGGCCCAGACCTTTATGTCCGACACTTACGCCATAGGATCGAATCGTCTCTTCTCGCTGACCTCACTCTTGACTCTCAATGCCAACGACATCGTTACCATCACCGAAGGTGTCAGTGTTCTCGGGATGGTTTTCGTCAGCGCCGTCTATCCCTCATTTGCAACGACATTGTTCAATGGAAAGCAAATCGCCTGAGAAATTGTCGCGGGTTGGGCAGCCGAGGCTGCCAGTCGTCCCTGCCCGACGTGCGAGGCCCTCGGAGCCCGTCTTTGTTTTCGAAAGGCGATTGTTGAAAAGCGTTTCGGGGTGAGCCAGGATGCTTCCAAGCGGTTCCGTCGTCTCGGACCGCAGGAGAGCACCCTCCCCGTGGATCTCCGCGTGGCCCCGACAAGGGGCTCGAGGTCGCGCGCCCCGCGAGGAGATGTCAGCCGCCGGCGACGTCGAGGGAGGTGTCCATCTTTGCCCACTTTTTTTTTCTGCGATGGTCACAAAAGAGAATGGCAGCGTGTCAGCCTTCGCTTCCGACCACGCCCCCCTGCACGCCCCCTCCCACGAGCGTCTGGGTGAAGCGCTGGGAGCTGAGCTGGACCCCGGCGGCGGCGGCCTGCGAGGGCTTCCCTTGCAGCTGGCAGCAGGTGGCCACCTGCACCTGGCAGCAGTGCGACCTGGCGCTGCCGGCCGTGGCGGACTGGCCCCGCTGGAAGCCCGGGCCCTCCAACCTGCCCCTGGACGAGTACTGGACGCTCTCCTACGTCCCGCAGGTGGTCTGCCCGGACCCCAACGCCTCGCCCTGCCTCACCTACTGCGGCCTGCAGCAGCAGTGGCAGCCCGTCTGGACCAAGATCGAGACGCCGCGGGCCTGGCGGTGGGTGCCGGCGCCGCCCGCTAACTCCTGCTGCGTGATGCCGGCACCTCAATGACAGCGGCAGGCGGCAGGAAGAACCCTCGCATGAGAAAACCCCTCTGCTCCCATGCGACGGGCCGTGCGCGTCTCGCTCCTGTGCCTTCTCTTCGTCGCCTGGCTGGCCTGCCTGGGGCTGGCCTGCTGGCGCTGGGCCACGCGACCGTTCCGCCTGCCCTCCCGCGGCGCCGCCGCCCCGCGGCGCCTGCCCAGCTTCGTCTGCCTCACCACGACGCCCGCCCGGCTGCGGGAGCCCTGGATCGTGGAGAACATCCTGCGGCTGACGCGGCTGCCCGGCCACGCCGGCGTCGTGCTGTCGCTGCCCTACGTCATGAAGCGCACCGGCGAGGCCTACGAGGTGCCCGAGGCCATCGCCGGGCGGGCCTCCGCAGACCCTCGCCTCTTGCTGCTGCGCTGCGAGGACGAGGGCCCGGGCACGAAGCTCCTGGGGCCGCTGCGCTCCGATCGGCTGCCCGCGGACTCCGTGCTGCTGGTCTGCGACGACGACATGGTCTACGACGGCGACGCCTTCCAGGACCTCGCCCGCGCCGTCGAGGCCGACGTCGGGGCCGTGCACTGCTTCTGCGCCAAGGCGGTGCGGGGCTACATCGGCTTCGGCGCCTGCAAGCGCACGCTGCTGCCGCTGCTGCAGCTGCAGATGCCCGAGAGCTGCTTCACCGTCGACGACGACTACTTCGACGGCGCGCTGGAGCTGCTGGGCATCCGGAAGCGCGTGGCGAGGCCGTCCGGCTGTCTCTCCTGCTGCGATTGCTGCGTCTTCGACGTTGCCCAGGGCTGGCGCCGCCTCGGCAGCGACCGCCAGAGCCTCACGGCGACGGAGGTCCTGGGCTCCGCGAAGCGGCGTCAGAAGCAGCGGGCCTGTGCGCGGGAGCTGCGGGAGCTGCGGCGGGCCCAGGCCTAAAGGCTGGCGCGGTTTCTGCCGCCTCGGCAAAGCCGCGCCCCCTCATGGCCATGTCGTACCAGCCGCCGCGCGACGCCGCCTTCGATCACCTCATGGTGGAGGAGTGCACGGCGCACTGGATGGCCAAGATGGAGAAGAAGCACGAGTGCGTGCGGCACCTGGCCTTCATGGCCCCGCCCGACACCTCGGTGGCGCAGCTCTCCCAGGCCTGCGACCGCATGAACCAGCGCTTCCAGGTGCACGACGCCCGCGAGCTCTGCGAGGGCCTCAACCTGGTGCACGCGGCCTTCTGGCCGCGCTTCACGCGCTAGCCGCGTTTCGGGAGGCTCCGATCGCGGCGAGCGCGCCTGCGCAGGCCGCGGCGCCCATCACGAAGACGCCCCAGCCGACGTCCACGGCGGCCAGCGAGAGGCCGTAGCCGCGGCCGAAGACCGCCAGGTTCGTGAGGTCGAAGACGCCGTAGATCACCAGGCCCAGCAGCGCGCCGCGCGCGGCCGCGGCCGCCGGCTTTCGGCCCGGCACGGCGAAGACGCAGAGGACCGCGGCCAGCAGCACGTAGGCGGCGGCCGTGAGGCAGGCGAGCTGCCAGGGGCGCCAGGCCCGCACGGCGCAGAGGTCGCCCGCCATGCGTCGGAACCGTTCGCCCGCGCCGCCCAGCGTCAGCCAGAGGCCGTCCAGGAGCAGCAGCGCGCCGATCGCCGCCGCCGAGGGCAGCACGGCCTTCGCCGAGAGCTCGGGCTTCATCGCGTTTGCAGCCCGCGGCGATCAGCATTCTTGAGCGGCGAGGGCGATGAGCCGGAGCCTGAACTCCAGCAGCTTGAGGAAGTGTGCGACGTCCTTGCTAACTGGGCCCCGCGGGCGCTCCAGGTCCTTGCAGAGGCCCTCGAGCGTCTCCCTGAAGCCCGCGTCGCGCGCCGACGACCCTCTCAGGGCTTTGCGCAGCCGGCGCAAGTCCAAAAGCACCTCGTGCCGCGTCTCGAGGAAGTTCCGCACTACGTCCGGGTGGTTATTGGTATTGTCGCAGCGTCTGACGCCTTCGTAGGCATCCCGCAAGCCCGAGAGTGCGGCGGTGCAGTGGACGCCTGCGGAGAGCCTGTGCATTCGTCCCAAGAAGTGCGTGTGAAGGCGCTGTAGACAGTTTTCGTCGGTCCATCGCAGCGGCGTGTAGTGCTTCTGGCGCAGCATCATCACGACGTCGCTGCGGTGGCAGCGGTGCAGCCCCAGGGCGTCACCATACTTGATCGGCGCATCAGGCGCGACCGTCCCCCATTGAATGTTTTTTCTATTATCAGGCAGGTACACGTGCAGGCGAAGCCGGAAGAGCACGGCCGCCAGTTTCACTTCCGCGTCTTCGGCGTACTGGTTTTCGCTCAGCCGCTGCCTCAGGTCGTGCAACTCTGTGTCGTACTGGCGGAAGTGATTCTTTACCGTGGGTCGCTCGAGGGCCTGCAGGAAGAGGTTGCGCAGCTTCTTCGCTGCGACCTTGGCTCGGCTACTGGCCTTGCGTTTATGCTCCTCCCAGAGGGTCGTCTCGTTCAGGACCCCGACGGCCACCAGCAAGGCGTAGTAGAAGCAGTCGCCATCGCCTGGAACTTGGACCTCTTCGAATAAGTCCGACTGCATCTTTCCTCTTGCCGGCGACAAGGCGACACGAGGCTAGGAAGCAGATAAAAAAATCCAGCGCCTTTCTATTTTTTGGAACTCCACACCCTCCCCTCATGGTGCGTGCATCGTATTGTTCGATAAAAAAGACCGGCATGTCGTCGAAGCGACCACGCACCATCTTCCTCGTGGAGCTCTTCTCGGGCAGCAGCTCGGTGGCCAAGGCCATCGCTCGATCGCTGCCGACCGGCGCGCGTCTGCGCGTGCACTCCGTGGACATCCACCCGGAGTACAACCCCACCACCGCCACCGACCTAATGAAGTGGGACTACCGCACGGCGCTGCAGGCCTTCCTGGCTGACGCCAAGCCTGACGACCTCGTATGGCTCCACGCCTCGCCGCCCTGCACCGAGTTCTCCAGAGCCAAAACCACGGCGCCGCGCAACCTGCCGCTGGCCGACGGTCTGGTGCGGAGGACGCTGCGCATCCTCAAGCACGTTGGCCGCCTCGCGCCCGACGCCGATCGCTTCTTCTGGACCGTCGAGAACCCGGTGGGACTGCTGCGCACGCGGCCTTACATGCAGCGCCTGGAGCCATACCGTCACACGACCAGCTACTGCAAGTGGGGCAAGAACTACCGCAAGGACACAGACATCTGGACCAACGTCCCGGGTCTCGAGCTGCCGCTCTGCCGACAGGGCAGCTACTGCGCGGATAAGGCCCTGCACGGCCAACACCTCGTCTCCGCACAGAGCGGGCCCACCCATGGCGGGACGCCAGGCTCAGTCACCGGGGAAAATGTGTACCCGCTGCCTCATCGACTCACTAGCCACATCTTCCGCCAGGCCCTGCGAGGCCTGATATGACCTCAAAATTCAGCACAGGCATCTCTTCTATTTTTCACGCACCCTTGCGCCCGGAGCCCGCTGTGCGAGCCCGGAGTCGACAAAAAAAAATGTTCGTCTGACAAATGCACCGCGACGACGCCCTCCGGATGCTGGCCTGCCCTGTCTGGGGCCTCGCGAGCTGGGCCACGCGCGAGCGCGAGCGCGAGC
>Ga0136644_10003963_pt1 | contig 11005 bp, 6 predicted proteins | sample C_130820_EF_Meta_FD_94780 | JGI IMG/M metagenome (GOLD analysis project Ga0136644, IMG submission 94780) | Freshwater microbial communities from Lake Croche, Canada to study carbon cycling - C_130820_EF_MetaG (v2) (version 2) | ecosystem: Environmental > Aquatic > Freshwater > Lake | place: Lake...
ACGACCGGGGCTTTGCTCAGGCAGGCTCGGAGCTGGGAAACACTCGAGCAGCACTCCAGACAGCGGACCTGCCGAGACACTCGAGCGGATCTCGTAGATGTCGTGCGTAGGGTTCTGGCCACTGGCTAAGTAGGTCCCGTCGGGTTGTTTGGTTAGGATCGCTTGGCTTCGAGCCTTGACGCTTGTTGGATTCAGGGTGTTCCAGGTCGGCTGGCTCGTTGCGATGGTCTTTTTGAATTCCTCTTCCCAGGGCTCGATCCACTGGGCGATGTTGGCTTCGGCCTGTGCGACGGCCTCCTGGTTTTTTTGGATTTGAGTTTCGTAGTCGATCAACTCGCGCTGCTGCCCAGGGGTGGGAACTGGGATCACCGGCTCGGTATTGCGCGATTCGCCTTGGAGTGTCCCGCTTTCGGTGACATTGTTAAAGTAGGAGAACAGCGAATAGAACTCTTTCTGAGAGATCGGATCGTACTTGTGATCGTGGCATCGGCAGCAGTTGAGGGTCAGGCCCAGCCAAGTCATCCCGGTGGTTTCGACGCGATCGATAACCGTCTCGACGCGCCACTCTTCAGCGATGATGCCTCCTTCGCCATTGAGCCTGTGATTGCGATTGAAGCCGCTGGCTACTTTTTGCGAAAGGGTCGCCTCGGGCAACATATCACCTGCGAGCTGCTCGATGGTGAACTGGTCGTAGGGCATGTTGCGATTGAATGCATCGATCACCCAATCGCGCCAAGGCCATTGCTGTCGTGATGAATCGATCTGAAAGCCGTTGCTGTCGGCATAACGGGCCAGATCCAACCAGCCGATTGCCATCCGTTCCCCATAATGCGGCGATGCCAACAAACGATCGACGACCTTTTCGTAGGCGTCCGGTGAGGTGTCGGCAATGAATGCATCGATTTCTTCGAGGGTCGGAGGCAGGCCGATCAGATCGAGCGTGACTCGCCGCAAAAGAATCTCTTTGGATGCTCGAGTCGAAAAATCAAACCCATGGGCCTGGAGCTTGTCGAGCAAGAATCGGTCGAGGGGGTTTGGGTATTGATGGGCCCTGTCGGACAGTGGGACCGCAGGTCGAGTCGGTGGGATAAAGGCCCAGTGGCCTTCATAGCCGGCCCCTTGGTCGATCCATTTCCTGAGCAGCTCAACTTGGCCAGCAGTCAGGGGTTTGCCTGTATGCGGAGGAGGCATCAGCACGTCGGGATCCTGGCTAAGGATCCTGGCCAATACTTCGCTTTGCTTGGCACTGTGCGGAACGATGGCAGGCTTGCCACTTTCCCCGGCTAGAATCGCGTCTTGGTGCTGGTCCAACCGCAGGCCGCCTTGACGCTGCTGGGCGTCCGGTCCGTGGCACTGAAAGCAATGCTCCGAGAGGATCGGCCTGATGTCGCGGTTGAACGCGACGGTGTCCTGGGCCTGCGACGCCGAGCCAACGGCAAGGCCCAGTGCGAGGATCACCAAAGCCCATCCAAGAGGGTCTCTGAACTTGGGTTGCATGTCGATCCGGAGTTGGTTGGCTTGGGAAACGAGGGGACGAAAAAGCGATTCAATTTGGGGTTTTAATTCTAACGACACTCCTAGCGTATCGATAGCAAAAAACGTCTTCGTCCAAAAAGTCGATTCAATCGGAAGATTTTACCAAATCCGCACAGTCCGCCTTATCCGCAACCCTCTCGGCAGTCGATCACACGAAGGAGTTAATCCCTCGAACTGATAGGTATCCAATGCGCGGCGCACGAAGCAACCGAGAACGGCTCAAATCCCTGATCCGCAATGCTTGCATTTCGGCTATGGTGGTTCCATGGATCCCGATGTCCCTGTCGGGTTGCAATCGGGCCCACTATCGGACCAAGGCGGATGAGGAAGTCCGGAATTTGATCGACGAAAAGGTATGCGATGCGGCCATGCCGGCGATCCCCGACGTTCAGATGAGTCGGGCTTCGCGGATGTTCGATCCGTTCAACCCGGACCGTCCTCCGATGCCTGAGGATGATCAGGTATCCCAGCAGTACATGCGGATCGTCAACGGCAAGAAGCATTACCCATTGTGGGATGTCAATGGCCGGACCAATACGGCTGAGAATCCTGTCTGGTGGCAGTACTTGCCGTTGGATGAACGTGGGGTGCTGGTCCTCGATGCCGACACGGCCGTACGGGTAGCTACTCTCCATAACACGACCTACCAGTCAGAAATCGAAACACTTTATCTGTCGGCATTGGATGTTAGCACGGAGAGGTTCTTGCTGAGCAATCAGCTCTTTGCCGGCTATGGCTCGATCTACACGTCCGACGGTGCGCTGCGTAGGGGGGCGGGTGGGAACTCTAGCTCCACCGTTTCCAATAGTCTTTATTCAAAAGGTCCTCGTGGCCTGGCGCTGCGTCGTCAGTTTACCACTGGTGGGGATTTGATCGTCGGGTTTGCCAACACGCTGACTTGGCAATTGGCTGGTCCAAACACCCAGTCCGCCAATTCGCTGATCGACTTTAGCTTTATACAGCCGCTTTTGCGGGGAGGTGGCCGCGATGTGATCATGGAGCGGCTGACACTTGCCGAGCGAACACTCTTGTACAACGTACGGGCCTTTGAGCGATACCGCACGGGCTTTTACACGACTGTCACGGTGGGTCGGCAAGCCGAACCTGGGCCGACTCGACGCGGGGGCCTTTTCGGTGGAGCGGGCTTGCAGGGCTTTACGGGTCTTGGGGGTGGATTTGGTACGGTTGGCAACGTTCAAAACAACGCTGGTGGAGCTGGCTTTGGCGGTGGCGGAGCGGTCCCCCAGGTCGGCGGCTTTTTGGGGCTCGTCCAAAACCAACTTCAGATCCGAAACGCGGAAGAGAACGTTGCTCGGCTTCGTGATAACCTGTCTCGCTTCGAGGACACCCTTCGCGAGCAACTCACGATTATTCCGGCCACTCAGGATACGATTCCCGGTCAGCAGTTGCAGGTGGCCCAAGCCCGCCAGGCGTTGATCTCCGCTCAGGCCAGTTTGCTGCAGCAGAAATTTAACTACGAGCAAACCCTCGACAACTTCAAGGGCACCCTGGGCCTACCTCCTTATGTGTGCATCGAGATCAAAGATCCGACTCTCGATCAATTCAATTTGATCAGCGGCGAGCTAAAGGATCGTCGCAACAAGGTTGCCGATCTTCGAAATGAAATCGGGGACGAGAACACCAGGCTTCTCGAACAGAGCCCCGTACAGACTGACCCTGCGACGGGCAAGAAGGAGCGTTCGCTCACCCGTGGCCAGGAGACCAACCAGGCGATCGAGCGTATCGGTAGCGGGATCGAAACGATCGAAGATGTCCGCAAGACACTTCTTTCCAAAAACTTTCCTCAGGTTCGCGAGGATATTGAAAAACTCAAACAGGTCCTCCCTCAGCGCATCGCAGAGCTCAAGCGATTGAGGAAGATCTACGACCAGGAGCGATCGGAGATTTGCAACCTGCTTCCAATCGAGACTCTCGATGCGGCCTTGATCGATCCAACGGAACTCGAGACGCTCACCGACAAGCTGTCCAAGGATGTCGACGTTCTTGAGAAACGCTTTCAAGCCCGAGCCAAGAGGATCGAGAAACTCGATGCGGATACCAAGAAGGCTCTGTCGAGCTCCGGTGCCGATGGCAAAGAGCAGTTCAAGAGTCTGCGAGACGAGGTGATCTTGCCAAGCCAATCGCTTCTGGCCGAGTTTGCCGAAGACGTTCTGGCATTACAGGTCCTCCAAGCCCGAGCTCGGGTCGAGAGCGTCAACTTGCCCGAAGTCGACTTGCAAGCCGAGGAGGCGGTTCAAATCGCCCAGCGGCAACGACTCGACTGGATGAACGCTCGTGCCCAGCTGGTCGACTCCTGGCGATCCATCGAGGTCGTTGCCGACAACCTAGAGAGCTCCCTGGACTTGGTCTTCAGCGGCGATATGCAGAACATCAATGACAATCCATTGTCTCTGCGTGCGAAAACAGGACGCCTGCGGGCCGGGTTCCAATGGGACACGGCACTGACTCGGATGAACGAACGCAACCAGTACCGCCAAGTCCTCATCGAGTACCAGCAAGCCAAACGAAACTACTACCGATTCGAAGACGGTATCTGGCAAACCCTAAGATCGCAATTGCGAAACATTCGCTACAATCAATACAACTTTGAGTTGCAGCGGTATGCGGTTCGGATCGCCGCCCAGCAGATTACGATCAACGAAGATCTGCGGCAGATTCGAGAGAGCTTGAACCAAGCCTCCGGTCCGACAGCCGCACGCGATAGCATCTCGGCTCTCCAAGACCTGCTCAATGCGCAGAATACATTCTTGGGCGTGTGGGTCTTTTACGAAGCACAACGACGAAACCTGGACCAAGACCTCGGCACGATTCGAGTCGATGCAGAGAATATCTGGATCGATCCAGGTCCGATCACCTCAGATATCTACGGTTTCTCAGGCCAAGGAGCTTACTGCCCACCCTGTGCGCCCGATGGCTCGGTGCAAGAGTTCATCGAGCCGATGAGCATGCCGATGAGCCAACCGGTGATCGAGCCAGCCATCGAGCAACCGCTCGACGTGGTCACGCCAGCCGGCTACCGGGTTGGGACTGTCCCCAAAACAGCCCCTAAAGCAGTCCCTAAGCGAGACCTGACCCTTCAGGAATATGTTCGGCCGTGATGCGAAGTATCGTTGGTAGTTCGAGTCCGGCTGGATCGTCTCGACCCCTCTCAAACGGCACATAGCTCCATGACAATCGCGCGGGGGATGACCTCGAGCTCCAAGCAAAATTCGGATGAATCCAACGAGTGGTCTAAGTTCTTCCAAGGGTCCTCGCCATCGAGGTGCAACGGGATCGGCTTTGCACTTCGTAGCACGATCTTCGATTTGCGATCCGTGCAGATCCTCGGATCGCTCGTTGGAATATCGCCCCGCATAATCCTTGGAAAGTACCGGAGGATATCGCGACGTCGCAAGGCTCCGACCAACAGCAAATCAAAGAGCCCATCGTCAAGCTTGGCATCGGGTGTCAGCGGATAACTCCCCTCACGCATCCCAATCGCTGTGCTGATCATCAAAAACGACTTGGGCTCATCGCCATCGAGTTGGATCGGGTCGGTTTGGTACGATGCACCCATGCAGCGCAGGATCGCCGGTGTGTATCGCAAGCGGGCTGGCAGTCGCTTCATCCCTCTGGCAAGCTCGGCGGCTCGGCCAGGAAATCCCACCCCCGCGACATTGGCAAAGTATCGGCGGTGGCCTGAACAAGTCATTGCGCCGACATCGACCCGCTGCGCAAATCGCTCCTGCGATGCAGGCCGCTTAGCCAACGAGTAAGCGTAATCGTTGGCCGTGCCCACAGGGACGATCCCCATGCGTACCCCGGCCACGCTGCTAACGAGGATGCCGTTTAGAACCTCATGGATTGTGCCATCCCCACCGGCGGCGATAATCGTATCGACCCCCTGTCGGCAAGCCTCCTGGGCAAGCTCTTGGGCATGTCCGGCATATTCCGTCCTGCGATGCTCGATTCGATCGGTTTGGCTCGTTAGCCATCGAGGGAGCGCCAGTCCAGTTTTGAACCGCTTACCCGCAGCGGGATTGGAAATCAGGAGAATCTTCATAGATCACATGGCCTATCTACTTGTCGTGCGTGTCATTGATCGACCTTTTGTTTCTTTTTCGAGGGGGCTTGGCCGTCGTTTCTCGTCGGCATCGATGCGCTGATCTCCTTGCGCCAGGCGATCAGACGATCATGGAGTTCCTTGGTTTTTGCAGCGTTGGTTTGGGCCAAGTTCTTTGATTCGCCGCGGAGGAATGCGTTCGAGAGCGTTGAAGGAAGGAATACCAAGGGGTGACGGAACCCTTAACAGTCTATTCCCTCTCTTGGGTCGAGTGGAAAGCCGTCCCGCCCAAATCGTTGGCTCTTGGCCAGAATTTGAGGTTAAAAAAGGTCAGCCTGCGCATACTAACCCACTCCAATTTCAAGTAGCGGAGGTCTAGGGGAAGTGCGAGCAAATCAGCCAGGGTCACTGCCAATCGCATGGCCGGCGTCGAGCAACTACGTGGCCTCGGTTGCTCAGACTACGGCAATGCACAACGCTTGGTTCGTAAACACGGAGCCAATATTCGGTACTGCTATGAGTTCAACCAATGGCTCGCCTGGACTGGTACACATTGGTCGTTCGATAAAGCCGTTGCCGAACGATTGGCCAAGGATACCGTGCTGGGCATCTACAGCTAGGTGAGTGACCTTGCCGACTCCGAGGATCGCGAAGAGCTACATCGACATGCGGTTCAATCAGAGCAGGTATCTCGCATCACGGCGATGCTAGCCCTTGCACGCAGCGAGCCGGGGATCGCCATCGGGCCAGACGAGTTGGATCGAGATTCGTGGCTGCTGAATTGCTACAACGGGACAATCTCTACTCCCAAGGAGCCTTCTGCATGAGCGTTTCAAAGTTTTTCGAGAAGATGATCGGTTTGCAAAAACAGCGATCGCAGCAAAAGTAAAACAGCTATCGAGAGCTGGTAGCCGCGATCGCGACGGGCAAGGAACTCAATCTGGCCGAGGTGGAACGACTGCTTTCTGAGTTTGGCATGTCGCTCGAGGACCTAAAGCAAGACGTCGAAGTCTACCAGACCCGGATGGCACTCAAGGCACTGGTTGCAACGCTCCCGAAGATCGATCAAGAGACCGCGCTGGTGCAACAGAAGATTGCAGCAGCAGATCGGGAGCTGGAAGCAGCAGAGCAACGGTACGAAGACACGACCGCTCCGCTTTACGACCGGCTCCGAGAGATCAACGAAGTGCGGAATGAGATCTCTCAGGCTCGCCAGGAATTATTCAACACCTCCGATAGCCCGGAGCTTGATAAGGAGTACGAACAGGTCGAATCCGAGATGGAGGCGATAGCGAAGGTCAACCAGGAGTTGGAATCCCAAGCGGCCTACGTGGAGGGAAGGGCATTTACAGAGCGTCGCAAGTCCGAAACCGAGATTAAACAGACCGATCGGGATCATCGATTGGAGCAGGCCAACGCGTTCCAGAAGCATGCTGAATCGATCCGGCAAAAGATCAAGGAGAACACGCGATCGCAGGAGCAGCTTGTGAAGCGACGCGAGGAGATCGAAGAGCGAATGCGCCTCGCGTAGTCGCTCCTGTTGTTCTTTTTGGTTCTTTGACAATCTGGTCGAATCGTAGTGAGCCGTCGGGTCTGGGGAACCCGACAGCTCGGATCAACGCAATTTCGTTAATTGCTAGCGCCCTGTTCTCGAACGCATTTCTCCCGAATGTCCTGCAACGCCGGAACGTTGCTTGCATTAGCTGCATCGCAAAAAGTTTTTTTGCATATTTGTAGTGGACTGAGTCCCGCCAAAGGTGACAGTGAAACTGCCACTGCTCCCTGTGACCGTGACAAGTTGCTAGCTATTTCGATTCGCTAGCGATCATCGAAATAGCTAGCAACTCGAAATGTTAAGATAGCAATGGAACCCAATTCGTAAAGGTTCGGTTCCGCTAACTTCGTAAAACTTCGGGTTCACAGACAGTGATGCCGAGGCGTTTAGCGATGGCTTGATTGGACTCACCCTGGCGACGCAGAATGTCCATGGTAACGATCTCCTCCTTGAGTAACTTCACAGCAGCTCCTTTGATGTGCAAGCAAATGCAAACATCAAAACAACTGCTCCGGGCCGAGGAAACTCCATTTCCCTAAACAGCCCAAATTAACAGGACTCAATCGAAAAGATTCGGGTTCTTTAACTCAAAGAACTTGAGGTTCTGTGACATGGTAAGCTGGGAGGTCTGGGTTGCCATGCCTGCTGCGCAGCAGCTATGGCAATCGTCCTTACCACCCGTTAGGTGGGTCAATTCCGATTTGCTCCCTAGAGGGTCATTTCTAAATGCTCCCTGACACCCGGCACAGACCGCACCGACCCCGGTCAACAAAATCAAAGCCGGGGCTCTGTACGTTTACTCGCGGAGCAGCGCCTACTCGTAGCTATCTATCGACTTTCAATCCAACGAATCGGACCCAAAGATCATCGATCAATGGTACTACTGTGCGCAGAAAGTCCTCCGCAAACTCTCGTCCGTTAGTACCAAACATGATGTCACCACACCACGCGTCGATCTGTTTGTTTAGAGGAAATTTCGCAAAGAAGATAATCAATTTCTCGTTTCTCTCAGACTTCAAAAGCATGTTAAATCGGTTTGGTGACTCATCTCGCCGGAGGACGCGAATTTTCTTCTCGAGAAGTATTTCTTCAAACGCGTCGAAAGCGATTGTCGGAAAAGATACCCTCCATACTTTTTTCGACATGGTAAATTCATCCTATTTTGCCAAATCACCACCAGATTCGCTGGCCGCGAATGTACGCTTGTATCGCTGCGTACACACATGATGGGGCCGATTGGCCAACATTGCTCGTCGCTCTTGGAATATTGTATACAACTGAACGAAAGCTTGTCCAATGACGAAAATACGATCCAGCGTCGAAATAGGTTCTTCTGATCCAATTTGCCTGTTGTCTCGCGGTCATTTGCTGAATCATTAATCTTACCGAAGAGGAAGGGATCAATGGTTGAACAGCATGGTAGTAATTACTTCCGATATTGTAGTAGGCGTGGGGAAGCCGCTGACCTTGAGCTCTCGCAAAATACAATCCATATTCAACAGGCTTTGCCCCCATATAGGAGGCTGTTCCGGATCCCGCATACGCTAAAAAATACCCCGACGTTGCTAACACCGATGTAGCAATCGACATTCGCGTACCATACCAAATGATGTAGTTTTCCCAGCTTTGCTGTCTTTCATAAGCGGAATTGGTTTGTCCGAATATTCCGTGAGAATATGCTTCGGCGTATTGCCGTTGCGCTTCCGCAGCAAGCGACTGAGCGAGATTCGTATCGCTTGTAACCATTGCTTGTACGTCTAGTAAAGCCGCTGTGTATGCTTGCTGCATCGAACCCACGGAGTTAAGTATTGACGCTAGTCCGTAGTAGTACGAGGGATCGTAGTATTCCAAGCCGTTTGGATCCGTATGCAAGTTTGCTACATTCCCAACATACCTCCTCGCATTTTCATCGCCAGCGCCGAATCCAATCGGGTCTTCGCTGAGCCATTGACCGATTGTAGGGTCGTACCAGCGGAAGAGGTTGTGCTGCAGGGCGGTTGCTTCGTCGTACTGCTTGCCTGTGAACGCAAAGAGCATGTCAACCGCTGCATTGGTCTCGGAAATCAGTTTGCCGAAACTGTTGAAGGTGCGATGGTTGGTGGTCGAGGTAACTCCCGTTCCCTCATTGAGATCCGCGATGTCACGCAGTGAACCCAAGTGATCCGCTAATCCCCAGAGCGTGTTGCTTCCGGCGATCTGCTCGTCTGCCAGAAGTTCGTCGACGTTGTTGGACCACAGATAGCGATGGGATAGATTTGATGCCGACGAGCCATCGAATTGCAAGACGGCGTTGATCCCCTCGTCGTAAACCCAAAATTGATCAGTTGCAGCACCGGATCCTGCACCATCGGCGTCGAAGGTCCGATGGACCAGTCGATTGTACGGATCGTACTCGTAGTCGACTTGCTTGACGATCGCCCCACCCGAGCTGTTTCGGAAGACGACTTTGTTCAACCGATTGCGGAAGTCCCATGTGTACTCTTCGACCTTGCCTGTGGCCGTCTCGGTCTTCGAGGTTCGGTTCCCTTCATCGTCAAACGTGTACGTGAATCCGAGCCCTGCCGTGGTTTGGTTGTTCGTCCCTGTCGTAAAGCCAGTAGTGTTCCGATTGCCGTTGGCATCGAAGCCATAGGTCTCGTTAGATTGCGATCTGTGTGTGGCGCCTACCAGTTGGGATGTCCTGCTAATTTTGTGTGCTACTGATTCCATTTTTTTTTGACATCGCTTCTGCACCTTCCAGGATGCATTGCATTAATGGTACTTGTTTTCCAATTTCCCATTCGTTATTGAAAAAGTAATCGATTTCGAGCGTTGCACCGGGTCTGCATCTCTTCGTTTTTAATAGAAAGCGTTTCTGGTACGCCGTCCCGAATCCGCACTAAGCTTCCCTCGCAAAAACACTGCAATATCAATAGTTCGCAGGTAGCCATCGGCATCGAGTTCAGGGGTGGATTCTTAGGGGATTTCAAAATGTCTCCTTCCTGGATATCAGGTTTTAAAACACTCCAATCGGCAATTCTATTTACGCGAAGTCCATCGGTAATCGCTTCGAGATCAACCTCGCCGTACAAAAGCGATTCGGTTAACTCAACTTCCCCTTCAAAAACAACGAATTCTGGCTCATTGTTAAACACAACGTGATGATTCAGCCTTTGCAACAATCCCCATCCCAGTGTTGGAATCGTGTATTTGTCAGAAACAATCATGGCAACTCTCTTAACCTCGACTCCTCCAATTATAATTGATTCTATATATCTAACTTTGACGTCGCGAATTGCATGTTCAGTAGCAGTTACGGTCGCAATCTGAACGACTTGATCCCGAGGTTGATTGAAACTGCCTTCCTGACTCAAACGCAAGAAGTCATTTTCTGATATTGAAACATCTGCATTGGATAAATAGCGTAGGCTTACTTCCGTGGGGATACCATTCAATGGGAGTCCCACGACCCTAAAATCTTCCCCTAAAGCCAGGGGGTATCGCGCGCCACCAACGTCCTTATGTGTGGAAGTCTGCAATACCGCGGCGGTTTTGGTAATCGCATTTATTTGCAGCTCTGTTCCTCGAAAACAATCTTGACCGTAAACTTGTGCAATTTTCAGGTTTCCAGCTTCTTCGGCGAGTGACATATCTATTGCAATCGCTTGATCGGGTCCAAACTGCGGCTTCCAAACTTCAAGCGATGAGAATGGCAAGAACGAATAGTTAAGTCTCTTATGCACAAAAGGTTGGAAATCTCTATAATTTTGAGAGCACACCGTCTGCGATAGCTCAGGTGCGAGTATGCAGCCCACGAATCCTCCGGACTCGTCTGGAACACCAAACAACAGTGCCTGCGAGTTGCGATGGAA
>Ga0136644_10003967_pt1 | contig 10999 bp, 13 predicted proteins | sample C_130820_EF_Meta_FD_94780 | JGI IMG/M metagenome (GOLD analysis project Ga0136644, IMG submission 94780) | Freshwater microbial communities from Lake Croche, Canada to study carbon cycling - C_130820_EF_MetaG (v2) (version 2) | ecosystem: Environmental > Aquatic > Freshwater > Lake | place...
AATCGAGGGGAAACTCTTGGGATTGTGGGCGAGTCAGGCTGCGGAAAAACTACCCTAGGATTGGCTTTGATGCGTTTGCACCTCCCCACTGCAGGAAAGGTGTGGTTTGATGGGGTAGATCTTTCTTCGCTCAGTGATACGCAATGGCAGCCCTTTAGAAAGCGAATTCAAATTGTGTTCCAAAACCCCTACGCCTCCTTGAATCCGCGCTTTACGGTTGCCCAAATTCTGATGGAGCCCTTACGCATTCATCAGATGGGTTTGAATGAGAACGAACGTTTAAATCGGGCCATAGAACTGATGGAACAAGTGGGCTTGCCCGCAGATTCCCTGAATCGTTACCCTCATGCCTTCTCTGGGGGGCAGCGCCAGCGCATCGCCATTGCCCGTTGTTTGGCGTTGAATCCTGAATTACTGATTCTGGATGAATCTGTTTCGGCCCTGGATGTGTCCGTACAAGCGCAAGTTCTGAATTTGCTGAAAGTCCTTCAAATCAAACTGGGTATTGCCTATCTTTTCATTTCGCATGATTTAGCGGTGGTGCGTTACTTGTCTGACCGGGTTTTGGTCATGAATGCGGGCGAAGTAGTCGAAGAAGTCAGCGCGGATGGATTGTTTGACGGCAGTCAGCATCACCCCTACACCCAGCGCTTGTTGGCCTCGATTCCAGGGGGGCGAACTGAATGGAAGCCGCAGCAGCATTAACTGGAATAGGGCGTTCACGCTGACTCACGATCATACCTTGACCCACGCTTTATCACACAGGTAGACTACGCACAATACTAAGTAAAATCATGGAGTTTCATGAGTAAACGCATCAACTTACGAGCGCTGATCTTAGCGCTACCGCTTGTGATTGTGGTTACGGCTTCAGCCGCTGATACTTGGTTTCCCCAGTCTTCCTTGTTGTCGCTCTCCACCGTTGAACAGTACCAGCACTCCGTTGCAGTGAGTGAAGCCAGCGCTGTTCGGCCCTCAGATGCGATTGCCAGCAGCAGTCGCGCTGAAGCGTATCCTGTAGATATCTCCCGCGATATTTCGGGCTTAGGTGGTGATCGTCAGCCTGTTAACAGTATGTCTGGCGCGATTCCCTCTGATTTGATCGATAGTGTTCGAGGTTCGGAGTTATCGAGGCCTTATGCGGACTTATGGGATCGAATTCGCGATGGTTTCCAGATGCAAGATCTGGAAGGCCCGCGTGTGGTGCGCCAAGTGGAATGGTTTGAAGCCCATCCCGATTACATGTATCGCGTGGTGGACCGCAGCCGAAAATATCTTTTTTTTATTGTAGAAGAAGTTCAAAAGCGCGGCATGCCCAGTGAAATCGCCCTACTTCCTATAGTGGAAAGCGCGTTTGATCCGCAGGCCTTATCCTCGGCCAACGCCTCTGGTATGTGGCAATTTATTCCCTCAACGGGCAAGTCCTTTGGTTTAAGGCAGAACTGGTGGTATGACGGTCGCAGAGATATTGTTGCCGCCACCAACAGCGCGCTCGATTATCTTGAAAAACTGCATGGCCAATTTGGGGCGTGGGATTTGGCCTTGGCGGCGTACAATTGCGGTGAAGGCGCATTGGCTAGGGCGATTGAGCACAATCGTCGCCTAGGTCAACCTACTCTTTACGCAAACCTAAATTTGCCTGAGGAAACCCGTAACTATGTGCCAAAACTCATTGCGGCTAAGCAGATTGTTGCTGATCCCATCGCACATGGTTTGAGTTTATTGCCTGTGCCGGATTCCCCTTACTTCGCAGCGGTTACGACGACAAAACATGTTGATCTGGCCGTCGCAGCGCGCTTTGCCAACCTCTCTGAAGCTGATTTTCTGGCGCTTAACCCAGGTTATAACCGCCCTTTAATTTTGGCGCAGGGTGAAAAAACAATTTTGGTTCCCGTTGCGAACGCAGAAACCTTTAGAGCACGATTGAATGATCCTGAAGCAAAACTGGTTTCTTGGCGCACGCACCGCTTAAAGCGCGGTGAAAACTTTGCCACCGTAGCAAGTCAGTTTGGTATGAGCAGCGATGAGCTCAAGCGGGTGAACGGCATTGCGGCACATCGTCGGATAGCAGGTGGCGGAGCCATCTTGGTTCGTGACGCGCACGCGGATGAAGGGGATTTAGATGCTGCCGCACCGATGGAGGCTGAAACCCCACCCGTAATGGAAACCATTACCTTTAGTCATCGGGTGAAACGGGGTGAGAGCTTGGCGAGTATTGCGCGTCGATACAACATTAGTATCGGTAGCTTGAGGACATGGAATCGAATCAGTTCTAACCAAGGTGCCCGCGTGGGCCAGCTATTAGTGATGCATCGCAGTGCTGAGATTGGAGAGCCCTCATTGAAAGAAGGCTTGTCCGATGCTTCAATTATATCCAGTTCTTCTCCTGCCCCTCTCAAAACGCCTCTGGCACCGTCCTCTTCGCACTCCGCTCCTGCGAAATCTCCCGCTATAGCGCCCTCCACAAGAGTGAATCAAACGGCCAAAAGCAAAAAACCAATTGCAGATGTTAAATCAGTGAAACCCCTGCCTTCTGCAGCAAAAAAAAAGTGAGTTAATGTAAATGCAGGATGTGTCTTACGATGAGTTGATTTTGGGCGGAGGTTGCTTTTGGTGTCTTGACCCCATCTTTCATCGTTTGAAAGGATTGGCCTTGGCCGAGTCGGGATATTGTGGTGGGCATGTGCTCAACCCCACTTACCAGCAAGTCTGCGAAGGAACGACAGGACATGCTGAGGTGCTGAGGCTCCGTTTTGATCCTCAAGTGTTGAGTTTAGATACGGTTTTAAGTGTGTTTTTTACTTTTCATGATCCCACTACCCTCAACCGTCAGGGCCATGACATTGGAACGCAGTATCGGTCCGTCATTTTCTATCGTGATGAAGCAGAGAAAACACGCATTAAAGAGATCATGAATCGCCTTGAAGCCACCGGGATTTGGCCCAATCAATGGGTGACCCGTCTTGAGCCGATGGCCCCTTTTTATCCTGCTGAAGACTATCATCAGCGTTACTTTGAAACCCATGGCCATACCGGTTATTGTGCAGGGGTGATTGCGCCTAAAGTCGCGAAGTTGCGGGCCCAGTATGCCGCACTGTTAGTCCCAGACGCTTAAAACCGTCGCCGAAACTATTCCTGTTTGGGCGCATCAAGCCCTGTAAAAAAGCCCGAGAACCGCTATTCAGGGGCTTTTTTTTGAGGCGGATGCATTGGGATTTTGCTTAAGCTTTGAACTGATTTTTCCATTCACGCAGCGCGGTGAAGACTTCCAGTTCGTTATTAAGCGGGGCCTGTTTCCAGCGTTCAGCACTCGCTTTAAGAGCAGGGTGATCGGCGCGCAAAAAGGGATTAGTGGCGCGTTCTTCGCTGAGCAAAGCGGGAATGGTTGGTTCACCTTTGGCACGTCGGGCGTGTTCTCGCTTTCCACGTTCAATCAGCACGGTATTGTCTGGATCAACCGTCATGGCAAAGGCTAAGTTGGATAGGGTGTATTCATGGGCGCAATGTACATAAAACTCACCCGGTAGCTGGGCAATTCTATGCAGTGAGTCGAGCATTTGTGCGGGCGTCCCTTCAAATAATCGGCCGCATCCCATGGCAAAAAGCGTATCCCCGCAAAACAAGCGATTTTGCCAAACGTAAGCCACATGCCCAGCGGTATGGCCCGGTACGGACATCACGCGGAATTCCCCTGCCGCAAGCCAAAGCGTATTCCCATCATAAACGGCATGGCTTCGGCCGGGTATGGCTTCATCGGGAGGGCCGAAAACGTCAATGCCTTTATAGGCCGCTAGGAGGGCTTGAACGCCCCCGACATGATCAGCATGATGATGGGTACAGAGTATGGCGCTTAATCTGAGTTGATGGGTGTCTAGACATGCTTGGATGGGGGCGGCGTCCCCCGGGTCGACGACAATGGCTTCCTGCCCGTTCTGAATAACCCACAAATAATTATCTTGAAATGCGGGTACGGTGAGAACGGTCCATAGCGGATGATCAGAGGGTGTAGGCATGGTTTGAAATACTAGTAAATATGACTTGTCTTGTCGCACACTAGCATGAAGCAGTTAAACTGCGAACATGCATTCCGCTACCCTTACAAATTGGTTCCATACTCCCCTCGGCGCAGATATGATGGCGCGCGAGCAGGCCGTGCTAGATAGTATTCTTGCAGATATTTTTGGTTTTCATGCGCTACAGGTGGGCTTGCCTGATTTCCCTTTGTTACGGGCGAGTCGCATGTCCCATCATATGGTACTGGCTGAGATTTCACCTGCTCAGCTCATTGCCTTGCCTCAGGAAATGCCGATTGCCAGTCAGAGTATTGATCTCGTGGTGTTAGCCCATGTTTTGGAGTTTGCCGAAAGCCCGCATGCCATTCTGCGTGAGGTTGAGCGCATCTTAGTCCCTGAGGGTCGTGTCATCATTACGGGGTTTAATCCTTGGAGTTTATGGGGCTTGCGCCAATCGTTGGATCTAAGGAGGGATCATCATCCCTGGGATGGGCAATTTATTTCCTTGCCGCGCGTGAAAGATTGGCTGAATTTGCTGAATTTAGAAGTGAATGCGGGGCGTTTATGGGGATATGGTCTCCCGCTTCAAAGCCCGGCTTGGCGAACACGTTTTGAATTTCTTGAAAAAATGGGAGATCGTTGGTGGGGAGTGGCAGGCGGAGTCTATATGCTTGAAGCCGTGAAACGCGTCGCAGGCATGCGATTGGTGCAAAGACTTTCTCTGAAACAGGCCGCTGCATTTAGAATGCCTGGTCTGACTGTTCCTCATCGTTCATCTTCTTTTCATCGTGACCCCCCATGAATGCACCCCAAGATGCGCTTCTTAAAGAGGGTAGTAAAACGGAGCCCTCTAAGGACCTAGAGTCAGGGCAGGGCGCCGTCATTTTGTATGCTGATGGTGCGTGTCGCGGCAACCCGGGTCCCGGGGGCTGGGGGGCATTGCTGCAACACGGCAGCAAAGAGCGTGAGCTCTATGGTGGAGAATCAATGACCACCAATAATCGGATGGAATTGCGGGCAGTGATTGAAGGCTTGAAGGCACTGAAGCGACCGTGTTTGGTTCAAGTGTTTACCGACTCGCAATATGTACAAAAAGGAATTTCAGAGTGGATTAAAGCCTGGAAGGCGCGGGGTTGGTTAACGGCGGATCGCAAGCCTGTTAAGAACGCTGACCTGTGGCACGAACTTGAAAGTGCGGCTGAACCGCATCAAGTGAGTTGGCACTGGGTAAAAGGACACGCAGGACATCCGGGCAATGAACGCGCCGATGCATTGGCGAATAGGGGGATTGATGTCGCTACCTAATCATCAAGATCAGAATACCCCTCAGCGATTTGTCGTGTTGGATACAGAAACAACCGGGCTTGAGCCCAGCCAAGGAAACCGTATTATTGAGGTGGCAGGGGTCGAAATTCTGGGTAGGCGCTTAAGCGGTGAAAGCTTCCATGCTTACCTCAATCCTAATCGAGAAAGCGAACCCGGTGCTTTGGAAAAACATGGTCTCACGTCGGAGTTTTTATCTGATAAACCTGCTTTTACTGAAGTGGTAGATCATTTGATTGAATTCATTCGTGGGGCCGTGTTGATTATTCATAACGCCCCCTTTGATGTGGGTTTTCTCAATCATGAATTTCGTCTGAGTAATCGGCCTGTTTTGTCTGAAGTATGCCCGCCCCCGATGGATAGTTTATTGATGGCAAGGGAATTACATCCCGGAAAACGCAACACCTTAGATGCCTTGTGTGAACGTTATGGCGTAGACAATTCCCGCCGCACCTATCACGGCGCCTTGCTGGATGCCGAGTTGTTGGCCGATGTGTATCTCGCCATGACGCGAGGACAAGAATCCCTTGTGATGGATTTAGAACCGACCCAAGCCACTGCGCTGACCGAAGATGCATCCGGAGTTCGGCGCGCAATTCCTTTACTGATTGTGCCTGCAAGTGCTGAAGAATTAGATGAACACGCCAGGATATTAGCGGGACTGGAAAAAGCATCAAAAGGGGAGTGTATTTGGCTGCATCAGTACACTTCAGCGTCATAGGGAAAAAAGCTTGTAACAGATGGATTCCCAAGTGCCGGGAAATTGCTATAATCCGATCACGAAAAAATTTTAGCGTCTATGATTTCTCTTAATCAAAGATACAAGACGCATTTAAATGAGACTAGAGCCAATGAAAAAACAACTGCTGACCCTGGGGATTGTTGCTGTCTTGTCCGGTGGTGCCTTCGCTGAGGGTGTCACGGCTTCCGCAGCTGCCGGTAAAACTAAAAATGCAATGTGTCAGGGTTGTCATGGCCAGCCAGGTTGGCGCACCGCATTCCCTGAGGTGTACACCGTTCCGAAGTTGGGCGGTCAGAATCCCAATTACATCGTTGCCGCATTGAAAGAATACAAGAGCGGCGAGCGTGCCCACTCCACCATGCAAGCGATCGCCGCTGGTTTGACAGAGCAAGATATGGCCGACCTCGCTGCTTATTACGCTGAAAAGAAATAATTTAGGAGCCTGCCCTCATGTCCCGTACTCTCTCATCACTCGTTCTTGCTTTAGGTTTGCTTGGTGCTGTTGCTGCTCAAGCTTCAGGAAACGCAGCTAAAGGCGAAGAAAAAGCCAAAGCTGTCTGTGCTGCTTGCCACGGCGCACATGGTGAAAGCGCTGGCCCAGACTTCCCTAAATTGGCGGGTCAGCCTGCTGATTACCTTGAGCATGCATTAAAGCATTACAAAGGGGGTGTGCGTCGTAAGAACGCCATCATGATGGGTATGGTCGCAGGTTTGTCCGAGCAAGACATGGCTGATTTGGCCGCATACTTCTCCTCTCAAGAAGCCGGTCTGTACACCAAGTACTAAAACGGTTTTTCTCTGCCCCGGACGCGCTGTAGATAAGCAGCGCCGTCTGGCGGTAAGCCTGTTCTCTGGCTTTCCCAAATCGTTTCTGCCAGTGCATCGATGACGCGATGATCTGCATCATGCAAATCCATTCCTTCCAGTATGAGTTTTTTATATTCAGCCTGTAAGCCCGGCGGCTGATCAATCCCTAGCTGTTCCAAAATTGCTAAATGCAAAGATAAATGTAGAAAAGGATTGGTTTCGCCCTGCTCGGGCATCCAGTCTTTATCTCGGTAGCGTTGTGGGCTAGATAAAACGGCATGATATTCAGGATGACGGGCTATGATTTGCCAAGCCTGATCTTCAAGAGGGGTGCGCGGAAGGCGTTCGCTTTCCTTGCGCCAAACCTCAAAGAAAAAATCGCGTGCTTGTTCTCGTGAAGGATTAAACATTATGGCTTCCCTCGCTTGGGTTTCTCCGCAACATGGCCAGAGGCTCGAGCTTGCGTGCGCTTGGGGACATCGGGTTCGAGCAGACTTGGTGTCTTTGTTTTGAATTCACATAAATCTGCAATCAGGCAGTTGGGACAATCGGGCTTACGGGCCTTGCAAATATATCGCCCATGCAAAATCAGCCAATGATGTGCATCGCGCTTAAAGTCATCGGGTACATGCTTAAGTAGTTTGAGTTCCACTTCTAAGGGCGTTTTGCCTGGGGCAATGTTCGTTCGGTTTGAGACTCTGAAGATGTGCGTATCTACCGCAATCGTGGGCTCGCCGAAAGCGGTATTGAGCACCACGTTGGCGGTCTTTCGGCCTACGCCAGGTAGGGCTTCGAGGGCTTCGCGATTTTGCGGGACTTGGCTGTCGTGATGGGCAATCAGCAATCTACAGGTCTCAATCAAATGCTTGGCTTTAGAGCGAAATAAGCCGATGGTTTGAATAAAAGGGATGAGCCCTTGTTCACCGAGTGCGTATATGGCTTTTGGGGTATTGGCTTTAGGGAACAGCTTACGCGTGGCGGCATTCACGCTGATGTCAGTGGCTTGCGCCGAGAGCAAAACTGCTGCCAGTAATTCAAATGGCGAACTGAAGTTCAGTTCGGTCGTCGGCTTGGGATTGACTGCGCGTAAGCGACTAAAAATTTCTTGGCGTTTTAAGGGATTCATGCGGTTTTACTTTTTCTGGCTTGCATGGCGATCCGCGCCTTGGCAATCATGGCAGCCCGGCGTTCTGCACGATTCTGATCTTGTACCCGTTTTGATTGGCGTATTTCTTGGCGCGCGAGATGGGCTTGATAGCGCGCTCTGCTAAGGGCTGGGTCAGGAAGCACCCATTGAGCAGAAGGGGGCACCATCTCAATGCAGTCTACGGGACAGCTTGCTGAGCATAGATCACAAGCTGTGCAGTCATCTGTGATAACGGTATGCATCCAGCGGCGTGCGCCTAAAATGGCATCGACAGGACAAGCGGGAAGGCAGCGAGCGCATCCTATGCAATCCTCTTCACGGATCTGGGCTATTTGAACAGGACGATGAGGATGAAAAAGGGGAACGGGGGGCTGCTTGAGTAGCTGGGCTATTTTATCGATAAGCGCTTGTCCGCCCGGTTCGCAGCGGTTGATGGGTATTTCGCCTTGCGCGACGGCCTCAGCATAGGGACGACAAGCGGGATAGGCACAACGCGTGCATTGCGTCTGAGGAAGCAGTGCATCGATCGCATCAATCAGGTTTGTTTGCTGAAGGTCAGTCAAGGGCGCGACAAATCTCATCGATGAGAGTGGGGCCGCGATAAATCAGCCCAGTATAGATTTGAATCAGACTTGCTCCGGCATCAAGGGCTGCTTGAGCAGAATCAGCATCTGAAATTCCGCCCACTCCAATGATAGGCAGTTTTCCACCTAATCGTTTATGCAGGGCTTGGATCACGGCAAGCGCGCGCGCGCGCACAGGTCGGCCACTCAGCCCCCCCGTTTCTTGGCTATGCGCTAAGCCCACAACTGCATCCCGTGACAAGGTGGTATTCGTGGCGATGACCGCATCCATTTTTTCGCTGAGCAGAATATCGGCAACATCATCTAACTCTGCTTCAGAAAGATCGGGCGCAATTTTGACGGCAATCGGCGTGTGCCGTCCTTGGCTACGGGCACATTCATCCCGAAGTGAAGCGAGGGCGCCTAGCAAGGCTTTAAGCTCTGCTGCCCCCTGCAATTTGCGTAAGTTTTGCGTGTTGGGAGAAGAAATATTGACCGTGACATAGGAGGCCAAACCCTGTACCCGCTTGAAGGCACTGAGATAGTCCTCTGCAGCGCGCTCTATGGGCGTATCGAAGTTCTTCCCAATATTGATCCCAAGAATACCTTGATATTTACAGGAGCGAATATTGGATAGAAGGGTATCGACTCCTTGATTATTGAATCCCATCCGGTTAATGAGTGCTTCTGCCTCCGGTAAACGGAATAGGCGCGGTTTGGGATTGCCCGATTGTGGGCGTGGGGTAACCGTGCCTACTTCAAGAAAACCGAATCCAAGGGCAGCCAGACCAGGAATATGGGCAGCGTTTTTATCAAGACCTGCAGCAAGGCCCACAGGGTTGGGGAAACTCAATCCCATGACCGTTCGGGGAGTCAGTTGTTGGCTGGACAGCGGTGGCTTGAGTATTCCGAGTTTTGCCGCCAAGTCCAGGCTGTTGAGCGCCAGATCGTGGGCCTGTTCAGGGTCAAGCGCGAATAAAAAGCGGCGGGCGAGTTTATACACTTTCGCTAGGTTCACGCTGTGTGGTGGGTACGATGTTCAGAAGAGGGGAGGCGGGGGCGGGTTTTTCAATCGGACGCCATCGCCCCTCTTTAAATCCCTCTAAGGCTTTAAATTGCGACTTATAAGACATCTTGCGACAGGCGTGGATGAGGTAACCCAGATACAAATGTTTTAAGCCCGCACGTAAGCAGTGATCTACCTGCCAGAGCACGTTGTAAACCCCATAGCTAGCCTGATGATCTTCGGGCTCAAAAAAGGTGTACACCGAGGATAGTCCATCTTGCAGTTCATCAATGATCGAAACCATTTTAAGCACCGCGTGTTCTCTAAATTCAACCATGTAAGTTTGTACATTACTGTGAAGTAAAAAATGGCTGAACTGCTCTTGGCTGTCTTCATCCATGCCCCCGCTGCTGTGTCTTGCCGATTGATACCGCTGGTAGAGTTCATAATGATCTGGCAGAAATCTCAGCGGAAGGGCAGTGGCGACGAGCGAAGAATGATTCCGCCATACTTTGCGTTGGGTTCGGTTGGGGGAAAACGCAGCTACATCGATGCGAACGGGGATGCAGGCTTTGCAGCCCTCGCAATGTGGGCGGTAGGTAAAAGATCCGGAGCGGCGAAAACCAGATTCAACTAAACGACTGTAAACCTGCGTGTTGATGATGTGCGCTGGCGTGGCCACCTGCGAGCGCGCATCTTGCTCGGGCAGGTAGCTGCAAGGGTAAGGAGCAGTAGAGTAAAACTGCAGCTTATTGAGCGGCAGGTCATTCATCGATGTCATGACTAGATTCTAACTCGGCCAGAGCGGATGTTGGGGCAGTATTCAGTCGCCAGGGTTGATCTCTTGCTCCGTTCTTGTGCATGGTCCATGGGCCTAGACTGAAGGGCTGATCGCGATAACGTGCTACCTCTTGCAAAAACTCCTTTCTGGGAATTTCTCTTGCTTTGAGATGAGAGAGATGATCGGTATGCATCTGACAATCCAGAACATGAAAGTCATTCAGAAGTAAATGCGCAACGAGATGTGAGAAAGCAATTTTGGAGGCATCAGACATACGAGAAAACATGGACTCACCAAAAAATATTCCACCCATCGCCACGCCATACAGCCCCCCCACGAGTTTTCCTGCGCTCCAAGTTTCAAAGGAGTGGGCATAGCCTAGAGAATGTAAGCGTTCATAGGCCTCAACCATTTCGCCATTAATCCAAGTGCCCGCTTGCCCTTCGCGCGGGGCCGCGCAGGAGGCAATGACAGCCGAGAAATCATGATCTATGCGGACTTCATAATCGCCATTTCGCAGTGTTTTAAGCAAAGAGCGACTGGGGTGAAACTCTTTGGGATAAAGCACCATGCGAGGATTGGGCGACCACCACAGCGTGGGTTCGCCTTCACTAAAC
>Ga0136644_10003969_pt1 | contig 10996 bp, 10 predicted proteins | sample C_130820_EF_Meta_FD_94780 | JGI IMG/M metagenome (GOLD analysis project Ga0136644, IMG submission 94780) | Freshwater microbial communities from Lake Croche, Canada to study carbon cycling - C_130820_EF_MetaG (v2) (version 2) | ecosystem: Environmental > Aquatic > Freshwater > Lake | place...
ACGCCCATCTCGAGCTGGCTTCACTGCATGGGGTTCTCTCTCCCGGAATAGATTTTCCGATCTGGCTGAAACAGATTCTGGGACGCCTCCCCGGTCTGACCCCGGAAGTTCGTCGCCAGTCGATTATAGGCTCCACCCAGAATGCCCTGCGTAACGGCACCACCTCAATTCTGTCCATTACGTCTGATATTCCGGCGATGGCCGGGTTAACCTCTACAGCTTCAAGGATTTGGTGGGCCCTAGAATTCATGGATCTACACACCCCGCCTGAAGTTCCCACTGCCCTTGAACGTGCCATGGCATGGTTATCCCGCAATCCGGCCAATGCCTGGCACCTAGCGCTTTCTCCGCATGCACCCTACACCGCATCCCCCGAGCTGTATCGAGAGATCGCCGAACTTTCCATGCGCCACCAACTCCCCTTTACCACTCACCTTGCCGAATCCCCGGAGGAAAGCGCGCTGCTGGATGGGAAGAAAAGTTCATTTCAGGACGTTCTGCCGAACGAATTTCACCGGAATGACTTTGGAAACAGCCAATCAGCGGTCGACTGGTCGAGCCGAAACCAAGTTCTCCCCTCAGGAGCGATTCTTGCCCACCTCAATGAATTCCAACCCTCTGACCTGCCTTATCTGAAAGAAAGAAAAGCGACGATTGTTCATTGCCCTACCTGCCACGAATGGTTCGGTCGGAAACCCTTCTCTTTTGATCTCCTTAAGGAAAATAAGATTTCAGTTTGTTTGGGCACAGACAGCCCGGCCAGTTCAGGGAATTTACCATTGGATCTGCGTGCAGAAGTACGCCTTTTTTGCAAAAGGCATCCTCATGTTTCCCCTCATGAAGCGTGGGAGATGATCACCACAACACCGGCCCATGCTCTGGGCTGCGACCTTCAACTCGGAATATTGAAATCTGGAAGTTGGGCAGACTGGGTTGGTTGGCGCCTCCCAGAACGGCAGGAAGACCCGATCCCCCAAATTCTGGAAAGTAACGACTTGGCAGAAGTGACTTGTGTGGCAGGAAAAGTTGTCCACCACGAACAGATTTAACCTCTTCCGAACCCCCCTTTCCTCGGCACGATTCATACTCATGGCCTCTCATTCTTTTCACGCCCGGCTCGATGCGCTTCAACAGAACCGTGAAAGGCAGGGTTCCGAGCGTGTGCTCAAAACACAGGCCACAGGAATTTGCTTTTCCGACAACGACTATCTCGGACTTTCCCGTCACGAACGGGTGATTGCGTCCGCCCAACAGGCTCTCCAGGAATACGGCTCCGGGGCGCGGGCAGCCCGCCTCCTCGCAGGCCCCTGCCCCGAACACCGTCTCCTTGAGGCGAATTTGGCCCACTGGAAGGGAACCGAACGGGCCCTGTTATTTTCCAGCGGCTACCTTACCCCTCTTGGCGTGGTTCCGACACTGGTGAGCCCGGGAGACACTGTTCTCATGGAGCGACAGGCGCATGCCTGTCTTTTTGACGGAGCCAGACTTTCGGGAGCCCGCATCCGCCTCTTTGACCGTAAAGATATGCCTGAACTAAAAAAGAATCTCGTTTCCACCCGCAAACTTATGCCGGAAAGCAGGATCCTGATCATAGTCGAATCCCTTCATTCAATGGATGGAGATTACGCCCCACTTCGGGAGATCATTGAGCTAAAAAATGAATGGGGAGCCTGGCTCCTGTTGGATGAAGCCCATGCCGGGGGTATTTGCGGACCTGCGGGGGCAGGTTTGGCGGCTGAACTAGACCTAACCCAGCAGGTGGAAATTCAGATGGGAACAATGGGAAAAGCCCTGGGTTCTTCCGGTGGGTTTGTCGCCGCTACGGAAAAGATCATTCATTTCTTGATGAATGAGGCGCGAACTTTTCTCTTTGGCACGGCTCTGGCTCCAGCCTCGGTTCAGGCGGCACAAACCAGCCTGACCATTCTCCGCTCTCCCGAAGGTGATCTCTTAAGAAAAAAGTTAACTAAAAACATCACGAATTACCGCTCGGCCTTCTCTCCATCCGTGTCTGGACCGATTCAACCGGTCTTCCTTGGTTCCAACCAACTGGCCAGAGAAGCATCTGATCAACTCCACAGTCTTGGATTGGATGTGCCTGCCATCCGCACCCCGACCATTCCGAAAGGCACGGCTCGACTGCGCATCAGCCTTTCCGCCCGGCATTCAGACAAGGAAATCCACCAATTGGGCCAAGCCCTGATGGCCCTTCCCAAAGAATGAAGTACGAGGAAATCATCCGGTTGGATCGCCAACATCTTTGGCATCCCTTCACCCCTCACTCCGTCTGGATGGACCCGTCTTTCCACCCCATCTCCATCGCATCAGGGGAAGGACCTTGGTTGATTTCGAGCGAAGGCAAACGATATCTCGATGGCAACTCCTCGATCTGGACCAATCTCCATGGACACCGTCACCCAAAAATCGACGAAGCGATCCGCAAACAACTTGGACAGATTGCCCACTCTTCCTTTCTCGGCCTGACCCATGAACCGGCCGCCCGTTTGGCCGGACAACTGGTTGAATACGCCCAAAGAAAAGGATGCTCATCCCCTCTGACTCGGGTCTTTTATTCGGATGATGGCTCTACGGCTATGGAAACCGGTTTAAAGATGGTTGTTCAGTCCTTTGCACAGAATGGACAACCCCAAAGGACCGAGTTTCTCTCCCCGGATGGTGCCTATCACGGCGATACGGTGGGGGCGATGAGCCTTGGACATAGCGATGTTTTTCATCGTCATTATCGCCCTGTTCTTTTCCCTTCCAAAAAAGTTATGCCTCCAGCCTGCTACCGCTGCCCATACAACCGGGCAAAACCGGAACAAGCCGATGCCCGCACATACCGGAAATGTGAATTTGAATGCGCCAGTCTGGCTGAGGAGGAAATCAGCCGCACAGGCGAGCGGTTGGCCGCCTGGGTTCTCGAACCGCGGGTTCAAGGGGCCGCGGGAATGCTCATGCATCCCCACGGATATGCCGCGAGGACCTCCGCTGCGGCCCGCCAAGTGGGTGCTAGGGTGATTTTTGATGAAGTTCTTACCGGTTTGGGACGCACCGGCATGCCCTTCGCCTCCCATGCGGAGGCGGTGACCCCGGATATCCTAGCCTTGGCCAAAGGACTGACCGGTGGCTATCTCGCTTTGGCAGCAACATTGACTCAGGAAGAGATTTTTCAATCCTTCGGAGGAACTCCGGATCGAACTTTCTTTCACGGGCACAGTTACACGGCTAACCCCTTGGGCTGCGCCGCCGCTTCGGCCAATCTGGAACTTCTCAACGATCCAGAACAAAAGAAACACCACCAGGATTTGATTCTGAATTTGAAAGATCTTTCCGGCAGGTTCTGGACCCATTCCAAGGTCGGAGATGTGCGTCAGGAAGGCGGCATTCTTGCCGTGGAGTTGGTTGCCGATCGGGCAACCCGTACCCTTTTCCCTTCAGAAAAAAGGATGGGAGCCAGAGTTTGCCAGTCGGCACGGGATCATGGGCTGATCACCCGCCCTGTCGGGGACGTCCTCGTTTTGATGCCCCCTTATTGTACCTCGTCGGAGGAATTGGAAAAAATGGTCGATGCCCTGCTGCAAGCCCTCAAAAAGGAAATCCCGTCATGAAGGGAGTCTTCATTACAGGAACGGATACCGGGGTGGGAAAAACCTACTTCACCGCCCTGTTGACCCGAAGCCTTCGCAAACAGGGTATTCCGGCGATTCCCATCAAGCCGATTTCCTCGGGAGATCGGGAAGATTCGATCCGCCTTTCTGAGGCGACCCGGGGAGAGATTTCCCCTGCTGAAATCAATCCGGTCCACCTTTCAGTTCCGCTGTCTCCCTATGCGGCCTGCATGCTGGAGGGTCGCCCCTTTCCCTGGGGAATTCTCCGTGAGAGGATGCAGAAAATTGCTGCAGCTTATCCTGGGCCATTCCTCGTGGAGGGAGCCGGAGGTTGGCGGACCCCTTTGGATCCGACCCACAGCATCCGGGAATGGGCGCAGGAACTTGCTCTTCCCGTGATTGTCGTGGCACGGGCTGGATTGGGAACCCTGAACCACACCCTCCTCACCATCGATTCCATCCGCCAAACTGGCCTTCCCATTCTTGGCATCGTTCTCAACGAAAATGGCACACCGACGGATGACGCCACCCGAACAAATCCCGCCCTCCTCGCGGAACTCACCCAAAAACCCGTGCTAATCCTTGAAGAGGGAGCCACCGGATTGCAAATTCCGAATTGGCTGGGCTTTTCGATTTAGCCGGAGGAGGCGACAGACCACCGCGGATCGGCATCCGTCTCCCAGTCCGCCGGACACCCATCCAAGGCACGGCGTGCGGTGACGGCAGCAATCATCGAGGCATTGTCGGTGTTCCAGCCTCCCGTGGCCGTGAGAAATGTCGCACCTGTCATCTTCGCCACTTCTTCCAAGGCACGAACCACCCCCCGGTTGGCACTGACCCCACCGCTGAGGGTCAGCTTTTTTCTCCCTGTCCGCTCGAGAGCCCGATGACACCGGTCGGCCAAGGATTCTGAGATCGCCGCTTGCACCTCGGCACAAAAATGGGAACGGTCGGATCCCGGACGACCGATTTCAGGAACTTTTTCAAGAAGAAGTCGGGCGGCATTTTTCAGACCACTAAAACTAAAGTCGCAGTTCTCACTCCCCTTCATCGGACGCGGCAAAGGAAATCGCCCCACCTCGCTCTTTTTGGACTCATCTTCAATCCGTGGTCCACCCGGATAGCCCAACCCCACCATGCGGGCTAATTTATCAAAAGCCTCCCCCGCTGCATCATCCCGGGTGGTTCCGACAATGGTTCGCTCCCGGGGACTTGCTGCATCCACCAAAAGGGTGTGCCCTCCGCTGACAATCAGGGCCAAGTGGGGATATTCCGGCCACCTACCATGGGACACAAAAGGACTGTAGAGATGCCCCTCCAAATGATTAATCGCATGAAAAGGGACCTGCTCCGTCCAAGCCAAAGCCTTTCCAAAAGCCAGCCCGACCAGCAGCGCCGGGGCCAATCCGGGACCCGAGGTTGCCCCGACAACCTGAAAGGCTCTTTGCCCCGCCTTTTCTTTTGCTTGTCCTAGGATTCTTGGCAGCAGCTCAAGATGCTGGCGTACGGTCAGTTCAGGAACAATCCCCCCCAAAGCGGCATGTTCCTCCGGGCGTGTAGCCAAAGACTCCCCTAAAAGTCGACAACCCTGCTCATCTGCCTCAAGGATCGAGACGGCTGTCTCATCACAGGAGGTTTCAATTCCGAGGGCGCAAAGGGTCACAAGAATTCAGCGGATGGCCACGGCACGCCGGTTTGCCACTTTCCAGCCCCGCAAAATATCCACCGCCCGATCCAATGGCTCATCCTGAATTTGCGTTCCAGAACCAAGAACTGGGGTTAGGCCGGGACTGCGTCTTTGATAAATCAACTTCTCTTCCTCCCGGGTGAGTCGGGCCACCACATCCGGTTCGATACCAACCCCATGAATTTTCCTGCGGGACGGAGTGGTATAATGGGCCGTGGTTAATCGCACCCCCACATCCGGAACCTCTCCTGGATCCACCCGCTGCACGGTCTGAACGGAACCCTTGCCAAACGTCGTTTCGCCCACAATGACAGCTTTCCGGAGGTCCTGCAGAGCCCCCGCAACGATCTCCGCCGCACTCGCCGTATTGCCGTTCACCAAAACCACCACCGGCCACTTCACCCTGGTCGGAGTGTCTTTTGAAAAATACTCCCCTCCTGTTCCTTTCTTCCGGCCTTCCGTCGCAACAACCAAGGTTCGGGGCGGAACAAATCGACTGACCAGATCCACTGCTGCTTCCACCAATCCTCCGGGGTTGTCGCGCAAATCCATGACCAGAGCCGTAGCTCCCATCTTTTCAATCTGAGCCACCGCCACATCAAATTCTACAGCTGTCTTTTCCCCGAACTGGTTGACTCTCAGATAACCGATTTTTTCCCCATGGGAATCGGCGCCAGATACCAGACCCACATCCTGAATCGTCGGGACCTGGATAATTTCCCGCACAATCGAAAGATCCATCGATTTACCGGATTCCGAACGATAAATCGAGAGGTTCACCGGCACACCGGGACGGCCACGCAACTGGCGGATGGCCTCCCCAAGATTGAGCTTTTGAGTGCTCCGACCATTGATTTTGATGATACGGTCACCCGGAAGAATCCCCGCACGAAAGGCAGGCCCCCCCTCAATCGGAACATTCACCGTTAGCTGATGGTCTAACATTCCGACAGAAATCCCCAATCCACCGAACTGCCCCTCCGTTTCTGTCCGGATCATTTTATAATTATCCGGATCCAGAAATTGGCTATGAGGATCGAGTGAGGAAAGCAGACCTCGCAAGGCCGCATAGGTCATCTGGTCATAATCTGTTTTCGCGGAATCGAGATAATCTTCCCGGATCAATTCAACCACCTTCTGAAAAAGAAGGGCGCTTCGCAAACGCCCAGCTTCATTTTGTGCGGAAGAATTAGTCCCAACCCCCTCCAAGGGCACCTGCCCAAAAATCACACCCGCGGAAAAAATAACCAAACCGAAGCCGATCGATGTTTTTTTCATGACCTCCCGGGAGAATCCAAATTGGCCTGAAACCAGCAAATCGTTTCCTTTAAGCCGTCTTCCAGGGAAACCCGGGGCTCCCAGCCGAGAATTTTTTTTGCCCGAGTGATATCTGGTCTTCTTTGTTGGGGATCGTCCACCGGCAGGGGTTTTTTCACAATCTGGCTCTTGCTCCCCGTGATGGATCGAATCCGCTCGGCAAACTCGAGAATCGTCAGTTCCATCGGGTTGCCAATATTCACGGGTTCATGAAAATCGGCCCTGGAAAGCCGGTAGATTCCCTCGATCAGGTCGCTTACAAAACAAAAGCTCCGGGTCTGTTTTCCCTCGCCGAAGATTGTCAAAGGCTCGCCCCGTAGGGCCTGTCCCACAAAGGCAGGAACCACCCGGCCATCCCGGAGGCGCATTCGTGGCCCGTAGGTATTAAAAATGCGGACAATCTTGGTGTTGACCCCGTGAAAGCGGTGATAGGCCATGGTTATGGCTTCGGCAAAACGCTTCGCCTCGTCATAAACCCCGCGGGGGCCGATAGGGTTTACATTGCCCCAATATTCCTCTTTCTGGGGATGGACCAAAGGATCCCCGTAGCATTCGCTGGTCGAAGCCAGAAGGAAGGTCGCCCCCTTAGCCTTGGCGAGGCCAAGGGCATTGTGGGTGCCGAGGGAACCCACCTTGAGGGTTTGAATCGGAAGCTCGAGGTAATCAATCGGACTCGCGGGAGAGGCAAAGTGAAATACGAAATCCACCGGACCTTCCACGGCAATGAACTTAGTCACATCATGACGGAGAAATCGGAATCGTTTCTCCGACCGAAGGTGATCCAGATTCCGTTCGTTTCCTGTAAGCAGGTTGTCGATGGCTAGAACCTCATGGCCCTCCCGTAGAAGACGATCGACCAAATGGGACCCGAGGAACCCAGCTCCACCCGTAACGACTGTGATTGGCATATATTTGAGCTAGAAACTAATTTCCTCAAAGGCAAGCCAACGGACTCGCCCCCTGACTAAACTTACGTCAAAATCGAGTGTATGGAGATGGTCCCCGCCCCCTCGAATTTTTTTGGAAATTATCAAATGGAGCGGGAATTGGGTCGGGGGGGCATGGGAACGGTGCATTTGGCGAAGGACACGGGGCTGAACCGTAAGGTAGCCCTAAAAATCCTCCGGTCCGAATTGGGGCAGGATCTAGGTTTTTCCAAGAAATTCCTCGAGGAGGTCGAAATCACCGCCTCCCTGGCCCATCCGAACATCATCCGCGTTTTCACTCTTGGAGAGCAGGAAGGACGACTCTATCTCGTTATGGAACACTTGGATGAACCCAGCATGGAGCAGCGGATGGAAAAGCATGGCAAACTTCCCGAGAAAGATGTCTTGGAAATCGGCATCGGGATCGCCTCTGCCCTCCAGTTTGCGCATGAAGAGACCGGGCTGATTCACCGGGATATCAAGCCGGGCAATATTCTTTTTGGCCGGGGAAATATCCCAAAACTGGCAGACTTTGGTTTGGCCGCGGGAGCCCGATCTGCCCTTCAGCAGCAGGATGAGATTTGGGGCACTCCTTACTACGTTTCACCCGAAAGACTTCTACGACAGCCGGAGGATATCCGAAGTGATATATACTCCCTAGGAGCAACTCTTTATCATGCCTTGGCGGGTCGCCCGCCCTTCGAGGCGGAAACAGCCGAAGAGGTTGCCCGGCGGCATATTTCCGATCGACCACCCCCCTTGCGCAGCTTCTGCCCCCATGCCCAAGAACAGACCGTTTTTACTTTGGACAAGTGCCTCAACAAGGATCCCGAAGCCCGTTGGTCGAACTATGAAGGCTTCATCCGCCAAATGGCGGATGCTTTACGCCGAACTACTCCTGAGCCCTGAAGCTGTGTTTACGGCTGCAGCGGAGTGTTCGTGCTAGTAATCCCCATATTGACCGAACCCACCTTGGCCCCTCCGGTACCCGATTTAATGAATTCCGAAGAATTTCCAACACGATAGACCACGATTCCCTTTGTTTTCCAAGGATAGGTATTATCGAGAACAATATTGCTTTGTGAAAGCGATTTTGGACCTTTGGTAAGAATCAAAGGTAGATTTCCATCGTCCGAAGTCGTCAAATTAGGGACATAAGCAAACGCTATGTTCGCTGCTGTGATGGAATTGGTCGAAGATGCGGGAACCGCCCCTTGGCCGGAAAGGATCTTTACGGAAGTGAGGACACCATTTGAGATCATTCCTTGGACAATCGACAGAAAAGTTCCAGCCGGAGTCGTATTCGTCAGATCCCCATTCACCCGATATACTCCATTGTTATCATTGGCCTCGGAAAAGAAAATAATCCCCAACTGACGGGCGTTCGATACATCCACCCCTTGTTTGGCCTTGTCCAGTCCCCCTTGGATCGCCGGCACGGCCAAACCGGCCAAAAGACCGATAATACTGATGACGACGAGAAGCTCGACAAGGGTGAACGAGTTAGCTGACAGTTTTTTTAGACCACGGATCATTTTTATCATCGGTAAAATCTCGATCATTCTGCATTGTCTGTCAAACCGCAATGAACGCTCTCGAACAACTTCTTACCTACCCCATTCCCCCCGGTCAGATTGCCACAACACCCGCCCATCCGCGGGATTCGGCCCGCCTTCTTTTCGTACAACGGGAAGATGGCCACTTGGAAGATTTGAGCATCCGGGATCTTCCCTCTCTTCTTTCCCCAAAAAACCTCCTCGTGCTTAATAATTCAAAAGTTATCCCTGCTCGTCTGATCTGCTCACAAAACCGAACGGAGCTTCTGCTTCTCGAACAAACGAGTCCCGGATGGTGGACCGCCCTTGGCACCCCCTCAAAACGCCTCCAACCGGGAACGGTCCTTTTTCCGGATCCCATTCCCGGCTCAACCCCCCAAGCCTCCCCGGCTCAACTCCGCGTGGAAAAACACATTCCGGGTGGGCAATTGGTTCTCCGAGTCCTTGGGGATTCCCTCGATTTAAACCTGTACGGACTTCCCCCTCTCCCGCCGTACATCTTGAAATCCCGTAAAGCCCATGGCCAACCGGATTTCCAGCCATCCGATCTTTCCGATTACCAAACCACCTACGCCCAAAATCTCGGATCTGTGGCCGCCCCCACTGCCGGACTTCACTTCACGCCGGAACTACTCGCTCATTTTCCCCATGCCTTTATCACTCTTCACGTGGGTTTGGGCACGTTTCGCCCCATCAAAACTCCAGACTACCGGGACCACCCGATGCACTCCGAGGCATACGAAATTCCACCCGGACTCCTTGAAAAAACAAGCGAGGCGAACAAAATCATTGCCGTCGGCACGACTTCCGCTCGGGTTCTTGAATCAGCCCCCTCCCTCAATCCTCATCAGGGAACCACATCCGCTTTTATTTATCCTCCGTACAAGTTTCAAAGGGTCGGCGGTTTGCTCACCAATTTCCATCTTCCCCACTCCACTCTGCTTCTTCTCGTGGCGGCTTTTGCCGGGCCCGAACTCACTCTTCGGGCATACCGTCACGCTCTAGAGAAAAGATACCGATTCTTCAGCTTCGGCGATGCGATGCTGATCCTGTAACAATTACGGCTGTTTGATTTCGGTTTTTTTTGTCGGGTCCTCGACTTCAACAAGCTCGATTAAAAAAACCAAGGTCTCGTTGGCACCAATATTTCCTGCACCCGTTCCCTTCGCCCCGTAGGCAAGATGCGAGGGAATCACAACCTCCCACCTGTCTCCCTCTCTCATCCGTGGAAGCACCTCCTGCCATCCAGGAACTGTCCGATCTACCCGGAAGCGGGCCGGCTCCCCCTCCTTTGATTTGTCAAAACCCTTTCCATCCACATGCTTGCCTTCGTAATTCACCTTTACCCAATCACTCGTCTTCGGGGTCTTTCCTTTACCAGTGGCAAGAATTTTATAAAGGATCCCGTTCTTGAGCTCCTGAGCTCCTTCCTGCTGCCGAAACTCCTCCGCAAACATGGCCCCCAAAGTGATGTTCCGCCGTCCTCCTTTCTCGACTCCAGCGGCAACCTCCTCACCACTTTCCTGCGCAAAAGCAGAAGAAGAAATCCCGAGCACAACAACCCCTCCGCAAACCAAGACCCATTTCATAGATTGGATGCTAACCCCACGATGGATTCTGACAACTGCCACGTATCAGAACTGCCCGCGGATGGAAATTTGCGCATAAGGCGCCATTGTGCTTCGGATGGAATTATTTAAACGGGGTAGGTCAAAGGTTCTCCAAATCATGGCTCCTCCTTCCGCTTGGAAGGAAACCCCGTCCGTAAAGGCCCAATTCAGCCCCGCCCCTGTCCGGGCTTCAAAGTAATTGATCAAGGCTCCCGCCAAACTCCGGTTTTCCAAAGTCCCCGTGTAGTTGCTCGGCAACCTTGCAGTGACTCCCAGAATTTCTCCCCCT
>Ga0136644_10003970_pt1 | contig 10991 bp, 4 predicted proteins | sample C_130820_EF_Meta_FD_94780 | JGI IMG/M metagenome (GOLD analysis project Ga0136644, IMG submission 94780) | Freshwater microbial communities from Lake Croche, Canada to study carbon cycling - C_130820_EF_MetaG (v2) (version 2) | ecosystem: Environmental > Aquatic > Freshwater > Lake | place: Lake...
ACGGACGATAATAACTTCAAAGACCAACTGTTGCGACTCTTTCAATCTAAATTTCATCAGCCGCCGCGATATAAAGAAGTGGAAATCGTAGGACCTCCCCACGACCGCATCTTTACAATGGGTGTTATTGACCCTGAGAATGATACAAAAGTCATTTCTAAAGCTACCGCACGTAATAAAAAGGTCGCAGAACAAGAAGCGTCTCGTCTTGCTTTAATTTCGTTGGGTCAACTTGACCAAGATTCTTAACTAAATATGACTTAGATGTCAGGTAAAGCTACACTAAAGTTTGGTGGTAAAGTTCGCCCTGCTACTGAGACGAATGAAAAAACATTAGGATTGCGAAAAGAACCAGATCTTACAGGCTTATCTGGAGCTGTAGATCTTACATATGAAGAAGGCGTACCGCCAAAAAAACAAGAAAAAAAGTTGGCAGAAGCCCCTCCTCAAGCACAAGGGCCTGCCAAAGCACAAGCCCCTGCAAAAGTACAAGCCCCTGCAAAAGTACAAGCCCCTGCTCCTGCAGGAGTAAAGACGCCTGGTCCTGCTCCTGCACAAGCACAAGCACAAGCACGAGCAGAAGCAGATGATTTAGTAAAATATGAGGCACAGATAAAGAAAGAAATAACAAATCCTTATAAAAACAAAAGCGAACGAATCATCTTTCCTTTGCTAACACGATTTAATTTTCAACAAATTATTAATGATACCCACCGAAGTTTTATGAAACAAGCTGACCCAACAGCAACCTTTAACGCCGACGCGTGTAAAAAGCTTTCAACCAGCGACCAAACAAAAGTAGAAATTTACGAATATCAGAAATTTGTTCGCGAATATATGAGAGGACTTTCGCCTTATAGAGGACTTCTTGTATATCATGGTTTAGGCTCTGGAAAAACATGCTCAGCTATCGCCGCAGCAGAAGCTCTTTTTTCAGTAACGAAGAAAAAAATCATTGTTATGACACCAGCATCCTTACGAGACAATTTCATTCGCGAAATTAGTTTTTGTGGATATCGTCATTATAATTTACAGAATCATTGGACTCCGTTCCCAATTCAAGAAAATCCAATGATTTCTATGTTTGCAAGATCTGTTTTACAAATCCCCGCGTCTTTCTTGACAAAGAAAACACAGGTGTGGATTCCTGATTTTGAGAAACCATCCAATTACAATGACATGTCAGTAGAAGATAAAAAAGAAATTGAAGAACAGATTCAAAGTCAAATTACAAATACGTTTGAGTTTATTAATTACAATGGTATTACTGCTTCGAAATTGAAAGAAATCGCGTGTGCTCCAAGAGATGCCGATGGAAATGGATTTTTTGATAATAAGACAATCGTTATTGATGAAATACACAATTTAACACGTCTTATGCACGGAACAATTGAACCTTATTTAACATCTATTCAAGGATTAAAGAGAAAAGTTCCGATTGAGCCCATTAAACCAGAAGATTGGACACCAAATCTATGTGGTCAAACAGCCAATTATAAACGTGGATATTTATTATATCGTTTATTAACGGAAGCGAAAAATTCTAAAATAATTGGATTATCTGGCACACCTCTTATTAATTTCCCAGAAGAATTGGGAATTCTTGTGAATCTATTGGGTGGATATATACACACAGCCTCTTTTACACTTGTACCTAAGGTTGGCTCAACATCTCAAGATAATCAAAAATTAATTCAGAATATCTTGAGAAAACATCCATATGTTGATTTTGAAGAAGTGTCTTTACAAGGAACAGAACTACGTGTTCTTTTAACACTTATTCCTAACGGATTTCAGAAAGTTTTTGAAGGAGATGTGTTAAAGGGTGTTGAGCGAGTTGATGAACTCAGAAAAACATTTCGCGAATCAGTGACTGATATAGTGAATTTAGATGAAATACAAACATCTATGAAAGTAAAAGGGGAAATTGTGTATAAATCAGAGCCGCTGCTACCGCCTTTTCAAGAAGAATTTAATAAGAATTTCATAACAACAGACAAAGACCCCTTACAGAATAAGATTACTTTACGGAAACGCTTGCAAGGTCTTATATCGTATTATCGTGGTAGTAAAAAGGAACTCATGCCCTTAGTGGTTAAAGATGAGCTCGTGCGCATCCCTTTTACACCGTATGCTCATTCTGAATATATTCGGGTAAGAGGTGCTGAATTAGAAATTCAAGAAAAGAAACAATCACAGAAGGCAGGACAAGCTCCACAAGGAAAAATTGGGAATCTTATGGCAGAAATTTACGATCTTGCTAAGATGAAAGCGACAAATAGTTATCGTATGTTTAGTCGTCAAGCATGTAATTTCGCCTTTCCTGAAGGTATTGTTCGTCCTCGTCCTAGCCGAAAACAAGATGTTTTAAATGAGGTTGGTGGTGAGGGCGACGATGCTCTTTTAGAAGAGAATTCCGAGTTGGGCGACGCAAAGCCTGTGTCTGAAGGACTTACTGGAGGGGGAGGAACACGACGCAGATTACCTGTTCTTGTTGGCGGCGGCGGTGGAGAAGAAGGAGAAGAAGGAGAAGAAGGAGAAGCAGAAACTGCTGCCACTGAAGCTCCTGCCGCTGAAGAAGAAGCTGCTGCAGTCTTTACTTCAGCTGCCGCTGAAGCTGCTGCAGCTGAAGAAGAAGATGCTGAGATTGAAGAAGCAGAAATCCTTGCGGCACAAGGCCAAGGCCAAGGAGAAGGAGAAGGCCAAGGAGAAGGCCAAGGACAATCAGAAGAATTTGTGCCCATTCCTGAATTGCCAGTTGTTGAAGCAGTGGGAACAAAAGTTCCCATGCCGAAAGCTTCAGAAAGAAATGCAGGATCTCTAACAGCTGTAAATGGGTTTGAAAAACAAAGAAGAGATGCTTTGAAAGCCTGTAAAGGAGTTGCAGGTGAATCATACGCTCAAGCAACTGTAAGAGCAAAAAACTGCCTTGCCAATTTTGCGAATGTAAAACTACGTTTATATGCTATGGGGAAAAATATAGCGGAAGAAATTTCAAAACAAACTCCTCCAAATACCGAAGGCTTAGTGAAATATAGTCCTAAATACGCCGAAATTCTAAAACGTATTATTGAAGGAAAAGGAAGTAGTTTAGTGTATAGTCAGTTTTTAGATATGGAAGGCATTGGCATATTCTTAATCGTTCTAAAAATAAATCAATTTGAACCGATTGTCATTGAAGAAAATGGAACATTTTCTACAAAAACAATTGAAAGTTTGAAGAAAGGAAGTAAAGTTAACCGATATTTATCTTTTACAGGAAAAGAATCTCGCTATGTTCGCTCTCTCGCTTTAAAAGTGTTTAATGCTAAATACAATGAATCCGAAAAATCTTTCCCAGAATTACCAAAAGAAATGTCAGATGTTCTCGTAGAAAATGCATATACTGGAAATTTAAAAGGCGAATTATGTCGTGTTTTTTGTATTACAAGTGCTGGAGCAGAAGGTCTTTCTTTAAGAAATGTTCGCAGAGTTCATATCATGGAACCTTATTGGAACAATGTAAGGACAGAACAAGTGAAAGGTCGTGCTGTTCGTATTTGTTCGCACATGGATTTAGAATATAATGATGATCCTGAAAGAAATGAAAGAACTGTAGAAATTTTCACATATTGTTCTACATTTTCTGAAGATGCTCTTTTACATCCTGAAGGCTCAACTACATTTGCCAAATTTGATTCTAAATTTTTAACAAATGATACTATTCCATCAGAAGAACTTGATAAGCTGGGATTACCTGTGTTAAAAGAATTGAAGGAGCAAGTTATAACATCTGATGAATATTTGTATATATTGAGTGAAAATAAGAAGAAGTTATTACAGAGTATACAAAATCTGATGAAAGCAAGTGCGGTTGATTGTTTCCTCAATAAAAACGAGAATGATAATGAAGTTCCGTGTTTAAATTTACCAGCGAAAACGCAAAATGATTATGTGTTTCATCCAGTTCTCGCAAGTGATATTATTATTACATCTTCAACATTCAAGAAAGAAGAGCCGGCTGCAGCGGCTGCGGCTGGGCCAAGTGGTGGAAGTGGGGCCGCTGCCCCTGCCGCAACTGGGGCCAGAAAAGAAAAAGTCATTCCATTTGAAGCAAAAGGGAGAAAATATGTTGCTATTAAAAATCCTCCACCCAAATTAACGTTTTCTATCTATGTGAATGAAAATGGTAAGAGAGGAAAACTGCTTGGAGAAGTTTTATCAGATGGGGATACACTTAATAAAGTTGCTTTGAAAGATTTTTTAGCTCAGCAAGCGTAGCCCTTAACCAGGCAATAGACTGAGAGTTCTCCATCGTCCACTTCCAGGTTCAACTAAAGGAGGATCCGCCCAGAAACTAATTCCACGATGAAGTAACATTTGGACGTTTAATTCCCAATCAAGACATTCACGAAATGGTAATAATGTTTGCCGAAGTTTTTCTAAAAAGCTTCTGCGAAATAACATGGAATCTGTACACCGAAACACGAATTGATGATCTGGACTATATAATTTCGTCTCTGAAAAATAACTGAATCCCGCATCTTTTGGACGTGTCCCAACGCCTTCTCCTAAACTAATATAATCCCACTCACGAACATCCTTTAACACAAGCTCTAAACGTTCTAAAAAATCTTCTCGCAATATAACATCTGATTCAAATATCATAACAATATCATTCGGATTTCCAGGAGTTTGTAAAATATCTTGAATGGCTTTGTAAAATGTAAGAACTAGACTAACTTCACCTCGTAATAGTCCCGCTGATTTAAATGACAATGCTGTTGGAAGTCCATAACGACTTCGAAAGGGGTCATATACTTTAAAAAAATCTTCGGATGTGATTTCGGTCCCCCATGGTCCACGAACCCAATGAACTTTTTCTAATGGAATTCCACGTTTTGGAAGATGACTCAGTAGGAGCCGATATCGTATCGGCTCATACTCAGGGTGACATAAAATATATACTGGTGGAAGATTGGGAAGATTGGGAAGATTGAATGACATAATGGACCTTTGAATAAAGGATATGATATATGTTTAGACCTAGGCTGTCTCACTTGTCTCTTCCTTTACTGCCACCTAGAAAGCCAAGACTGATTTAGTTCAGCCCTCAACATGTCATAGGAAGTAAAATAATCTCTGAATCCATGTATCCACGCCACATCTCCAGTAAATCCATTATTATTCCAAGCCCACATCCCAGGTTTGTTATAATATGTTGGCCCCGTTGAACCTAACATAAGCCATCCACTACTAGTTTGATTATTTGAACCTGGCGAACCAAGAACAACAGATCCCCCTCCCTGTCCGCCGCTTAATCTATTTATAAAACTCCTTCCTGTAGTTTCATTATTAAGATTCGTCAATGATTCATTAAACATATTCACACGACTCAAACCATTCGCATTTCCCACATATTGGAACACTAAAAAATTCCATTCATTCATAGTTACACCTACAGTTTGAGATTGTATGTTATCTCCTAAACGATATACAAATTCAAGTAGATATGTTCCACCGACATTTATAAGATGACATCCAAACATAAATGTTTTCAAGTTTGTGTGAAAAAATACATTCGCTCTTGAACCGTTTGCAGGAGTCGCTATTGGACGTATAAGAATTGTAATTGTTTTAAAGGCATTTACATGAAAATGCGATTGTGTATGCCACCAACTAGATGATCCAAAGGAAGAATACTTCATATTCTTAGGAATGCCAACAAGTAGGTTTGCATCTGTTTGATGGACTAATGCGGCTGACTCTGTTTCAAAACTAGGCATTTGTGTGTTTTGATATGATAATGCCGAAGGTCCATCAAACCGAGTCGAATGCAATCCTAATTGTGCAGTTTTATAGGAAGCACATACTTCATATTTCATCCAAGGAGCAAGAGGATCTTGTGTTAAAAATACATTTGAATAAGGTACCCCTCTCCACTGGTCTGTTCTTACGAAAAAAATAGAATTTGCTCCTCCATATCCTTGGAAAAACTTCTTTATAATCGGCATAGGCCTATCATCGGAATTAGTATATATTCCAGATAGATATGCAGTAGCACCTTGATATGCCCAGGATCCCCAATCAGAATTTCCATTTGTCAAAGGGGGTTTTCCTATTCCTATCATAAATCCATCATCAACACTCATCCAGAATTGGAATTCCTTCGTATTTCTACATTCAAACGCACACATATAGGCAATATTATCAGATTTATATAACCCATATTTATTCGCCAATTCGCCAGGACTATCAAACCATGGCATAATTTCTTGACTATCTTTTCGTAAGCGTATATCACATCTTAATATAATTGGAATTGCGGCAGGATCGGCCACATTTACAAGGTCAATCCATATTGTTTCAGCACCACATGTTTCTGCATTCATAGGAAGTTGATTTGAATTTACAGTAAAACTTGTATCTGATCCTACGAAATCCAATATTGCGGCAGCATTCTTATCTTTTAGTTCAAGTGTTGTAAATCCTTCTTCTATTTTTCGCGCATCTCTATATAATTGACCTACATACTCAAAGAATTTAGAATATCTTTTTCCAGACCATTTTTCAAGGGTTGGGTATTCTCGTCCTGCTCGCGTACCTCCAAGGTATAACCATTGGTCTTGAACGCATTTTATATTATCTTTATTTATAATAGTTTCTCCCCTCATTTCTGAACAAAAGTTATACTTCTCAAAATAACCTTTATCTAAACATAAATCACGTGCCGAATAGTGTTTTTTCCTATCCCCAGTATTTATATTTCTCATTAAACTCCCAAAATCATCGAGGGCTGTATCGATCGTAACAGAGCCGTCTTTTAATGTAGCTGATGTTATTCCAGGAGATGCCACTGATTTATAAGCAGTATATACTGGATTTTCCTTTAACACAGAATCATAATCTCCTCCAGTTGATGCTTTTAATGCCGAAATTAAGGTTCCCTCGTCAGAACATCCTGCAGTACGAGCAGCTAGAATTACACATTCACGGGATAAAGGTGACGTGCATTGGTCTAAATCATCTAAAGCAAATCCTTCTTCTCTTCTCACATGGGAGGAACGAAATGCTTCTCTTAAATCACCGCGTCCGTTTCTAGGTAAGGAAGTGGATCCTGTGAAATTCGCAAATCCATCCGTTGGCGGGCAACTGCCAGAAGGAGATGCAGCGGTTACAATATCTGCAGGACGACATGCCAAATTCGGGTCTGTTTTATACCGAGCTTGGTAAGTACCTGCTGCAGTCTTCTCAACTGGAATCACTCTATCTGTGGATTTACAATATCCACATGTTTCACTATTTGCCCCAAGACGACCCAAATGGTTACATTTTGTTGCCTTTGAACAAATTTCTTGGGATATTTCCTTTTCTGCTGTATTTAAATCCCAATACCATTTCACTCCGTTTGTGTTTCCTTGAATTCCTTGAGAAGGACCCTCAGAAGTTCCAAAAGCACCTTGATTCACTTCAGAAAATATACCAGTGGATGGTTTATACGTCCATCCACACCCTGGTTCATAAAATGTTTTATTTAAAGAACCTGTTTGAAGTCGTCTGAGTCCATTCACATCTTTATATTCACTACAAGCTCTTTTCGCTGCGTCGGACGACGTAGTATCTACTTTCAGATTTAATAGATTGAAAGAATCAGGAGAAGCCATTTCAAGAATATTATCAGGGATTCTTGACAGATTTACTGGATTTTTATTTCCTATAGATTGAACTTGTTGATTTAATCTATAGGAATTATCTTTTAATTGTTGTACGTTCATTCTATAAAACAATACTGAAAAATAATTGGCTTATTTGCCTAGATATCAAAGACCGAAAGATATTCTTATCTACGTCCCCTACGTCTACCCCAATTAATAAAGGGATTAGAGTTAGCCACAGGAGTACTAGCAACAGGAGTACTATCAACCATCCTAGATACGTCCCTAAAAGACCCCGTGAAATTATTAAGAAAAAGACGCCTAATCTATTAAAATTAACATTGTTGTGATAATTTTAATATTGATGGTATTATACTATTGATTGTATGGTGCTTATGGGAACCGCGCCTTGCAGTAGCCAATCTCCTGGCTGTACTTCGATGGGACCTTATCATAACTGCCATACTTGTGTTTGAACCAGGGGCACAGCAAGTCATCGCACTCTGCCTTTCTGTCCTGGTCGGGTGTTTGGCCCCATGTAACCTTGGGAATAAAGCCCGTTGTTTCTACTGCCTTAATACAACTCAATGTCTTGGCGTCCCAACTATCAACAGGAACAATACCTTTAGAAACAAGCTGAGGGAAATTAGGAATAGGAGCAATGGAAGGTCCAAAACATTTTGTCCAACTATCCTTTCTACCACCCTCTGCGTCAGATTTATTCGCATCAAGATTACCTGTTGCTTTCGTAAATACATCGGATAAATATAGTTTTACTGCTTCAATTCCATACACACCTCTGTATCCTTTTTCGGCTTTATCTTGTAATTCTGCAACAGCATTTATATTATAACCAGGATTTAAAGTTCCCTCACGCTTACAATATGCTTTTCCACCCCAACCTTTATGTGTCATTGAATCTCCTGATACACTGCTATATGCGTTACCAACTCTTTTATTTTCATTATAGATATTTTCATATAAATAATATAAACATGTTCTATCAGGAATTCCTCCTTTTAAATAAGGGTCACAAACCGTTGAAATATCTTTTGCAAAACACCCTAGGCTTACATCGGGATCCGTTTCCTTTTTTGGAATAAGATTACTTAAATCTGTAAGAAATGTTGATATACTTTTATTTCCAATGATGCTCAAAGGATTTTTATACCAAGTGCCAAGCGTAGAACAACCCGCCGATACTAATTTAGAACGAACACATTCTTCAGAATAATTGCCTGGTGCTTGTCCTCTTGGGTTTAGACATGGATCATCTACCAATAATTCTGCACTGGCTTGCGATGATACAAATGCCGAACTAGGACAATCATATGTTGCCAATTGATCGGATTCAATAAATGTTAAAGGTATAAAACCAGATAACTCCATTGTATCATTCGTTGGCTGAGGCATAAGTTTACCACATGATGTTCTGACTTCTTTGAAATATTTAGGGAGTCCTCTTCTTGGAAATGTTCCAGAACTTCTATCTAATTCTAAAAACCTTTCAATAGCTAATTTATATGGTGCATCTGTTGGTGTTTTACTCATAATTGCTCCATATACATAAGGGCCATTGGAAGAAGTTCCTTTTATTATACGGACTAATATGGTTGTTCCTTCTTGAACTTGACCTAAATTCACAAGAACGGGCGTCGTCATAGATAAATCTTTTGATTCTAACACAACCGTTCCTCCCACTGTTACTCTAACGGATCCTTCTCCCCATACAAATAATTCAATCGGCTTTTTTCCACCATTTGTAGGAACCCATGAATATTCAGAATTAGAAACACATCGTGAACATTCATTGCCAAGTGTATTTGTTTTTTTACAATCAATTCTCTTTTTAAATTGGTAAAAATCGTCTGCATTAATTGCTAGGACTGGCAAAGAATCTTTCGTTCTTGATGCTCCAACACATGTAGCAGCTCCTAAGGATGGGATTGCTTTAGGAAATGTATATCCTTTAATATTCCTTTCGGTTACAAATGTGTCTTTATCTTTCTTATATACTAGGACTCCTGTTGGAGTTGTGAAAGATTCTCCTGTTTTTAATGTTCCAGATGTTAAACACACTCCACAATTTTCAGAGAATTTCGGATTACTAAATGGATTTTGTGAGCTCCCTGTCTCTTTACACATATTGATTAATCCTAAAAAACTATTTTCATCATCAATACGAGGAATATTTTCTTGATCGTCACTCGCAAACCCTTCGGATGAAACTTGTTCAAAACTTCCTCTACCATCAGCAACTAAACTAGGCTTATTTAATGCCATTTTATATATATTCGTTAACTTCTTACCTTCTGCTTCGGAAACTCCAATTGTAGTTATACGCCCTCGTCCAATCGGGTTTTCTTCAACAGATAATTTATTCATATTTGTTTCAATCTTATCAGCAAAGCCTTCATGGCCGCTGGAAAGCCAGTAATAAATAACTATACCTAGTATTATTACTGTTAAAACTAAAGAGACTTTTATCATTCTAATATGATTTAAAGATTATCAGGACGCAAAATTCCAGTAGAATCTAATTCGCGAGTTATAATTCTTAGTGCCACTTGAATCTGATGACTTTGATTCATTAATCTCCCAGTTGATAGTTGTGTGTTTTTTAAGAAAAAAGATAAATCGCCAGAAGTATTTGTATCTACAATACTTGCAAACATGGCTGGTAATAATCCACCAGCAATTGTTGGATCGACGAATTTCCCACGAACAATAATGGCATTGGCATATCCTTGAGAATTATATGAATATGCTGTACCGCCACTTTGAAAGGTTGTTCCATTTATTACTCCAGTATCTACGACAAGTAATCCAGAATCTTGTTGAATATAATTTAGAAATTCTGGCATCTGTTGTGAAGCGTTGCCGGTAGGGCTTGTATTCCAACTTAAATTCTTAACTATAATCTTATCACCTTTTGACACAGTCCAATGATTAAAAAATTTGGTTGTTTTTAACCAATAATATGCTGAGCCACTTAGATCAACTGCCGTATCTTTTGCATAGTTCGTGTTTGTCAACGTATATGGAGCACCCGTTAAACTAATGGATGGAAATATCTGAGAAATATCTAATGTATCGGCAATTGAACTGAGTAATGTTCCATCGGGTCGTTGAAACTGGAAAGATAATTTCTGTATTGTGGCCAATGGAGTCGGTGTATATGTTTTCTGACATTTCATGAATTTCGGAATCATTGCTAAATATCCACGCTGTGTAGTAACACCTGTGTCAGAGATCCAATTTCCGTCATATTGAAGCACTCCAAAGGCCGAGTTCAATCCTTGATTTGTTCCGTAATTATTCGTGTCCAATTCAGGAATGCGGACTTGAATATAAGGA
>Ga0136644_10003972_pt1 | contig 10989 bp, 19 predicted proteins | sample C_130820_EF_Meta_FD_94780 | JGI IMG/M metagenome (GOLD analysis project Ga0136644, IMG submission 94780) | Freshwater microbial communities from Lake Croche, Canada to study carbon cycling - C_130820_EF_MetaG (v2) (version 2) | ecosystem: Environmental > Aquatic > Freshwater > Lake | place...
CAAAATCCCAACATAGATATCAGTGTACTATTACCAGTTCGCAAACGTCCGGGTCCCATGGAAGATTGCCTGCGTACTCTGATTGATCTTGCATCAGCACCAGAGCGAATTGAAGTATTGATTGCGTTTGACGATGATGACATAGATACCATCGAATATTTTGTTGATGTGATTGCGCCGTATCTGGACAGCAAAAAAGTCACATATACTGCCATGCAATTCAAACGTCTGGGCTACATCAGGCTCAACGAATATCTCAACAAGCTGGCTGAAAATAGTCAAGGTGCCTGGATATTCTTCTGGAACGATGACGCAGTAATGACCACTGCTGGTTGGGATGACGTCATACGCTCCCACAACGATCAGTTTGCCTTGCTCAGAGCCGAGACCAATCATGAACATCCATATGCTATATTTCCCATCCTGCCACGCAAGTGGGTAGAAATTACCGGACATCTTTCTCCACATCAGATCAACGATGCATGGACCAGTCAGATTGGATGGATGTTGGATATTGTGGTCACTATACCGGTCATGGTACAGCATCAACGCTATGATCTAACTGGCATGAATGGCGATGACGTTTTCAAGAATCGTCCCATGCTGGAAGGCAATCCTGACAACCCCAGAGACTTCAATCATGTTACCTGGCGTAAACGTCGTGTGCAAGAAGCCATGATGATTGGCAACTATCTGGCACCACTTGGCTACGATCTAACCCACTTCCGATTGGGACTAGAGAACAAAGTGGATATATGGGGCAAAATGGCAGCCCTGGACAAAAAAGGCCTATTGAAACAATGGAAGATACAAGAACTTGACCACTGAACTAATAGACAAAATCAAGCAGTACTGGAATGCACAGCCCTGCAACATCAAGCACAGTTTGAGTGTGCCCGGTACAGAACAGTACTGGAACGAAGTTACCGAACGTAGATTTTTTGTAGAACCACATCTGCGTGACTTTGCTAGTTTTCATCAGTGGCGTGGCAAACGTGTGCTGGAAGTAGGATCTGGCATTGGATCAGATGCAGTGGAATTTGCACGTCACGGTGCCGACTATGTGGGCATTGATCTCTCTGCAGAATCTGTGGCCATGAGTCAGCAACGATTTGACTTGTTTGGCCTGTCTGGAGAGTTTCATGTGATGGATGCTGCAGATTCTGCAGCAGTGGCCAGTCTGGGACAGTTTGATCTGGTCTACAGTTGTGGCGTGCTGCATCACTATCCAGACATGACTGCATGCCTAGACAATATTCATAATGCACTGCGGCCCAATGGTGAATTCCGTATGTTGGTGTATGCAAAGAATTCCTGGAAGTATGCCATGATCCAGAAAGGTCTAGATCAATTTGAAGCACAATCTGATTGTCCATATGCCAAGGCCTACAGTCGAGAAGAAATCTACGATCTGCTAGAAGGCAAATTTGAGGTCCTAAGGATTAGACAAGATCATAATTTCATGTATAATGTAAACAAGTACCGCGCCGGTGAGTACGAACTGGAGCCTTGGTTTGCTGCCATGCCTGACGAGATGAAGGCAGCAGTAAAAGAATACCTGGGATGGCATTTGTTGATTAAAGCACAGAAAATATGAGCAAATTAAAAATAGCAGAGCTGTTCTACAGCATACAAGGCGAAGGACGCTACATGGGAGTGCCCAGTGTGTTCTTGAGAACTTTTGGCTGCAACTTCCGCTGTGCCGGCTTTGGCATGCCGCGTGGCGAACTGAGCCAAGAAGTTGAAGATATTGCACAAGTTGTGCATATGTTCAATCAGTACAACGACTTACCACTGGTAACCACCGGCTGTGACAGCTATGCATCATGGGACCCACGCTTCAAGGATCTTAGTCCTGTACGCAAAAACGCTGAACTGGCCGAAGACATTGTGACCATGCTGCCATTCAAGGAATGGCGCGACGAGCACTTGGTGATCACAGGCGGTGAGCCATTGCTGGGTTGGCAACGTGCATATCCCAGCTTGTTGGATGATCCCAAGATGGCAGGATTGAGAGAAATCACATTTGAAACCAACGGTACCCAGGCATTGACTCCTGAGTTTAGAAAGTATTTGCTGAACTGGACACTGGGCAATCGCACACGCGGTCGCGAAGCATTGACATTCAGTGTGAGTGCTAAACTGCCATGTTCGGGCGAGAAGTGGGAAGAAGCCATACGTCCTGAGATTGTGTGTCAATATGAAGATGTTGGTCACACATACCTGAAGCTGGTGGTATCAACCAAAGAAGACTTTGCTGACGCTCAACGTGCAGTGTCGGAATATCGTGCTGCTGGTTTCCGAGGTCATGTGTACTTGATGCCCATTGGTGGTGTTGAACGTGTGTATGCACTGAACAACAAAAACGTGGCCAAGTTGGCCATGAACGAAGGTTGGCGCTACAGTGATCGACTGCAAGTACCGCTGTTCAAGAACGAATGGGGCACTTGAAAGAGTGACTGACAAGTCAAACATACTAAAGGGTCGCGACAGCTACGATAGTACCAGCACAGGAGCACTGATTCCATTCCTTAACAGGAATGTCACGCCCTATGCTACAGAAAGCGGTGGGCCAAAATTTGACATGATCCCTGTGGCTGAACAGAAGGATCTCATGGTCAATCATGCCAGGATGTTTGCCCAGCAAGAGTATGATCGTATCATGCAATTGGTCCATGTGCTGGAAGATCAGGCCCGGCAGATCAAACGTAGACTGGAAATAACAGATGCAGTGCATGGTGCAGAGTTCCAGTTCAAGTTGGTCATGGGCAAATGTTATTGGTTGGCATGGGAACGGAGACGAGAAAAGATGTTGTTGGTTCATAATGGACCCACAAACTGGAGCACCGGTGCTCCAGAAGATTACGAGTATGTGGCACAGGTCAAGTACATGGGTGACCACACCTGGATGGAAATAAAAGAGGAATGAATATGGGACTGTTTGATAAATTTTTCAAGCCAAAAAAAGCAGCTGAACCGGTAGTGGCACCAACCCCACCAACTCCGCCCAGGCCCAAGGCACCGGCCAAGAGCGCCAAGCAACTGGCGACCGAAAGCAATGAGCCGTATGTGAACATCGTGAGCCTGGACGTGGATCTTGACAATCTGCACCAGGGTGCATTTGAACTGGACTGGAACGAAATCTTTGTGGCACGACTGGTCAAGGCCGGCTACATGATCAAGAAGGACGACACCGACGCAGAGATTGTGGATCGTTGGTTCCAGAATGTGTGCAGACATGTGGTAATGGAGACCTGGGAACAAGAAGAAGCCATAAACAAATCTGGCGTGTGGGTACGCAGTACCAGCATTGGTGACGGTCGCTCTGAGGTAAGTTAAATGATGTCATTAGTGGCCAACGGGTGTAGTTTCACCGAAGGATATTATCTAGATGATAAAACAATGTCTTGGCCGTCTTGCTTGGGCAAAATGTTAAATGTCAATGTACATAATCTTGCTGTTGGTGGTGGAAGCAATGACAGAATTTTTAGAACATCTGTTGAACATCTTCATCTTGCCCAGGACACTGATCTTTTAATAATAGGATGGACCGGAATAGGAAGATCAGAAATTCCCTTACATAATGGATCATACCTAAAGATTACCTCAGGCGGCTCAGCCACAGAGGATATGGCATTGCATAGCAATCCTTCTGAAGAATATTTGAAAGACTTTACAACTAAATTTTATCTTTGGCATTATAATAAGTTTGTGTGGGTCAAAAGTTTATTATGTAATATTATTACTCTTCAGATGTTGTGTGAGAAGAAAAAAATAAAATTAAAACAATTTTTTGCTTTTGATACAACCGTTGGGTCGCTAACTGTTAACCAACAACACCTTGTTGAGCTATGTGAAGATTCTTATAATTTTTTTAAACTTGAAAATTTACCTTTTCCGCTCATTGAGAATCGAGATCAGAACATAGAATTAATTCAGAATCTTATTGAACAAATTGATCGCTCTACTTGGATAGGTTGGCCATGTACTACAATGCAAGATAGTTGTAAAAATTTTGAATTTGATCAAAATGGGCATCCCATGGACCATGGGCACCAACACTGGGCAACCGTGATACATGATTCTCTACGTCAACGGTGACAGCCATGCTGCTGCCGCTGAAGCAGCCGTTCCACACTCCTGGGCACAGGATGATGGCATGTACTGGGGTCTAGGACAACAGCCTCACCCTGACAATGAACGTGCGAGCTTTGGATGCGAATTGGCCAATTGGTTACGAGCAATACTGTATCTGGATGCACAAGCAGGTGGATCCAACTCACGCATTATTAGAACCACCCGAGACTGGATCAAACAAAACAAACAAGACGTATCAGACCTGTTTGTGCTGATTCAATGGAGCACCTGGGAACGTCAAGAATGGTGGCACGATCACACCTGGTGGCAGGTCAACGCCAGCGGCATAGATCAAGTGCCTGCGGAATTACAAGATCGATATCGACAATTTGTGTCTGACATAGACTGGACCAAGTGCAGTGAACAGGCACACAAAGACATTTGGCAATTTCATTGCGAACTTGAACAACAGGGTGTGCGCCATTTGATGTTCAACGGTAACAGTCATTTTGGCAATATCACACAGCAGCAGGACTGGAAAGCCACATACATGAGCCCATACAGCTCTGATCAAACCTATGATTCAGTGCTGCGGCGCCGAGGATTCTGCACAGTGAATGCAGATAGTTGGCATTTTGGACAAGATGCCCATTGCTTTTGGGCAGAACATGTGTTACAATACATCAAAGACAACCAACTACTGGGCCCAGATGAAATACCTTCTTATTGACACTAGCAACATGTTTTTTCGAGCACGGCATCAGGCACACCGTGCTGCGGATTCCTGGACCAAGCTGGGTTTTGCACTGTATCTGACCTTGATGAGTGCCAACAAGGTTGTGCGTCGATTCCAAGCAGATCATGTGATTTTCTGTCTCGAAGGGCGCAGCTGGCGCAAAGATCACTATCGGCCCTACAAGGCCAATCGTGCTGTGGCTCGGGCTGCCATGAATGATGAGCAGGCCGAAGAAGACAAGCTGTTCTGGGAAACCTATGATGAGCTGACCAAATATCTCAGCGACCGGACCAATTGCAGTGTGATCCGTGAGCCCCAGGCCGAAGCAGATGACATAATTGCACGGTGGATAGCCCTGCACCCTGAAGACGAACACATAGTGGTCAGTTCAGACACAGATTTTGTGCAGCTGGTCGCACCCAATGTCAAGCAGTACAATGGTATCACTGATGAACTGATCACCCTAGACGGAATCTTTGATGTCAAGGGACAACTGATCAAAGACAAAAAGACCAAGCTGCCCAAGACTGTGCCCGATCCTGCCTGGCTGTTGTTTGAAAAGTGCATGCGTGGTGATACTAGTGACAATGTGTTTTCGGCCTATCCAGGTGTGAGAACCAAGGGCACCAAGAACAAGGTTGGCCTGGAAGAAGCATTCAACGACATGGGCAAAAAAGGCTATGCCTGGAACAATCTCATGTTGCAACGTTGGTCCGACCACAATGGTGAGGAACACAGAGTCTTGGACGATTATGAACGCAACCGTACCTTGATTGACCTTACTGCGCAGCCACAGGAGATCAAGGATCTGGTAGACGCTGCCATACGTGATCAGGTGAGCCACAAGGATGTGGGACAAGTGGGCAGTCACTTTTTGCGATTCTGTGGCCGGTACGAATTGATCAAGTGCAGTGATTCAGCAGACAGCTTCGGTCGCTGGTTGAATGAAACCTATAAAGGAGTATTAAGTGAGCAACATAATAGCCAAACCCATAGTTAAAGATCAGTTCTGGATCTTGAAACAAAACGATCGCAAGGTCGGAAACATCGAGGCCACTGATGATGGCTTTGCAGTCAAAATCAACAACACGGTTATGCCATTCAAGACCATGGCCATGATCCGTAAACAGGCAAATATTGAATTTGATGCAGTAGGTAATCGTCCATCCAAAGAACCTGCCAGTTATCAGGTGCAGGGATATCCATCTGGTTCACGAGTGTACAATCCCATCTGGGATGTGCAGCACAAGTTGCCCTTGTACACCAAGAATAGAAAATCCAGGTCCTGGTATGCTGCTGGCTGGTATCAGGTCAAGCAACATAGAACATGGACCATTGAACAAAGTCCCAAGCTCATTACCTTGCAACGTTATCAATATCAAGGTCCATTTTACACCAAAGAAGAAGCCAATGACAAACCCCTTCCGTGATCAAGAAAAGTTTATGCGGGCTTGTGATCAAAGTGTCACAGGTGATCAACCGCAATACGATATGTACATTAGTCTAATTGAAGAAGAATTCAAAGAACTGCAAGACGCACCAGACGATGTAGAAGCACTAGATGCACTCGTTGATATTCTTGTGGTCACTATCGGTGCTATCCATAGTATGGGTGCAGATGGCGAAGGCGCTTGGAAAGAAGTTATGGCAACCAACTTTGCCAAGATAGATCGGGACACAGGCAAGGTACGCAAACGCGAAGATGGAAAGGTCTTGAAGCCCATAGGGTGGACACCTCCAAACTTGAAACCATTCTTGAAAAAAAGCAACGCCTTTAACAAGGACTCCTGACCCATACCTACAAACACGATGATTAGACCTCTCCGCGATGATCTCATGGTGCAGCAACAGCTGGGCTCTGAAGATATTCCTTATGTAGAAAAGTGGCGACACATGGTGGCAGTGATCATGCTGAATCAAACAGGCCGCCGACCTGTGAAGACCGTGTATCCTGTGTTCATGCATCACTGGCCCACTCCCGGTAGTCTATTGATCAGCACATCTGAAGAGGTCAAGAACATCATCTGGAGTCTGGGCATGAGCACAGTAAAAGAACATCGCATACGCAGGATGACCGCGGACTATGTGAACTGGGATGGCGAGGATGCTGCCCAGTTGTACGGTATTGGCAAGTATGGGTCAGACTCATATGAAATCTTCTTCAAGAACAACTACACCGTGGATCCCACTGACAAAGAACTGCGGCGCTACCTAGATCAAGAGGTGTTTGTGTGAGCATACACATCAGTCGATTCATCGATTCGGTAAAGGCCTGTGAATCACGTGCTCAACGTGACTTTGTCATGCCTTTAAGGGATGCCAAAGATCTGCATGCTGACATAAGCAAACTGCTGTTGACAGTCACTGAGCTGCAACGGCGACTGCTGGATGCAACCAATTCTCAGGTGGTCAATGTAGAACTTTCAGGGCGAGACTTTTAAACTGCATACATTTCTGATAAATAAATGTAGGAGTATTACTACATGAGTCGCCCAAAGCCAAAGGTGTTGATCGAAAACACCAACAGACAAACTTACAAATCTGAGCAAGTGTTGGCCAGCGAAGGCATCTGGGCGGTGTTTTTTGACAGCCTACCAATCAATCTCAAGACTTCTAATCTGCTGACACAGTATCCAGGACCCAAGTACAAGAAGGTTTCGTTTTCAAACCCAGGACACGCAATCAATCTTGCACGAAAATTGAATGTGCAATTTCGCACTGACAAGTTTTCAGTGGTGCTACTCAAGCAAGGGGACAAGATATACCCCGATGCTCGATAAAGCCCAGCTTACCCAACTGATCTTACAAGGCTTGCCGTCAGACGATCGCCCGGTGTTTGACGAAGCATATGCCGCCTGGTGGATGGATTCTCGTGCAGTCGGCGGCATGCGCTTGACCACAGCAGGTTATCAGGCCATTGCTACCATTGATATCAAACTGTATGTGTTTGATATTCCGCCAGGCATGCCCGTGCTGCCCAGGCACCTGCTGTTGATGGACCGAAAACTGGATTGCCCTTATTATCTTAAAACCGGAAAGAAACCGCAGATCACTCTGTTTGGCAGCGAGCAGGCCCTGATGATGACCATGTACGGGGATTTGAACAGATTCATGCGGTACCTGGAACGTACCTAGCAAATTTATATAGAGACTTTGAGCAGTTTCCTGAGAACTACACCCAGTAATAAATAACTCATGCGTATACATGATATCATCACCGAAGCCAAAACGAATCCTTATATCGACCCTATGAAGGCAGGCAGGAATTATGAATTCACATATTCGAACACCAGAGTTAACAAAATAGAAGCCGATCTTATTGGGAATCTTGTACTAGACGACGGTACCATTCCTGCAGAAGTTGCTGAACTTCGAACTCCGACCGGAATGTATGATCCCAACAAGGTAACTCCTGAATGGGTGACAAAGGTTGCCAAGGCTCACCCAACCGATAAAAATTGGAAGTATTTACTTGCTCCGCCTGGATCAATCGGCGGCTGGCTTACTGGATCTGACAAGGCTGATCAAAACTTTGTTAAAGGGGTAATAGATACGAAAATCGACCGGCTTAAATATGCAATAGGACAATATAACCAATATTATTCGCCGGGTGGGCATTACTGGAGCAATAGGCCCTATGTTCAAGGAATTGTTCCTGGATATCAAGCAGATGCTCGTACCGGTAAAGTAGAAACTCAATCACATGACTTTGATCCTGTGGATATCAAATTCTATTTGTCTGCTTACAAATGGTGTCGCGATCAGAATCTAATGCCAGTTATAACTACTGAACAATGGATCATGCTGTTGCTGGTAGAAGGATCAGAAGAATTTGGCACCAGGCAAGAGCAAGAACATAATCTTAGTCCAGCAATGCAAAAATTTGATCAGCTGCTGAAACAAAAAGGTCTGGTCAATGATAGGCAGAGGGGTTTCTGTGTTACAGTTATGGACAAGCTGACCACAGCCAAACGATTGAATATACCCCTATACCAAGCCTGGAATGGCAGTAAGATCTACCTGGACCGTTATAATATACAGGCCCTGGCTGTTAAAGATCCCAAAAATAAACAGATGGTGGATCTTGTCAACAGCATATTGGCTTGATATTGAGATAATATTGAGATAATATTGAGATAATATCGTGTGTTGTAAAAAACCCACACTTCAAGTGTTGTAAAAAAACAACAAAAAAACACCACTTTTTTGCGGCAAAAACGGTTGACCAAAATTGCTAGATCGGCTATAATACGTGTATGGAAGCAAAAAAAGCCACTCGTAAAAAGCGTGTAGATCGCACTCATATCGTGTATGCTCTGCATATTGGTACAGAGTTCTACATCGGCATCACTGCCAAGACTCAGCGCACAGTGTTGATGAGCCTGCGTAGCCGTGTGAACAAGCACATCTATCGCTCACGCACTGAAGACAAGTCTTGGCGCCTGTACGAAGCAATTCGTCGTGCTGGTGCCGACAACATTGTGTCAACTATTGTTGACATTGTGCGCGGTAAAGATGTTGCACACAAACTGGAACGTGAACTGATCGCACAATATGCACCTGCACTGAACACAGACGTTCGCATCAAGCAAAACGGTTGACCAGAAATCACCGTTTTGTTATAATACACACATAGCAAAAAAAGGAGCCAGAAATGAATGAACGTAACTATTGTGAAGTGACTGTGCTGAAGGGCAAGACTCTTGCAAGTGTCAGTGGCGGTGTGGGCGAGGACAGCATCGAGTTCCGTACCACTGACGGCGAAACATATCTCATGTACCACGAGCAGGACTGTTGTGAGAGCGTGAGTGTACAGGACATCGTTGGTGACTTGCAAGACCTGGTGGGTTCAGAAATCTTGCTGGCAGAAGAAGTGGCAGGTGAGACTCCTGTAGACTTTGACGACCGGTATCTGGATTCGTACTCCTGGACATTCTACAAGTTTGCAACTCGCAAGGGCTATGTGGACATCCGCTGGCTGGGCGAGAGCAATGGCTACTATTCAGAAGGTGTGTCTTTTCGCAAGTTGGCCAAGTAAGGAGTATATCATGAAAGAAATCACTGTGTACATGGCAGTCTCGAATGACAGCGCAATTGGTGGTGCATTCGAATTCTCTAATCCCTACTGGGATAATTTTGAATTGGCTTCTGTGAGGGTGCATAGCTTCACTGATTCCAACTGCTGGGGCATCACTATCTCTGGTTGTGATGATGGTGGTATAGTATTTGTTGCGCCAGATTATTCCGCTGCCATGGTAATGTTTGGCGTAGTTATTGGTCAGGGTGAGATCAATGTGGATGATCTTGTCAAGATGGGTTTTGAAGATGCCGATTCGGCTGTGATTGGAGATTGATATGAAAATTGTTCACAATGTTCAGGTGTATCCCATCTATGCTGGGCACATCAATGACCACAAGGTGCTGATGGAGCGTGAGTTTGACACCAAGCAAGAAGCCACGGCCTGGGCTGCTGGCTACAATGAATTGTGCGGTGATGGACAGAAGGCAGTCTACACAGGTGCCATCAATGATGAAACTGGAGAGAATTTATGAGCCAACGAATTGATCAACTGTGGGCACAGGCCCTGGATGCAGCAGTGCCTGAAACGTACACCCAGCTGAGTCACAGCCAAGTGCTCAAAGTCAAACAGGTGTTCGCCGACATGATTGTGTCAGAAGCCATTGCTGTAGTGCAACGACGATTCATGGGTGACTTGAATCGTGAAGACATGGAAATACGCCGATGTGTTGAAGATGTAAAGAAACATTTCGGAGTTGAAGAATCCTCAGCACAGCCCGAACAAGAAGCAGCCGCATTCATTGCAGTAGAGAATAAAAAAACTGCCAGCAGATACGGATACGTACCAAAACTACATCCCTCAGAATGGAAAGACTAATGAACGAACGATTAAAACAACTTGCCGCAGATGCTGGGTATCCAGATCACATGACATATGGACAAGACAAGGTCCTGGAAAGATTCGCCGAGTTGATTGTGCGAGAATGTATGGATATTGCACGTAATGTGGGAAATATTTCTGAACCCGAGGACTGGGCGAAGGATAGGTGTTATGAGATTGAGCAAAGGATTCAAGACCGTTTCGGAGTTGAAAAATGAACGAACGAATTTTTGAACTTATTAAACAGGCTACGGTACCTGCCGATCAAGTGGAAAA
>Ga0136644_10003974_pt1 | contig 10988 bp, 8 predicted proteins | sample C_130820_EF_Meta_FD_94780 | JGI IMG/M metagenome (GOLD analysis project Ga0136644, IMG submission 94780) | Freshwater microbial communities from Lake Croche, Canada to study carbon cycling - C_130820_EF_MetaG (v2) (version 2) | ecosystem: Environmental > Aquatic > Freshwater > Lake | place: Lake...
CGGGCGCGCTTCCTTCATCCTGGGTCAGCATCCCTTTCGCACGGGACTGCTCACCATTGGCATGCCGGGCTCCGATCACGGAATCCCGGATTGGACCCCCACCATCGCGGATTTGCTCAAGGAGCAGGGTTATGTGACCGGGCAATTTGGAAAGAATCACCTGGGCGACCGCGACAAACATCTTCCCACGGTCCATGGATTTGATGAGTTTTTCGGCAATCTGTATCATTTGAATGCCGAGGAGGAACCGGAGACCTACTACTATCCGAAGGACCCCGAATTCAAAAAGAAGTATGGCCCTCGGGGCGTGCTCCACACCTTTGCGGATGGCAATGGCGGGCAGCGTATTGAGGACACCGGCCCCCTGTCGACGGCGCGGATGCCAACGGTCGACCTCGAGATTCACAGCTTTGCCTCCAAGTTCATCGACAAAGCCGTCAAGGATGGAAAGCCTTTTTTCGTGTGGCTCAACACCACCCGGATGCACGTCTGGACCCACCTGAAAAAAGAGAGCGAGGGGCGCACCGGGATCGGTTTGTATGCCGACGGCATGATGGAATTGGACGACATCACCGGCATCGTGCTCAAGCAATTGGATGACCTCGGCATTTCTGACAACACGATTGTTGTGTGGTCGACCGACAATGGCGCGGAAACCGCCACGTGGCCGGACGGCGGCATCACCCCGTTCCACGGTGAAAAGGGTTCGACCTGGGAAGGCGGTTTACGTGTCCCCCTGATCGTTCGTTGGCCCGGCGTCATCAAACCCGGAACCGTCTTCAACGACATCATTTCCCAGGAAGACTGGATGCCCACCCTGTTGGCGGCCGCCGGCGAACCCAATGTGGTCGAAAAACTTCAGCAGGGCTACAAGGCCAACGGGCGGACCTTCAAAATCCATGCCGATGGCTACAACTTCCTGCCCTACTTCAAGGGCGAAGCCAAGAAGGGCCCCCGTGAACAGATCCTTTACTTCGGCCAGGGTGGGGAATTGAACGCTGTTCGTTGGAATGACTGGAAGGTCAATTTTGCCGGCGTCTCGGGAAACATTGCCACCGGCGTCCGAGCCGTCACCGGTTGGCCATTGATCGTGAATCTGCGGGCGGATCCCTACGAGAAAATGCCCTTCGAGTCCTCCATGTACATGCGCTGGTATGCGGACAACATCTGGTTGTTCGTCCCGGTGCAACAAGAAGTGAAAAACTTCCTGGTCACCATCCCGCAATTTCCCTTCCAGGAGGGCAACAGTCTGAACGCCGCGGGAATCAACTACCAAACGCTCAAGGCCGTGGGCGCCCTGAAGCGGCTTCAAGAATTGGAAGGTCTGACGCCTCCCTCGAACTAGGCCCGACTGGGCACGTTGGAAACCGCTCCCTTCCAAGGAGCGGTTTCTTCTGTGACGGGACTCTCTCCATGAACCACCCACGGATGCGCAGCGCAGGCATTCCTGCCTGCCGTTTCGCAAACCTCCAGGTCTGCCGGACTCATCCCCGTTGCCAAGGCTGCGAGACTTACCGACAGCCGGGCAGGTTTGGAAACCTTCGGAACGGCAGGTAGGAAAACCTTCGCTACGTCTCATGGGTGCCACCCTCTCCATCTCGATCAACAGGTCGAATCACGTTTGTTTTTGGGGATGTTTCCTCCCCCTGCTTGTCGGGAGCGTCCTCGGTGCGGATGGGGCTCCGACTCGCCCGTTGGCATTTCAGCCCACCATCGAAAACAAGTCCCCGGCCCCGGGAACGCCTCCCGACGGAATGGTCTGGGTCCCCGGAGGAGAATTCTCCATGGGGAGCGATTCTTCGGGGGATGCCGTTTGTGAATTACCGGGAGTGACCCGGGACGCTCAACCCGTTCACCGTGTGTCTGTCGATGGGTTTTGGATGGATAAGACGGAGGTCACCAATGAACAGTTTGAACAGTTCATTCAGGCAACGGGCTACCGGACCGTCGCCGAGATAGCCCCGACCAAGGAGGAATTCCCCACCGCACCTCCCGAGAATCTCATTGCCGGATCGACGGTGTTCACGCCCACCTCGGGACCGGTCCCCCTCAACGACATTTTCCAATGGTGGCGCTATCAACCGGGGGCCGATTGGCGGCATCCCGAAGGCCCCTCGAGTTCCATCAAGGGACGAGAAAAATACCCGGTCGTGCAAGTGGCCTATGCGGATGTCAGCGCGTATGCCAGGTGGGCTGGAAAACGCCTGCCCACCGAGGCAGAATGGGAATTCGCAGCCCGCGGGGGCCTCTCTGGAAAATTGTACACCTGGGGCGACGACCTCAAGCCCGACGGAAAATGGATGGCCAATATTTACGAAGGCCGGTTTCCGCAAAAAGACTCGGGTGAGGATGGGTATGCCGGCCTGGCACCGGTTGGCCGATTCCCCGCCAATGGTTACGGACTGTTCGACATGGCGGGCAATGCCTGGGAATGGGTCAGCGACTGGTATCGCCCCGACTATTACGCCCGACTCAAGCTCAAGGGCGAAGTAACCCGAAATCCGCAGGGACCGTTTTTTTTTTTTAATGCTACGGCGCCCACCGAGAAGAAGCGCGTGCATAAAGGGGGTTCCTTCCTGTGTTCCTATCAGTACTGCACCCGATACATGGTGGGCACCCGGGGGAAAGGAGAGGTCAGCACCGCCTCCAATCATGTTGGCTTTCGTTGCGTCAAGAATGCGGCGCCCCCCTCTCCGTGACCGGGAATTGGGAAACCGCTTTCCAGAACGGCAGGAAAGTGGAATCGGCTCGACAATGAAGGCGCGACCGTTTCTTTACTGAGCCAACGATATGACGATTTCTTACCGGATGCCCGGAATGGCCCTCGGACTCGCCATCGCGACTCATGGTGTGGCAACGGCGGATGGTTTGGTCCCCCCCGCTGCGGTGGACCAGTTTTCCCACACCATCGGCAGCCGCGTGGAGGCTGTGACCATTCTGGGGGGCGATTATGGGGCCGCAGGCGGCATCTACACCTTCCGAAGTGGAAGTCTTGCCGACCTTCAAATCACGAAATTCGGCGGCGGTGGTGACGTCTCTGCTCCCATGGACCTGGGCATCGGCGACATTAAATGGTCACCGGTCATCCAGGGAAACCTGGGGCGGATTCGAGCTGCGAATGATTTTGAAACGGGTTACCTCCTGGGCAATACCTCCACCTACACGGTGATGGCGGTCCAATTCGGCGGTGGAGCGCGATTTCACCTGACCGACCAATTCAGCATTGCCTCCACCATCACGGGCATTTACGGGCACACGGAAAATGAGTTCCTGGCCAAAAACCCCGTCGGTGACGTGGTCAAGAGCCTCGCCAAGGGAACCTTTGTTGACTGGCAAATTGATACCTGGACGGTGGCACCCGCTCTGGAGGTGCGGTACGAATGGACCTGGCGTCGAACAATCTTCGAGCTTTCCTCCCATTACACCTATTTCCATACCGAGAGCTTCAAGACCACTTCCCCATCGGTCAGCGTCACCGGTGGATCCCAAACGTGGGAAAACCGGATCGATGTCGACATCCCGACCCGCCTCACCGTCCTCGGCCATGAGTTGCACACGGGTGGGTTCTTGTCGCGAACCCAGTTGTACGGCGGCATCGCCGAAGGGTTGAACGACAATCACATCAACACTGTCAACGGTCGGTTTGTCTTCGATTTCAAGAACAAACTTTGGAAGGTCCGATGGATTGGTTTGGGCGCTTCCTACTTCTTTAGCGGTCACTTCGACGGATGGTCCGCAGGAGCCGATGTTCGATTTGAGTTCTAGTGTCGTGTTTCCGAAATAGCTTACCGTTCGCCACAAGGGATTTTCGACCTCCGCGAGGCGACGAGCCTACCCGCAATGGTCTGTGGGGAGTGAGCAACGAAGCAGGAGCCGAAAAGAGCTACCTTTTTCGGGTTGCGTCTAAAATGCCCAAAGTCTTCGTTGCTCGTTAGTCCAAGACCGCATCCAAGGCCGAGCACCAGCCCGATGGGGCTTGAGTCTCAGATAGTGCGAACCAGTTCGGAGGCAGGAAAACGGACTTTGGCCAAAGTCGCATACTTATCTTCCGGGGAGCGATACCCGGCCGCACAGGCCACCACCGTCTTATAGCCAGAACCTTCGAGTCCGAGGATTTTGTCGTATTCGGTGGGAACAAGACCCTCCATGGGGCAGGTGTCGACACCAAGGACGGCCGCCGCCGCCATGAACTGGCCCAGGGCAATATAGACTTGGTGGGTTGCCCATTGGGTCAACTCCGCCTCAGATCGGTGAGTCAGGCTGTTCACCATCATCCCACGATAACCGGCCAGGGCCTCGACGGTTCCGCCGCGGAGCTCGACGGTTCTGGCAAGGAAATGATCGATATAGTCCACAGTCACCGTCGTCCGGGCAGCGAAAACCACAAAGTGAGAGGATTCCACCGGTTGAGTCTGTCCCCAGGACTGCGGCACCAAAGCGCGCCGGACGTCAGGCGCGGTGACCACCAGGAACTTCCACGGTTGAAGACCAAAACTGGACGGCGCCAGGATCAAAGCCTGCTCGAGGGCAGACCAAATCTCTGCCGGAATGGACCGGGATGGGTCAAAGCGCTTGGTGGCATAGCGCCATTGGAGGGCTTGCTTCAGGGATTCAGACGGGGTCGACATGGTGAAAAGGAGGGATTTGTTGGGTGACTCGAGAAATACGGAGACGAAAAACCGGCCCGGTGAAGCTCGTCATCCGGGGCAAAATATCCAAAACAATTTTGCGAACATCGTTTTTGAATTCATCGCTCGCTTTCGGGTCCAAGGCACGGTTAAAGCTACGCCGTCATGAACTTCCCGTTTTCCCTCGGACTCGCCCTTCTCGCCTTGGTGCGGGTGGCTGCCGCCCCTTCGGAAACCGACTGGCCCAATTGGCGTGGACCGCATTTTGATGGCTCCAGTCCCGCCACCGGGCTTCCGACGGATTTTTCAACGACCAAGGCATCGTGGACCTCCCCGTTGCCCGGCCCCGCCGGTTCAACGCCGATCACCTGGGGTGGCCGGATTTTTCTGACCGCTCCGGATGCGTCCAAGAACCTGAACCTCCTCTGCCTGGACCAGGCCTCCGGCAAGACCCTCTGGTCCCAGTCCGTCGCGGTGGGAGACAAGGAAAAGGGACGGAACAATCTGGCAGCCCCCTCCCCTGTGACCGATGGCGAGCGAGTGATCGCCCTCTTTGGAACCGGCGATCTTGCGGCTTTTGACTTCGATGGAAAGCTGCTGTGGCAGCGGCAGCTCTACAAGGATTACGGACGTTTTGCCGTCATGTGGCTCTACGGAAGCAGTCCCCTGCTTTACGACGGAACCCTTTACCTTCAGGTGCTTCAGCGGGATGAAATGCCCGGTGATTATCCGTACTATGACGGCAAACCCGCGCGGGAATCGTTTCTCCTCGGCCTGGACCCGGCCACAGGAAAGACCCGGTGGAAGGTCAATCGGAAGACGGATTCCACCAAGGAAAGCAACGAGAGTTATGCCACTCCTCTGCCCTGGAAAACTTCAACCGGCACTGAATTAGTCGTCGTGGGGGGCGACCATATCAGCGGCCATCGCCTCGCGGATGGAACAGAAATCTGGCGTGCGCGGCTCTACGAAAAGCGGGATGATTGGTACCGGATAGTGACTTCCCCGGTGGCGGTTGGCGACCTGGTCCTTGGGTCGGGCCCAAAGGGCCAGCCCGTGGTCGCTTGGAAATCCGGTGGTCATGGCGACGTGACCAGCACGCATCGCATCTGGGATTTCAAGGAAGCCCCCACCGATTGGTCAACACCCCTGTATTTTGAAAATCACCTCTACGTGCTGGATGGGGGCCGTCGGATCCTTTCCCGAATCGACCCGAGGAATGGCACTTTGGAATGGTCTGGAAAAATTGATGTTCAGGACTCCATCTGGGGTTCTCCCACCGGAGCGGATGGGCGCATTTTCCTGTTGAGCGAAGAAGGAAATCTCATCGTGTGCGAGGCCGGCCCGGCCTTCAAACAACTGACCAAGGTGGCCCTGGCGGAAGGGCCGTGTCGATCGAGCGTCATTGTCAGCGGAAAATCCGCCCTGGTCCGGACCGCGCGCCAATTGTTCAAGTTTGGCATCGAATGAGTTGCTTGCCCTGCGGTTCCGCCTTCGCCAGACTTATCGGTTCATGTCTTGGTTGACGTTGCGCGCCTGGTGGTTGGGAATTCTTTGCATGGCGGTCATCCCGGTCCAGGGAGCGCCCGCGGCCCCGCGTCTGGGAACCGTCACCCTCGGAGGTCAGCCCTATATCAGCTTATTGGGGTGGGGCAGCATCTACAGCCTCGGAAACCGATGGGACCCGAAATCCAGCCTGCTGCAATTGACCAACCGGTGGATTCACCTGGAATTCAAGGCCGACACCCGGCGTGTGGACGTCGATGATGTCACCGTCAATCTTTCCTTTCCAATCCTGAGGGTTGGCGACCGTCTCTATATTGCCCTCCGGGATGAGGAGACCGTCCTTCGACCGCTCCTCAAGCCTCCCCGCTTTTCAGCGGGCAAAAAAATCACGACTGTGGCCATCAGTCCGGGACATGGGGGCAAGGACCCCGGACATATCGAAGGAGCACGGACGGAAAAATACTATACTCTTCAATTGGCCCAAGAGGTGCAGCGGCAGCTTCAAAAAAGCGGTCTCAAGGTCATCATGACCCGATCCACGGATGAATTTGTTTCCCTCGAAGACCGCCCGGCCATTGCCCGCAAACGAGGCGCAGACCTCTACTTGTGCATCCATTTTAATTCGGGTGGCGGCGCCGAAGCGGCACAGGGCCTGGAGACCTATTGCCTGACCCCTTCGGGAGCCAGTTCGACGAATGACCGGGGGAACAATGGCGGAGCCGCCCGGACGGGAAACCGTTGGGACCATGAGAACCTCCAACTGGCGTACCAGATTCATCGCGCAATCCTGTCGGAAATTGATTTCGCCGACCGCGGTGTCCGACATTCCCGGTTCAAGGAACTCGCCCTCGCCGAAATGCCGGCGGCCTACATTGAAGGGGGCTTCATGAGCAATCGGGAAGACGCTCGCCGAATTTTCTCCGAATCGGGACGCGCCAAATTTGCGGGTGCGATTGTGGATGGGGTCATGGCCTTCAAACGCCTTGTGGAGCGCGGTCAGCCGGAATAAAGCCTTCGGCTTGCGTCGTGTTTCCGAAATAGCCTTGGAAACCGCAGATCCTCTGTGGATGTTCATTCCGACCTCCACATTTTCTTGCGTTCATGGGATGGCTCCCGTTCTGTTAGTGCAATGGATTGCAGCCCCCGCTTTTCGATTTCCCGGATACTGGTTGTCGCACTCACGCTGGGAAACCTCCTGACGGCCTTTCTGGCTGAATCAGCCGAGCCTCTCCCCCCTCCACCCTCGCTGGAGGCCACGACCAATTTCAACCTTGTTCTACCGAGGGCCGCATTGGGCCGGGATTACCTGATGTCCGCATCCCTGATTCCACAGGCTGTGGCGGCCACCAGCCGTGGACTGGGGGGAAGGGTCGTCCGATTTGAACTTTACCATGACGGGGTCGACCTCTATGAAGCGACCGAAGGTTTGGTCGTGACTCCCGACCTGCCGGCACGACGCCTGGTCACCACCTTCCCCATCGTCGCGCAGGATGACTCGCGGATTGTGATGGATTTCAACCACGGAATGCGGCGCGTCTTCACCGACTCGTGGATTGGAATGGAAGCCGGTGGGCGCGATGACGTGCTGGAGGTTCCCCAGAGTCGTGTCTTTAAAATGGACCGGGAAAACGAATACCTGGTCATTCGGCAGGCCGTTCAGGGACGCAACCGTGAGCTTGGGGCCAACGAGGAGGCCCGGTACGAGGTTCGCTATTATTTTTCGCCCTACACTCCCGGATCCGTTCCCCCAGTGGAGCAGAATAGTTATGACACCCGCTATGCCCGTTTCTTCCAAACCCAGCCCGTGATTGAACCGACCACGGGCCGGGCCGCCGGGAAGATTGCTCGTTTTGATACCAACAAACCCATCGAGTTCTACTATAGCGCCAATACCCCGAAGGATTATGTCGAAGCCGTGCGGGATGGCATCCTCTATTGGAATCGGGCCTTCGGAAAAGACATCGTTCGGGCCAGCCAGGCACCGGAGGGCGTGACTGCTCCCGACGCCCGCTACAACCTGGTCCAATGGGTCCCTTGGGATGACGCCGGATTCGCTTACGCCGATATTTTGCTGGACCCCCGGACTGGAGAGTCAAAGCACGGACAGGCCTATATGACGTCGGTCTTCGCCATGGAGGGTCGGGCTTCCGCCCGCCGCCTGTTGCGGGCCATGCTCGATGCCAGTGGCGACAAGAAGCCCGAGAAGCGGGGTGCGACCGCAACCAAACCTGCCTGGGCTCCCCATGTGTTTGGTGCAGGACCCAGCTGTGACATCGCCCCTGAAGAATTCGCCGCCCAATACGCCCAGGGACTGATGGAATTGCTCGCCAGTGAGACCCTGACCGATGCTGCGGTCCTTCGCGCCTCTCAGGACTACGTGCGCGAAGTCGTGGCTCACGAGGTCGGGCACATCATGGGTCTGCGCCATAATTTTGCCGGAAGCCTGGCGTCGACGATGTCGCACCAGGCCCTCGAAGATTGGTTCAAGGCCTACCTTCTGGGCCAAAGCCTGGATGGCTATACCAACCAGTTCAGCTCGGCTTCGATGATGGAATACAACCCGTTTCGGGCCGCCGTCTTTATTGGGTGGAAAATCCGGACTTCGTCCGAGGTTCTTCCTCATGACAAGGCTGCGATTCAGTGGGGCTATTTCGGAAGCAATGAGCCCAGGGAAAAGAAATTACTGTTCGGCTCTGACGAGGAAGCCGGGGTATTTGGTGACGTGATTCGTTTCGACTACGGAACGGAGCCGATCGTGGCTGCCTACGGGGAGCTTTCCTCGACCCTTCGCAACCTGCCTGCCCTGATCGTTGAAACCTTCATCGCCGCCCGGGCGCCCCGCGATCCCCGGGATCAAATACCGCTCTCCCGCGTCAATCTGAGTGCCCGGTCCTATGCCCGATCGGTCGCCGCCCGATTTGCCAACGAATTGTTTTGGTTGCGGTCCACCTCCAGGTCGCTCCGGGTTGAAAATCAATTCGAGTTTGTTGGAGATCTCAACGAACGGGAACGGTCTCAAGCCCACTGGAAGAGCGTGAATGAGCAAGTTGAAAAATTGGGTGGAGTCGACCGTGCCTTTTTCGGATTCGTACCCGCCGATTTGAAACTCGACCTCAAGGACGAACCCAAAGGAGTCCCCTTGGCCGAAAAAATCTCAGCGACAACCCTGACCAGTCGTGTCGAGAAGTTGCTCGAAACGCCGGGTTACACAAACTTTGTCGGCCTCGATGAGAAGAAATATTCCTTCACCAAGGAAGAAAAACAGCTGATCGTCGAACGGGCACGGACCTTCTTCAAGGAATTCGAAAAGGATGTCGTTCGCGAGACGCTGGTGCGGCTCGAAGATGCTCCCCGGACTCTGGGATATGCGGCCCAGGAAGCCCTTCAGGAGGAGGATCTCACCGCCAAATTGGAGCGTCGCATCATCGATTTGGCCCGCATCGTCATCACCGAAAAAGACGAGGAAAAACGCCTCAAGGGGAAGGTCGACAAGAGTCTGGTGGAGGTGGTCGACTTCAAGTACGACAATGAGACGCGACTGGCTGCAGCCAAGGCCCTCAATGATCGGACGGGCTCGTACCGGGCATGGTCGGTCGATGCCAAGGGCGATTTGAACAAGGCGCTCAAGGACGAGGTGGAAGGAGCGCTGAACATTCCCAATTTCAAGGATTTCAAGGAGTCCAGCCTCACCCGCCCCTTGCGTGAATGGTATCTCCGTCAACTGGACCTCCTGAACCTCCTTCCTCCCAAACAACCGGGTCGATGATTCACTCCCGAGGTCCCGAAAACCCGTTCACCAGACACCGGCCCCGTCCGGGTGAATCAAGTTTCCAAGGACAAACGGTTTGACTCGATCCCGACACCTCTTTAGCGTGGAAATACAGTAACTTATGTCCGAGCCCACTCCTCCGGTGCCCCCGGTCCCTTCCGCCGCTCCTGCCCCCGTCCCTCCGACCTCCGCCCCCTCCCCGGCCACTCCTCCCGCAGGAGTTCCTTCGGCGGCTGAGCCTCCGAAACCGACGGATGCAGCTGCGAAGAAGCAGACCGTCCGGATCAGTCTCCCTCCCAAGCCGGCAGCGGGTCCGTCGATTCGGATTCCAGCCCCCGGAGCCCCTGCAGCTCCCGCCGCCCCGGCGGCACCCGCAACACCCGCCGCCGCTACTGCAGCTCCTGCCAAGGCGGCCGCGGCACCGGCAGCAGCACCAAAGGTGGCAGCCCCTCCCGCCACCCAATCCGCCCCCGCTCCAGCCCCTTCACGATCCTCCTCGGCTGCTCCCCCGAGCACGGTGGACGTCATCCTGGCGTTTTTAACGGCTGCCACGGGTATTGCCGTGACCATCGTGGTTTACTTTATTTCAGAAATTAATCCGTAGTCTCGTCACACCTCGTTTCGAGCATCCGTCTTTCAAAAAACTCCCCCCGATATGGCCTCCGCCAACGTGGTCCAAGTGACCGAATCGACTTTTCAAAAGGTCATCCAAAACTCGACCGGGCCCGTCCTGCTCGACTTTTGGGCTGAATGGTGTGGGCCGTGCAAAATGCTCGGCCCAACGATTGATGAAATTGCCAACGAATTCGTTGGAAAGGCTGTCGTCGGCAAGGTGGACCTGGACACCGAACAATCCCTGGCGGCTCAGTTCAGTATCTCCAGCATCCCAACTCTCCTGATCTTCAAACAGGGACAGGTGGTCAAACAGCTCGTTGGGGTTCGACCCAAAAAGGAAATTGTCGAGGAACTGAAGAAACTGATTTAGGGCTGACGGAGTGTCGGGCCGGTCGGAAAACCTTCATCAACGGCTTTTCTTCCCCAGCCATGGCACCAAGGCTTTGCCTTGAGGCCTGTCCAGCCGAATC
>Ga0136644_10003979_pt1 | contig 10978 bp, 11 predicted proteins | sample C_130820_EF_Meta_FD_94780 | JGI IMG/M metagenome (GOLD analysis project Ga0136644, IMG submission 94780) | Freshwater microbial communities from Lake Croche, Canada to study carbon cycling - C_130820_EF_MetaG (v2) (version 2) | ecosystem: Environmental > Aquatic > Freshwater > Lake | place...
AGGAACCGTTCTAAACCAGCTACTGGGTACACTTATCCACAGTTGCTGATTCCAAATTCAGCAACCCGCCCTGGGTCAATATTGGATCGGCAGGGTGGGTCAGAATTCAAGCGGCGCCAACACACCATCAGTTGCGAGGGATTTTGCAGGCCATTTTGCGCAGTCGGCTGCACCGTGATGCGAAACAAGGGTGCATTGACCAGGGTGCTGGTTACTGGCGCCACCGTCACCGTGGCGTGTTCGCTAAAAGAGTCGGCTTGGATCACCAGTGCCGGCCGGGGTTTACCCAAATCGCCTTGCATGGCGATCGAGACCAAGTCGCCCCGCTTTATGTGGCCCAGCCATCCACCTCAGCCAGGGCTTGGGCCAAGAATGCTTGCATGGCCGTGTCGGATTCATCGGCCAGCGCTGCCAAGCGGCTCTGGCGGCGGCATTCGTCGGCAAAGCGTGGCCCCCGCGTGTCCGGAACCCAAATGTGCACTGGGCGCAAGCCCGCTTGGCGCAGCGCGTCGTGATGCTTTTGTACCCGTGCATTGGTGTTGGTGTTTGCCATGTTGAGTCGCTTTCTTGGAATCGTCTTCTTGGAGTCGTATCTTGTTACACGTAACACCATAACAACCCATGAGCAAGCGAGCCGCTCAAGCGCGGGGTTAGGCGGGCGTTTCCCAAAGCTGGCGGATGGCGTATGGGTACGCCCTGGGGGCGGAAGTAGCGACTGTCGGCAGGCATGAAGGCAACAAAATGTAGGTGAGTGGCCAGCACCACTCAATTGGAGTCGAGCTGAGCAAAGCCGCCGAGCTTCCAACGACGACAAGTTCAAGTCCACTTTCAACTTCATTGCAATCATGCCCAGCCCTCTCGTGCGTTCCTCCTCAATGGTGCATCGTGGGTGCTGCTGGCCTGAGGCAGCCAGCAAGTCGGCTTGAATTCGGGTAGTGAACGGCTATACTTTGCACTACACCGTAATCAATTGACCATAAACACCATGACTGCTACCACGGTTCCTATGTCCATCCGCCTGGATGTAACCGCACGGGAAAAGCTCAAGGCGATAGCGGTGCGCCAAAAGCGCACCCCTCACGCGCTTGCTACCGAGGCCATCCATCAGCTCATCGCGCAGAAAGAGCGTGAATACGCATGGTTTGAGAGCTGTGATGCGGCCCTCAAGCACTTCGACGAAACAGGACTACACGCCACCCATGATGAAGTCATGGCGTGGATGGATTCATGGGGTGCGGATAAAGAATTACCTACGCCCGTATGCCATCCATAAAGTATTCAGCGCAAGCTATCGCAGACCTCAAACGGCTTCATGACTTCCTGGCAACGCAAAATAAAGATGTCGCCAAGCGGGCAGTTTCGGTGATTCGTGATGCGCTCCAAAAAATCGCCCTCATGCCCGAACGGTTCCGTCCAGTAGAGGGCAAGATGTACCACCGCGAAGCCATCATTGATTTTGGTCATAGTGGCTACATTGCTCGGTTCCGACATTTGCCCAATGGCGATATAACGATTGCCAGAATCAAGCACCAAAAAGAAGACGATTTCAGGTGAGTCATGGCCAGAAATGTCGTCCTGCGCCAGACGTAAGGCACGATTCGCACCGACAGCCCGCACTCGCAACCGTGGATTGTCTTTTTTCTTTCATCGCTGGCATCCCAAGTCAAACTCCTGGGTGAAAAGGCCGAGCGCGAAAGAATGCTCATCCCAGCTGTCGCATCCCGGATGATTGTATTTTTTACCCTCGCTGATTGAAACTTTTATGCCCGGCTAGTTGAAACCTTTATATCCGGCTATTTGAAACCTTTTTCAGAAAATCCCGCGACTTTGCACGAGCGTGAATAGCCTGCCGGTGCGCAGAGGGGAGGCTGACGGGGTGCTGGTGTATAGCCCGCTCGGCCAGCGCGGGCAAGCTGGCCTGCGCGAGGCAGCGCAAGCCAGGCCACGCTTTAGGGCGTGGCGGATAAGGCAGCGATGTAGCGCGCCACGGCGGCGGTATCGGCCTCTGACAAGGCGTGGGTGACTTGCTTCATCGCCGCACCCCGAGGGCGCGTGTCGGTGAGCTGAAAGACGCGAATTTGCTGCATCACATAGTCTGCGTGCTGCCCGGCCAAGCGAGGGAAGCTGCCCTGGCCCAGGCCCTGCGCGCCGTGGCAAGCGCTGCAAGCGGGCACACCCAACTCGGGCAGGCCCTGGGCAAAGATGGCTTGTCCGCGCAGGTCGGGGGCGGGCGCGGGGCTGGGCCCGTGCATGGGCGTTTGGGTTGAAAAATAGTCGGCCAGTTCATCGATCTGGCGCGGCGTCAGCCGGGTAAAGCCCCACATGTACTCGGTGCCGCGCTCGTCAGCGCGGCTGTGCGCCTTAAAGTCGCCCAGTTGCGCCACCAGGTACTCTTTTTGCTGGCCGGCCAACTGGGGAAACAGCGGGGATACCGATTGCCCGGTCACGCCGTGGCAGGCCGAGCAGGTCTGGGTGGCAATGGCCACGCCCGATGCTTGGGCGTCTCCATACTGCATACCGGTATGGGTACAGGCCGCCGCCAACAGCGTCAGCAGACCGGGCACGAAACTGCGCACAAAGCGGGACAGGCCGTTCATAGGGGTTCCTGTGAGAGCGGGAGGAGGTGGTTTGCAAGGCATCAAAACGCCCACCAGGCATAGAGGAAGGCGGTGTCGTTGTCGCTGGCATGGCGCCCGCTGCCGTCGTAGTTGTTAGCGGCACCCAGGTAGCGGGTAAAGCGGTTGTATTGCAGCCCAATGCGCAGGCTTTGTAGAGGCATCCAAAAAATCTCAGGCGTCCACATCACCGTGTTGGGGCTGTTGGCCGCGCTGGCATAGGCCATGGCATCGGCGCTACCGTTCACACGGGTGTAGGCCAAGCTCACGCCGTAGCGCGCCTGATAGACATAGCTGCCCTTGGCTTTCAGGCTATGGAGTGAGGCCGCACCGGTATAGGCCAGCCCGGTGGCGTCGCTGATGCGCTCGCGCACCAGGCGCACAAAGGTGGTCACGGTGTGGGGTGCCAGCAGGTACTGGTATTGCGCGTCCAGCCCCAGGTCTTGGTAGCGGGTGCTGCCCAGCTTGTTGATGGTAGAAAAGTTGGCATCCAGCGGAAAGACTTTGGCATCCAAACCAAAGGCGCCCAGCATGGCGTTGTGCGCGGCCCACTCTCGGGTGTAGGCTAGGCGCCAGTATTGGCCGCTTCCATCCAAAGACGACAGCGGGTGGTTGGCGTCACCCGGCTGGTTACCCAGGCTGAGCAAAGAGCCCAAGCCCTTGGCGGTTTGGTAGCTGCTCCATTCGGCATAGAGCGCCCGATTCCAGTACACATAGGCACCCACGCCCGCCACCTGCTGCGCCAGCCCACCCTCGATCAGCGTGGCCACGGGCACGGCGCCAAAGGCACCCAGTGAGGAGGACAGATACGGGTAGCCCCAGGCGGGTGAGCTGTTCCAAACGTCTTGCACACTGGGGTTGTTGTTCAGCGTCACGCCCCAGATGAGGTCGTCTTCGGCGTTGATTTTTCTGTCGGCATAGCGCAGGTCGAAATTGTCGGAGCCGAAGTGGCTTTGCCAATGGCCGTCGCCATCTTGGTGGTCGTGCACCACCGACGTGAACTGCGCAAAGCCGCCCAGCTTGTCGCCGATTTTTCCGGCCAAAAAGAGGCTGCCGAAGTCCAGCACGGCCTGATTGTTGAAGGGAGAAATGCCACCCCCCGCGCCATCGCTGTTGTTGCGGGTACGGGTCATGCTGGCCACCACCATGCCGGCCAGGGGGTTGCCGCGCTCGCCCTGGGTATAGCCGGTGAGCTTGAACAAGCGGCCATAAGGCGTTAACTCGGGAAACTGGCCGCCCGCGTGGCAGGCTACGCAGCTCTGCCCGGTCTGGCGCGCAAAAGAAGGCACGGCCTGCGCCGCCTGCATGGCGGCAAGCGCTGCCAACACACAGACGATACGCGAGCCCCAGCGCGCCCCTATGCGACAGATGCAACGCCAAGTGCCGCCATGGCCAACGCGTAGAGGGGGGTGTAGAGGCGTCGGTTTCATGCGCGGGCCCTTCGGTGCTGGAAGCCCAGTGTCACGCCGACTGGCGCATCTTTCTGTGCGATACCGCACCTTGCCTGAGCCCTAGCGACGCAGCAGAGCAGGCGGGCCCTGTTTCAAGCCTCGAACTGCGGATGGAGCTGGCGGATGCGGTTCATGGCCATACCGGCCGCAGCGGTGCGGGTTTCCACGCCCAGCTTGGCATACACCCGCTCTAAGTGCTTTTTGACGGTGGCCGGGCTGGCGCCCAGGATGTCGGCAATGTCGCGGTTGATCTTGCCCTTGACCACCCAGTACAGCACCTCGGCTTCGCGCGCGGTCAGTTTGAACGACAAGCTGATGGCTTCGATGACGCTGGAGTCGGATACCTCGCGCATGACGATCAACCAGTCATCGTCACCAGCTTGCCGGTGCAGCCTGAAGGTAAGGCGGCGTGCGCCTTTTTCCACCGCTAGACGTGGCGGCTCGGTATGGGGTTTAAGCTGAGCCAACTGGTGGCGCAGCCAGTTTTGCACCACGGGTGGCGCATGCGTGGGTGGCCCCTCAAAGTAGGAGGCCAACAATTCGCGCGCCAGCGGGGTTTGCCAGAGCAAGCGGCCATCGCTGGCGTGCACGGTGATGCTGGCATAGCCAAAAGCGTCTAGCGCGTTGCGTGCTTGCCGCGCTTGGCGTGCGCCTTGCATGTGCACGCCCATGCGCGCCAGCACTTCTTTGGGCTTAATCGGCTTGGTCACGTAATCCACGCCACCCGACTCCAGCGCGGCCACCAGATGCTCGGTTTCAGTCAAGCCGGTCATGAAGATGATGGGAATGTGTGCGGTCAGCGGTTGGGTCTTGAGGCGGCGTGCCACTTCAAAGCCGTCCATACCCGGCATCATCGCGTCTAGCAACACAATGTCTGGCAAGGCCTGTTGCGCGCGCGCCAGCGCCGCCTCGCCACTGGTGGCCACCAGCACGGTGTAACCGGATTCATCCAGCGCGTCGTGCAACACGGCCAAGTTGTCGGGCACGTCATCGACGATTAGCACCACATCGCTGTTGGCGCGGTCTAGCGTGTGCTTGAAGGGGCTCTTGTTCACTTCGATAACAGGCGGCTCATCGCCTCGAATTGAAATTGCTGCGCCAGCGCGCGTAACTCAGCCACAAAGTCGGCACATTCGGGCTGCGCGGCCAGCGTCTGGTCGAGCTGGTTCATCACGCCTCGGTAGTAGCCCAGTGCCACCACCTCGCGCAGGGCGGCGACGTGCGCGAGCGCCGGGTAGCGCAGCGCCGCCGGTGGCGGTGGGGCGGGCTCGGGCAAGCGCTGACCCTGCAGCCAGACCAAGCCCAGGCGGCGCGCCAGCCAGTCCAGCACATCGGCGCGCCGCACCGGCTTGAGGATGAAGTCGTCTGCCGCAATGCCGACGCCGTTGTCCAGCCCCTTATCGAAGGCGTTGGCAGATACCACGGCCAGAGCGGGCTGCGGGGCACCCAGCGCTCGGATGCGGCGCAGCGTCTCCCAGCCGTCAATACCTGGCATGGCCAGATCCATAAAAATCGCCTGGGGCCGGTAGCCGCTGGCCAGCAAGTCCAGCGCGTCATGGCCGCTGGCGGCCACCCGCATCTCAAACCCCAAGGGCTGTAGCCAAGCCAAAATCAACTCGCGGTCCACCTCTTCGTTGTCCACCACCAGCAGGCGTTGGCGCGCGCCGCTGTAGCCATAGACCGGCGGCAGACTTTGCGGCGCCGCCACGGCGGCTTGATGCAGCTCGGGCAAAAACAGCCGCACCTGAAACACGGCGCCCTGACCGGGCGCGCTGCGTACTTTTAACTCACCGCCCATCAGGTCGGTCAACATCTTGGCGATGGTCAGGCCCAGGCCGGCGCCGGGGGCTGATGCGGCGGCGCTATGGCCGCGCGCAAAGGGCTCGAACACCAGCGCTTGCTCGGCCTCACTCAGGCCGGGGCCCGTGTCGGCTACCTCCAGCGTCGCCATTTCGCGCGCATAGCGAACCCGCAAGCTGACTTGGCCGGTGCCCGTGAACTTGATCGCATTGCCGAGCAGGTTGATGAGTATTTGCCGCACCCGCTTATCGTCGCCACGCACCACCTCGGGCAAGGCGCCCTCCGCCTCGAAGGCAAACGCCAGCCCCTTGTTGCTGGCCTGTAGCTCAAACAGACCCGCGATCTCGTGCACACAGTCGGCAAACGCCATCGGCTTGACCTCTAGGCGCAGCTTGCCGCTTTCGATACGCGCAATGTCTAGCGTGCCTTCGATGAGCGAGAGCAGATGCTCGCCGCCCCGGCGAATCACATGCACCGCTTGGCGGCGCTTGGGGGGCATATCGGCGTCTTCCGCCATCAGTTGCGCATAGCCCAAGATGCTGTTGAGGGGTGTGCGCAACTCGTGGCTGATGGCGCTGATGTAGCGGCTCTTGGCCTGGTTGGCCTGGTCGGCCACGCGCTTGGCCTGCTGCAGGGCTTGGTCGGTTTGGCGATGTAGTTCAACCTCGCGCACCAGCAAATGGGTTTGCCGGTTCGATTCCTCCTGCGCCACCTGTCGGCTTTTTTGTGTCAGCACCAGCCACCAGGCCACCAGCCCGGCGATTAGCAGCAGCACCAAATAGGCCTTGAGAAAGCCCGAGCGCAGCACCGACTGCGGCGTGTCTTGGCTGCCAAACACCTGGGTGGCCTCGGCCAGGGTGCGCAACTCTTGGTGGTAGAGCAGCCCAAACACCGCCGCCAACAGCGGAATGATGACCGACAGGATCAACACAAAATGTGCCAAGCCCGTGTCCAGATAAGGCCAGACCCGCTGCGGCAGCAGCCAACGCAGCGCCTGCGACCACTGCGCCGACAAGCTGGCCTGGGGCTTGCACATATCACCGCAGCGCGCATCCAGCGTGCAGCACAGCGAGCAAATAGGCCCCTGATAGGCCGGGCAATGCGCCATGTCTGGCCCTTCGTAGGCATGTTCACAAATGACGCAGGTGCGCAGCCTGACGTAAGCGCCTGCCGCAGGCGCATCTGCCGTCAGCCCGGCCAGCGCGCGGGCGGCTGCGTCTGTGGCGCCCGCATTAGGGGCCACATCGTCCAAGTCAGCCGACGCATAGCGCGCCTGGGCATAGCGCCCATGAGTCCACCAGGCAATCAACGGTGCGGCCAACAAGGCGGCGCCCATGGCGATCAGCGCCGAAAACGCCTGCGCCATCACGCCAAACAAGCCCAGGTAGGCCGCCACCGACAGCAGCGAGGCCAGCGCCATCGCGCCCACGCCCACCGGGTTGATGTCATACAGATAAGCGCGCTTGAACTCGATGCCCGGTGGCGACAAACCCAATGGCTTGTTGATAACCAAGTCGGCCACCACGGCCATCATCCAGGCAATGGCCACGTTGGAGTACAGGCCCAGCACGTCGCCCAGGGCCTCGAACACATTCATCTCCATCAGCATGAAGGCGATCAAGGTGTTAAACACCACCCACACCACCCGCCCCGGATGGCTGTGCGTGAGGCGCGAGAAAAAATTAGACCAGGCCAGCGAGCCCGCATAGGCGTTGGTGACGTTGATCTTGAGCTGCGACACCACCACGAACAAAGCCGTTGCCGCGACCGCCCAGCCATAGTGCGGGAACACGTATTCGTAGGCGGCCAGGTACATCTGGTTCGGATCCACGGCGCGGTCGGGCGGCACCATGTGGCTGATGGCCAAGTACGCCAACAGCGCGCCACCCAGCATCTTGAACACGCCCAGCACCACCCAGCCCGGCCCGCCCACCATCACGGCCAGCCACCAGCGCCCGCGCCGCTGCGGCGTGCGCGCGGGCATAAAGCGCAGGTAGTCCGCCTGCTCGCCAATCTGGGTGATGAGCGCAATGCCCACCGTGAGTGCGGAGCCAAAGGAGCGCAAGTCAAAGCCGCTCAAACCCGACTTCTCACCCTTGTAGCCGGTGATGCCAGCAAACGCACCGGGGTCGCGCCAGAACACATAGACAAAGGGCACCACCAGCATCACCAGCCACAGCGGCTGCGTCCACACCTGCAAGCGGCTAATAGCCGACACCCCGTGTGTCACCAACGGCACCACCACCAGCGCGCACACCAGATAGCCCCAGGTGGGTGGCACACCCAGCGCCAGCTCCAGCGCATAGGCCATCACAGCGGCCTCTAGCGCAAAAAAAATGAAGGTGAAGCTGGCGTAGATGAGTGAGGTGAGCGTAGAACCGATGTAGCCAAAACCCGCACCGCGCGTGAGCAGGTCCATGTCCACACCATAGCGCGCTGCATACACGCTGATGGGCAGGCCCGCCAAAAAGATGATGAGCCCGGTGGCCACAATGGCCCAAAACGCATTGGCAAAGCCGTACTGCACCAGCAGCGTCGCGCCTACCGCCTCCAACACCAAAAACGAGGCCGCACCAAACGCCGTATTCGCCACCCGCCACTCCGACCATTTGCGAAACCGCTGCGGCGTGTAGCGCAAGGCATAGTCCTCCATGGTCTCGCTGGCCACCCAACTGTTGTAGTCGCGCCGCACCTTGACCACTTGCTGCCAAGCAGGCTCCGCCTGTACGAGCGCAGGCTCGGCGCGCGGCGCAGAAGACAGGGGCGGCGTGGCATGCATGGGGTTGGATTGTCGGGGCAGGAACGAGCAGTAGCGGCAGCTTTCGCGTTGCGTTAATATGTTCAAAAATACAGTGTTATGGATATTCGATGTTGACTTCTTTAGAACTTTGCGCTGGCGCCGGTGGGCAGGCCCTGGGGCTGGAAATGGCGGGGTTTGAGCCTGCCGGTTTGGTAGAAATTGAAGCCGCAGCCTGCCGCACATTGCGACTGAATCGACCCGATTGGCAAGTACTAGAGGCTGATCTACATGGGTTTTCGGCTTCTCATTTCCAGGGCATTGATCTGGTGGCCGGTGGTGTGCCTTGCCCACCCTTTTCCAAGGCGGGAAAGCAATTAGGTGCAGCGGATGAACGCGACCTCTTCCCCCAAGCCTTGCGCGTTGTGGACGAATGTCGGCCCAAGGCCGTCATGCTGGAAAACGTGCGGGGCTTGCTAGACCCTCAGTTTGACATTTACCGAACCCACATCACCGATACCATGCAAAAAATGGGATACACCGGGCAGTGGCGGCTGCTGCATGCCAGCAGTTTCGGCGTATCCCAGTTGCGCCCACGGGTTATTTTTGTGGCCTTGCAACATGATCTGGCGGCGGGTTTTGACTGGCCTGCGCCGCAGCTCAGCCCTCCACCTTCAGTCGGCGAGTTGCTGCACGACCTGATGATGGCAAACCAGTGGCGGGGGGCAGACACCTGGCGATCCCGGGCCTGCCAGATTGCACCCACCCTGGTGGGCGGCAGCAAAAAGCACGGCGGGCCTGACTTGGGGCCTAGCCGCGCGAAACGCGCCTGGGAAACCCTTGGCGTCGATGGCAAGGGCCTGGCTGATGCGCCACCGGAGCGGGACTTTGTCGGCATGCCCAGACTCACCGTTCGCATGACAGCGCGCATTCAAGGCTTCCCAGACTCTTGGGGTTTTAGCGGCAAAAAGACCGCTTCGTATCGGCAAGTCGGCAACGCTTTCCCGCCACCGATGGCATATGCCGTCGGCGCCTGCATCGGCAGAGCCATCCACCGCGCTGCCAAGCCAAAACTCCGCAGAGCCTGAAATGACCAATGCGCGCAGCCAAGGCGCCAGGGCTAAATTACGGGCGCACTTCCTGGCTAACCTGGGGCGAGTCATGGACTCGAACGAACTGAGGGCTGTGGCGGGCAATATCAACGAATGGGCACGCCGCGTCAGAGAACTGCGCACGGAAGAGGGCTATCTGATACTGACGCACAACGACCGCAGTGACTTGAAGCCAGGCGAATATCTGCTTGAAACGCCCAAACCCCAACCCGCGTTCGCACGTGCTATTTCCAAGGAAACCAGGGCGTTTGTCCTGGACCGCAATGGCTTCACCTGCCAAATGTGTGGAGCCGCCGCCGACGAGGCTCACCCCTACGATCCAACTCGCAAAACCCGACTGCACTTGGGGCACGTGATAGACAAAAGTCTTGGCGGCACAGACGAGCCTTCCAATCTGCGGGCCATGTGCTCAGTCTGCAATGAAGGCGCGAGCAACACCACCTTGACACGTCCTGACTTGCTCAAGCTGATGACGCAATTGCGGCGTGCCACCTCCGCCGACCAACTTCAGTTGCTGGCTTGGCTGCTGCGCAAATTCCCTAACCAAGCACGCGCGGCGCTTGACCCGCCAAGCCAAGGGTGAATGCGTCATTCGGCATGGGGTACTGACCAGCAATAAATGAGACCCAACAAGACGCTTGGCGTGGTGAACACACCGCTTAGCTTTTCTATCAATAGTTTCTTATCGGTATCAGTTAAACGCATCCGCCCTGTAGCCAAGGCAAGCGCAAATTCTGGGGCAGCCCTACCGTAATTCTTGGAATAATTTACAAACACCTTTTCTAAGAACTCACGCAAGACCTCACTAAACTCCGGAGATCCGGAATAGTCTAACTCATGCGGCAGAGCGGCTCTCAATAGGCTCGCCTGCAAAACACCATCATTGAATCGCAGGAAGTTTTCAGCGTCTAGTACAACAGTTTCGTGAACTGTAGACGCCAACTTCAATAAGGGATCCGAAAATTCCCGAGCATTTTGAAGCGCCGAAGTCATCGCGGCGAAACTGATGGCAGCGTGCTCACATTTGTCCAGCTTTTTTTGACCAGGGTTCCAATAAACAAAACCTTGCGTCAGCGTGAGCGGCTCTCCTCCCGAGTCAGGCAAGAAAGACGTGGCGTTGGTTTCAAGGGCGTCGCCTACTAAGTTAGTTACTGGAAGTTTTCCAACTCAGAACTCCATCCTGAATCGACTGCCGAAGTGCTCGAACACATGCTCGACCGCCCGTACCAGTTCCTCTTCGGTGCGGCGCTTGGCTGCCAGCCA
>Ga0136644_10003980_pt1 | contig 10977 bp, 11 predicted proteins | sample C_130820_EF_Meta_FD_94780 | JGI IMG/M metagenome (GOLD analysis project Ga0136644, IMG submission 94780) | Freshwater microbial communities from Lake Croche, Canada to study carbon cycling - C_130820_EF_MetaG (v2) (version 2) | ecosystem: Environmental > Aquatic > Freshwater > Lake | place...
CCAACCAAGGGCGCGGGCTCGCTGAGGGGCGTGGCCAACGCGGTTTGCAACCACTCTTCGGTGACGATGGCATCCAACTGGTCGTGGCGAAGGTTGTGGCTGATGGGCACTGCCTCCAAGCGCGTTTCGCTGGTCAAAATCGCCAGCGTGGCCTCGTCAACGGTCACGTACAGCGACACTGCCGGGCAATCGCGCCCCTCTTGCAAGGTGTAGCTTTGCACCACCGCGTCGGGCAGCATAGTGATCTTGTAGCCCGGCATGTAAACAGTGGAGAGGCGCGCACGGCCAAGGCGGTCAATATCGCTTTCAGGCACCAAGGACAAGCCAGGAGCCGCAATGTGGACGCCCACCGTGACGGTTCCACTGCCCAGGCCTTGCACCGACAAGGCGTCGTCAATCTCAGTGGTGGCGGAGTCGTCAATCGAAAACGCCGACGCAGATGTGCGCTGCAGCGGAACGGTGATGGCCGGCGCCGTGATGGTGCCAAAACCCACGCCTTGGGGAAAGTTTTCCAGCAAAAAACGCTTCCAGTGAAACTGATAAGGCGAGTCAATGGCGCCGCTGCGCTGCAACAGTTCCAGGGGCGCTGTGCGGGTGGCGCGCGAGGCCTCGACCACAGCCTTGTACTCGGGGGCGTTTTTGTCCGGTTTGAACAAAATTTTGTACAACTGCTCGCGCACTGCTTGGGGGCAGACACCCTCGCCAAGTTCCTGCGCCCACTGGGCTATCTGTGCAGCTACCGCCTTCTTCTTGTCGATCGCTACCAAGGCCTGGGCGATGACTTCGGCCGAAGCCTTTCGGAAAAAGCCCTTTCCCGCGCGGCGGAAATAGTGCGGGGCCTCAAACAGGCGGATCAGCATGGCTGCCTGCTGCTCCAGCGTGGCGTCTTTGCTGAAGTAGTCGCGCGCAAGCGAAGCAAACGCAAAATCGTCTTCGGGGGAAAACTCCCATGCCAATTCCAGCTCGATGGTTTCGCTCAGTGCGTGTGCGCTCGCCATGAAGGCCGCTGGCGCGGGCTTCTCGAAACGCAGCAGCACGTTGACCGCCTTGACTTTGACGCGCTTACCGCTGTCGAGCTCGACCTGCACCGAGGCATCGCTCTCCGACAGCACCCGACCGGCCATGAATTTTCCGGCTTCATCAAACAATACAAACATGGCGTGGATTGTCCCATGGCCGACCCGTCTCGCTCAGGCGTCCGATAATTGGGAAATGGCCACAACGTTCGGAAAAATCAGTTTGCGCAGCCGCCTGGCCTCCGGATTGGTGGGCTTGGACGGGCCGCTGGCTTTTGCGGTATTCGCCCTGGCGTGCGCCGGTTTGTTGGTGATGTATTCGAGCAGTTACGACTATGGCGGCCGCTTTGCCGACCATGCACGCAACATGCTTATCGCCGGTGCAGTGATGTTCGTTGCGGCGCAAATCCCGCCACAGCGACTGATGGGACTGGCCGTACCACTCTATTTGTTCGGCGTAACGCTTTTGGTAGCGGTGGCCGTGTTTGGTGTCACCAAAAAAGGTGCGCGTCGCTGGCTAAACGTGGGTGTGGTTATTCAGCCAAGTGAGATTCTGAAAATCGCTGTGCCCTTGATGCTGGCGTGGTGGTTCCAAAAGCGCGAGGGACAGTTGCGCCCGCTGGACTTTGCCGTTGCGGCGGTGTTGCTGGGGGTCCCAGTAGGGCTGATCATTCGCCAGCCTGACTTAGGCACCGCCATGCTGGTGCTGGCAGCAGGTCTGGCCGTCATCTTTTTTGCCGGAGTGAGCTGGAAACTGATTATTCCGCCGACCATCCTAGGCTTGGTTGCAGTGGTCTTGCTGGTGGGCTTTGAGCCCATGTTGTGCGCCGACGGCATGCGCTGGCCGGTGCTACATGACTACCAGCAGCAGCGCATCTGTACGCTCCTTGATCCCTCGCGCGACCCGCTGGGCAAGGGTTTTCACATCATTCAAGGCATGATCGGCATCGGCTCAGGGGGTCTGTTTGGCACTGGTTATATGCAAGGCACCCAAACGCACCTTGAATTTATCCCCGAGCGCACCACCGATTTTATTTTTGCCGCCTTCTCAGAAGAGTTTGGTCTATTGGGTAACGTGCTGCTGATGGCCGGATTTATCGCACTCATATTGCGCGGACTGGCCATTGCGTTGGACGCACCCACGCTGTTTTCACGGCTGCTAGCGGGCAGTATTGCCATGATTTTTTTCACCTATGCCTTCGTCAACATGGGCATGGTCAGCGGCATCTTGCCGGTAGTCGGCGTGCCCTTGCCGTTTATCAGCTATGGCGGCACCGCCATGGTGACGCTGGGCTTTGCGCTGGGCATTCTGATGTCGGTTGCCAACGCGCGCCGTTTGGTGCAAACCTAGGCCGCTGGCGCCAAGGCGCGCCTTGACGCAGGGCATGGCCCGTTGACCGACGGGGTATCGGCCCCAGCCTAAAATGCCCAAATGATCTCTCGCGAACCCACCATTGAACGCCTGGCCACGGCCAAATCCCTCCTCCTCACCCCTTTTGGCTTGGACGAATCGCACCTCGTGCGCGCCTTGGCTGAAATCAAAATGCAGCGTGTCGATGAGGCCGACCTGTACTTCCAATACACCCGCTCAGAGGGCTGGAGCCTGGAGGAAGGTATTGTCAAAACCGGTTCGTTCAGCATCGACCAAGGTGTCGGCGTACGCGCAGTCAGTGGCGAGAAAACTGCTTTCGCTTACTCCGACGACATTTCTGAAGCCGCTCTGCTGGACGCCGCGCGCACCGTGCGCATCATCGCAAGTGCCTCCCAAAACCGCCGCACCAGCGTCGCAAAGCCAAAAATTGCCCGCAGCCGCTCGCTCTACCCCGACCAAGACCCCATCTCCACCCTGGACAGCGCCACCAAGGTGGCGCTCTTGGGCAAAGTGGAGCGACTGGCGCGCGCCAAAGACCCGCGCGTAGCGCAAGTTATGGCCGGCTTGGCCATGGAATACGACGTGGTTCTGATCGCCCGTGCTGACGGCACCTTGGCCGCTGATGTACGCCCCCTGGTGCGCCTGTCGGTGACTGTGATTGCGGAACAAAAAGGGCGCCGTGAAGTAGGTTCATCCGGCGGCGGCGGCCGCTTTGGCCTGGCCTATTTCGACGACGCACAAATCACCCAATATGTAGACCAAGCAGTGCATGCAGCGCTCACCAACCTAGAAGCGCGCCCCGCACCTGCAGGTGAAATGACGGTGGTTTTGGGTTCGGGCTGGCCTGGCATTTTGCTGCACGAGGCTATAGGTCACGGCCTGGAGGGCGACTTCAATCGAAAGGGTTCGAGCGCATTTAGCGGGCGCATCGGGCAGCGCGTCGCTGCGAAAGGGGTCACCGTGCTTGACGATGGCACGATTGCCGACCGGCGCGGCTCGCTCAATGTCGACGATGAGGGCAACACCAGCGGACGCAATGTGCTGATTGAAGACGGCATTTTGAAGGGCTACATCCAAGACGCTATGAACGCGCGCCTGATGGGCGTGGCGCCCACCGGCAACGGACGACGTGAAAGCTACGCCCACGTGCCCATGCCGCGCATGACCAACACCTACATGCTCGGCGGCGACAAAGATCCGCAAGAAATTGTCAAAAGCATCAAAAAAGGCCTGTACGCGACCAACTTTGGCGGCGGCCAGGTTGACATCACCTCCGGAAAATTTGTGTTCTCCGCCAGCGAAGCCTATTGGGTGGAAAACGGCAAAATTTTGTACCCCGTAAAAGGCGCCACCATCGTGGGCAGTGGCCCGGAGTGCCTTAAGCGCGTGAGCATGATCGGTAACGACATGCGCCTGGACAGCGGCGTGGGCACCTGCGGCAAAGACGGCCAAAGCGTGCCCGTCGGTGTGGGCCAACCGACCTTGCGCATCGACGGTCTTACAGTGGGTGGTACCGCTTAAGCGGACATCAGCGGGGCTTGGGTTTGCGTCCGTTTCTCGCGGGGGCCCGCGACACCATTCCCATGTTGGTGGGCGCATCGCCCTTCGGCCTGATTTTTGGCACCTTGGCCATCGCAAGCGGCCTTCCGGTGTGGCTCACCCTGGGCTTGTCGGCGCTGGTGTTCGCCGGATCCTCCCAATTTGTGGCCGTCAGCCTGATTGGCAGCGGTGCGGCCTTACCGGTGATTTGGCTCACGACTTTTGTTGTCAACCTACGCCACGCGCTGTACAGCGCCACTTTGCTCCCCTACGCCCGCGCCTTGCCTGCGCGCTGGCGCTGGGCATTAGCCTTTTGGCTCACTGACGAGACCTTTGCGGTGGTAGAAAACCAGTTACGCCACCGCGCCAGTCTCAATGACGGCGCACATTATTGGCTCGGCTCTTCGCTGGCGATGTACTTCAACTGGCAACTCTGGACGATTGCGGGCGTGCTGCTCGGCCAAAGCGTGCCGGGCCTGGCTACCTGGGGCTTGGACTTTGCCATGGTGGCTACCTTTGCCGCCATTGTGGCGCTGCAGTTGCGCGAGCGGCCCGTGCTGTTTGCGGCATTTGTGGCTGGTACGGCGGCCTTGCTAGCGCGCGCCCTACCCTACAAACTGGGCCTGATGCTGGCAGCGGTAGCCGGTGTGGGCGTAGGCATGCTGGCAGAAGCCTGGCTTCGGCGCGCCGAACTTCCCAAAACTGCGGGGGCTCCATGAACGGCGATTCGGCGCTCGCCCTGGCGGGCATGGTGATCGTGACGTACGGTATCCGCCTGAGCTTTTTGGTGTTTGGCCACCGCTTAACTTTTCCGGCCTGGCTGGAACGCGCTCTGCGCTATGTGCCCGCGGCTGTGTTGACCGCGCTGGTGGTGCCGATGGCGGTGGCGCCCCAAAACGCCATCGACCTGTCTTTGCACAACGCCTACCTTGCGGGCACGGTGGCGGCGGTGGCGTTGGCGTTGTGGAGCCGCCAGACGCTGACTGCTATCGTCGGCGCCTTTTTGGTGTTTGGCTTATGGCGCTGGCTGGTCGCGTGATCCATGGACAAAATGACTTGTGCTACATTGGAATTTATGCATCGTTTCTCCTTCTTTTTTAGCTATTTTTGGTTCTCCAACGCCGCTGGCGGTAGAGAGTTCTGAACGTAGCTGAAAAAACGTACCGATACTTCTTGAACCGCCGGCCTCCCCGGCGGTTTTTTTATGCCTTTTTGATTTTGATTGACTGCTTAAGGACCTATCCCTATGACCGCAAGCGCTGACCGCACCAGTACCACCGACAACGAACGCATCAAGGACATCACCGTGCTGCCGCCTCCCGAACACCTGATCCGTTTCTTCCCCATCAGCGGCACTGCCGTCGAGACCTTGGTGTCCGGCACGCGCCGGCGCATCCAAAGCATCATGGGGGGCAAGGACGACCGGCTACTGGTCATCATTGGCCCCTGTTCCATCCACGACCCAGCAGCTGCCCTGGACTACGCGCGCCGGCTAGTGGAGCAACGCGCCCATTACGCCGACACGCTGGAGATCGTGATGCGCGTGTATTTCGAGAAGCCCCGTACCACCGTGGGCTGGAAAGGCCTGATCAACGACCCCTACCTGGATGAGAGCTTTCGCATTGACGAGGGCCTGCGCATTGCGCGCCAGTTGCTAATTGACATCAACCGCCTGGGCCTGCCCGCGGGCAGCGAGTTTTTAGACGTGATTTCGCCCCAGTACTTGGGCGACCTGATCGCCTGGGGGGCGATCGGTGCGCGCACCACCGAAAGCCAGGTGCACCGCGAGCTGGCGTCTGGCATTTCGGCGCCGATTGGCTTCAAAAACGGCACCGACGGCAACATCAAGATCGCCACCGACGCCATCCAAGCCGCCGCCGGCGGCCACCACTTTTTGTCGGTTCACAAAAACGGTCAAGTCGCCATTGTGCAGACCCAGGGCAACCCGGACTGCCACGTGATTTTGCGTGGCGGCAAAGCGCCCAACTACGACGCCGCCAGCGTAGATGCCGCTTGCCAGGACCTGGTCAAGGCCCAATTGCCGCCCACACTGATGGTGGACTGCAGCCACGCCAACAGCAGCAAACAGCATGAAAAGCAGCTCGAGGTGGCGCGCGACATCGCTGCCCAAGTCTCGGGCGGCTCGACCCGCGTGTTTGGCGTGATGGTGGAAAGCCACCTGCACGCAGGCGCCCAAAAGTTCACGCCAGGCAAAGACGACCCGGCAGCCCTGTCTTACGGCCAAAGCATTACCGACGCCTGCCTGGGCTGGGACGATTCGCTAGAAAGCTTGGAAGTGCTGTCGCAGGCCGTCAAGGCGCGCCGCGTGCGGCGCAACGCAGCCACCTAAACGTCGGTGCGTGGGGCGTCGGACGCGACCGGCGCCTCCGCTGCCCAGTACCAAAACCTTAGAGGGACCGTAATTGCGCAGCGATTTTGTCGTGCACCCCGCCAAAACCGCCATTGCTCATACACAAAATATGGTCGCCTGGGCTCACCTGCGCTGCGACTAGCGCGGCAAGAGCGTCAATGGTGGGCGCCACACAGGCGCGCTCGCCCATGTGCGACAGGGCTTGTGTGGCGTCCCAACCCAGACCACCGCCGTGGCAAAAGGCCAGGTCCACTTCTTCCAGGCTCCACGGCAACTGCGCCTTCATCGTGCCCAGCTTCATTGTGTTGGAACGCGGCTCGAACACCGCCAGAATGCGCGCCGACCCCACGCTTCGGCGCAAGCCGTTCACTGTTGTGCGGATCGCCGTGGGGTGGTGGGCAAAATCATCGTAAATCGTCACCGGCGCTGCGTTGGGCGCGCTGCTCAACACAAAGCGCGCGCGCACCTCCATGCGACGCTTGACATTCTCAAAACGGGCCAATGCCATCGCTGCTTCTGCGGGCGGCACGCCCACATGCGCGGCTGCGGCGATGGCGGCTAGCGCATTGAGCTGGTTGTGCACCCCATTCAGCGTCCACTGCACGCGGGCAACGGGTTGACCACCGTGCAGCACCAAAAAATCATCCGGCTCGCCCAAGTGGCTGAAGTCGTCGTCGGCAGAGCCAAAACTGCGCACCTCACTCCAGCAACCCCGATGCAGCACCCGCGCAAGGCTTTCTTCCAGCCCATTGACAACAATGCGTCCGCTGCCCGGCACCGTGCGCACGAGATGGTGAAACTGACGCTCAATGTCCGCCAAGCTGTCAAAGATATCGGCGTGATCGAACTCTAGGTTGTTGAGCACGGCGGTGCGCGGACGGTAGTGGACAAATTTGCTGCGTTTGTCAAAAAATGCGGTGTCGTACTCATCGGCCTCAATCACGAAGAACGGCCCGCCGGAAGACGAATCACCCCCCTCGGGGGGCAGCGAACCACGCGAAGCGGGGAGCGGGGGGGCCAGATTCCCAGCCGGGCCGCCCCAAGGGGAATCCGCCCCCTCGGGGGGCAGCGAACCACGCGAAGCGGGGAGCGTGGGGGCTCCTAAACGAGCTGAAACACCAAAGTTCAAAGGCACCCCGCCCACCAAAAAGCCCGGTCCCAAGCCAGCACATTCCAATATCCAGGTCAACATGGCGGTGGTGGTGGTTTTACCGTGGGTACCGGCCACAGCCAGCACATGTCGACCCTGCAAGACGTGTTCAGCAAGCCACTGCGGGCCGCTCGTGTAAGGCGCGCCGGCGTCCAAAATGGCCTCAATCAGCGGAAATTTGGCAGCTCCGGTTTCGGTGCGGCCACGGCTTACGGTGTTGCCTACGACGAACATGTCGGGCTTGATCGCCAACTGGTCCGCACCGTAGCCTTCTATGAGTTCGATACCCAGCGCGCGCAATTGGTCACTCATGGGCGGGTAAACCCCTGCATCGCAACCGGTGACGCGGTGGCCCGCTTCGCGCGCCAGCGCCGCCAAACCGCCCATGAAAGTGCCGCAAATGCCCAAAATGTGAATATGCATCGACTGAGTTTAGCCACCGACCCTGGTCTGCTGTACAAACCATGCGGGCACAATGTTGCGCATGGAAAGTTACCAAGCCGAGATCGCCGCCGCCGCCGCCCGGCTTATTGTGGAAGAAGGGCTGGACTATGGCGCGGCTAAGCGCCAAGCGGTCAAGCGACTTGGCATGGGGGCCCGCAGCGCCGTACCCGACAACGCGCAAGTTGAAATGGCGGTCGAGGAGTACATCGCGCTGTTCTGCGCAGACACCCAGCCGCAAGAACTGCGCGTGCTCCGCGAACTTGCCTTGCAGTGGATGCAGCGCTTAGAGCGCTTTCAGCCCCATCTTGGCGGCGCGGTCTGGCGCGGTACTGCCACCCGGAACTCAGACATCTACTTGCAGCTTTTTTGCGAAGATTCCAAGGTGGCAGAAATCACACTGATTGATATGGGCGTACGCTTTGAGGCGCGCTCGGTGCCAGGCTTTCAGGGCACGCTGGTGGACGCACTGAGCGTACACATACGCAGCGATCAGTTGGGTCAAAACATTGGTGTCCACTTGCTCATTTATGACCTGAACGATATCCGCGGCGCCCTGCAACCGGACGCCAGAGGCCGTAGCCCGCGTGGCGATGCAGCCGCCCTCCGCCGCCTAATAGAAAATGCAGCACCATGAACCAGCACCTAGATCCTGAAACCCCGCCTAATTACCAACGCGGCGAACCCAGCGCGCACAGCACTGAGTTGCAAGCTGCATTTGCACGGCTGCCGCGTCGCGCGGTCTTGGCCGGCGCGGCAATAACGGCGGTGGGCGCAGGTGTCGCCATATCCTGGGTACGTAACAAGCCGTCGCAGACACCGTCCGTCACCGAAGCCGTCCCCGACTTTTGGAGTCTCAACTGGAGCACACCGTCAGGCGCCTCGCTATCGACGCAGTCGCTCAAAGGGCGACCACTTTTGGTTAATTTTTGGGCAACATGGTGTCCGCCTTGCGTCGAAGAACTACCCTTAATTAACGCGTTTTTCCTACAAAACCAGGCTAACGGTTGGCAAGTGCTGGGTTTGGCGGTTGACAAGCCCGCCATAGTTCAGGCGTTCTTGGTCCGCACTCCCTTGAATTTTCCTGTGGCGATGGCGGGGTTTGACGGCACGGAACTCAGCAAACGCCTCGGAAATTTGACCGGGGGTTTGCCTTTTTCCGTCGCGCTGAACAGTCAAGGGGAAGTTATTCAGAGAAAGATGGGGCGACTCGACAGCAACGATTTGGCCTTGCTGGGTGGTCTAAAATAACCTCAGGCGTTCAGAGCCATGTTCGTGGCATCAGCTGAAGAAACCGACAAATTCGCAGTTTTCAAGGAATTTATCCATATTTGCAGAAAGTTAATGCGAATTGGTGAAATTTTGATTAGTTTTTAAGACACGTTTGCCATATGTGGGCAAGCACTTAGGGAGACCCCATGGACTTACGCAAACTCAAAACTCTGATTGACCTGGTGTCGGACTCGAACGTCTCGGAACTCGAAATTACGGAGGCTGAAGGCAAGGTTCGAATCGTGAAGGGCTCCAATGTGCTTGTCCAGGGCTACACACCCGCTTCAGTGCCAATAGCGCCCGTTGCTACGACGCCTTTCGCGCCAACAGCCGCCCCAACGGATGCAACAGCGACAGAACCTCCAGCGCCGCACGCTGTCAAATCACCTATGGTTGGGACCTTCTACCGGTCGGCATCCCCTGGCGCTAAGTCATTTGTCGAGGTCGGCGACATGGTCAAGGTCGGTGACACGATATGCATCATTGAGGCGATGAAGATCCTCAATGAAATCGAAGCGGATAAGGCGGGGAAAGTCACCCAAATACTGTGCGAGAACGGCCAGGCGGTGGAATACGGGCAATCGCTGCTCACTATCGAATAGACCTCGCACCGCCATGTTCAAAAAAATACTGATTGCCAATCGGGGCGAAATCGCGCTGCGTATTCAGCGTGCCTGCCGAGAGTTGGGCGTCAAAGCGGTGATGGTGTATTCAGAGGCGGATCGGGACGCCAAGTACGTGCGCCTGGCAGAAGAGGCCGTGTGTATCGGGCCGGCTGCGTCCAACCTCAGCTACCTCAACATGCCCGCCATTATTTCTGCGGCGGAGGTTACCGACGCGGAAGCTATTCACCCGGGCTATGGATTTTTGAGCGAAAACGCGGATTTTGCAGAAAGGGTTGAAAAAAGCGGTTTTCAATTCATTGGTCCCTCACCCGAGTCGATTCGACTGATGGGTGATAAGGTTTCTGCCAAGCAGGCCATGACGCGCGCAGGCGTTCCATGCGTGCCAGGTTCCGAGGGGGAGTTGCCAGATGATCCCGCGCAGATCCGGCGCATTGCCAAAACGGTTGGATACCCTGTGATCATCAAGGCCGCAGGCGGCGGCGGCGGACGCGGAATGCGAGTGGTGCATACCGAAGCGGCCTTGATCAACGCCGTAGCCATGACCAAGGCAGAAGCCGGTGCAGCATTCGGTAACCCCGCGGTGTACATGGAGAAGTTTCTTCAAAACCCACGCCACATCGAAATTCAGGTCTTGGCGGACACCTTTAAGAATGCGGTGTACTTGGGTGAGCGCGACTGCTCCATGCAGCGCCGCCACCAAAAAATCCTAGAGGAAGCACCCGCGCCAGGCATCAATCGCAAGCTTATTGAGCGCATTGGAGAGCGTTGTGTAGCTGCCTGCAAGAAGATGGGTTATCGCGGGGCGGGAACCTTCGAATTTTTGTATGAGGCAGGCGAGTTTTACTTCATCGAGATGAATACGCGGGTGCAGGTCGAACATCCGGTCACTGAAATGGTCACGGGCATTGACATTGTAAAAACCCAGATCATGGTCGCAGCGGGTGACAAATTGCCTTTTACGCAGCGCCAGATAACTATCAGTGGGCATGCTATTGAGTGCCGCATCAACGCAGAAGACCCTTACAAATTTACCCCCTCACCGGGCCGAATTAGCACTTGGCACGCGCCGGGCGGTCCGGGCGTACGGGTGGACTCGCACGTTTACACCAACTATTTTGTACCGCCAAACTACGAATACATGATTGTCAAGCCGATGGTGGAAGGCGATACCCGAGAATAAGCTATGGCGA
>Ga0136644_10003981_pt1 | contig 10976 bp, 9 predicted proteins | sample C_130820_EF_Meta_FD_94780 | JGI IMG/M metagenome (GOLD analysis project Ga0136644, IMG submission 94780) | Freshwater microbial communities from Lake Croche, Canada to study carbon cycling - C_130820_EF_MetaG (v2) (version 2) | ecosystem: Environmental > Aquatic > Freshwater > Lake | place: Lake...
GCATCCCAAAATGTTTGTTCACCCACATGAGATAGGTCAATCATCATGCCCAGTTCATTCATGCGCTGAACCACTTGCTTGCCAAAATTGGTGAGTCCCTTGTGCGTGCGTGCTAGACTATCTTTCTTGAGTGTCTCGTCCATGGCCGATGTGGCCCATGGATTGCTATTGTTCCAGGTCAGGGTCATATAGCGCGTACCCCGTGCATAAAATTGAATCAGATTTTCTAAATCATTGTTCATCATATGCCCACCTTCAACCCCAAACATGGAAGCTAATTTCTTGGCCTTGATTGCTGCTTTTAATTCTTTTTGATTGTGCACAATGGTAATGGCATCTGGGTTGCGTTTTACTACGGCATCCAAGCTATCCATTTCTCTATTGGCTAGTCCAAGCGGATTAGGCTCATTACCATCGCACCAAACAGAAAAGATTTGAACGTCAACACCTGCTTTTTTAAAACGCGCCAGGTCTGAATGCGTTTTACCCGTTAGGTCTGCATCCATGGATAATTTCTTTTCAATGCAGGCAGTTAGGATATCATTGTGCGAGTCAGCAAAAATGGCTTTTTGATGAATCTTAATATAGTCCTGTTGAGCTTGGCTAGACTGGCTGAACAGTAGTCCCGCAGCTAGGAATAGAATGGGTGAACGCATTTTATTTCTTTTTGAATTCGTAAGGTAAGTAATCTACAAATCCGGCTACTTTAATAGTGATGGATTTGACTTGTTTGTTGACAACTGTAAATTCAATGGGTTCTACTCCCCAGATGGGGTTGCTATAACTTATTAGAAAACGCTTGCCATTGATGGCTTCCAGTTTACCCGTCATTTCATGGTGTTGAAATTTTACGCGTAAATGATCACCTTCTTCTAGAATAGTCAATCCGCCATAAGGATCGTTTTCATAAGCACCAACAAAGTCTTTCAAAGGTAATATAGCCGGTTGTTTCATGGCAATGGTATCGCGCAGCTTCTGAATTCTTTCTGCGTCTGCCTTGGTTTGTCTATTGTAAAAATTCAAATATACTTTGCTATAATTCCTTTGTTGAAAACCCAAATAGGCATCCATGATATCCCATTTTAATGCCTCATAAAAATTATTCTGATCTGTATTGGTTAAAACAATGATGCCCAATTTTTCTTCAGGGATCATGGTTACACTGGTGACAAATCCATTTACGCCTCCAGTATGTGATACAACCTTTCTGCCCCCATACTCTTCCATAAACCAACCCAGTCCGTATAAAGCAAAATGTCCTTTATTAAATAAAGTGCCGCCATCTCCTAAAATAGAATGTGGGGTCCTGGTTTCTTGAATGGCAGCTGCTGGTACAATTGTTTTGCCATCTAATTTGCCATTATTTAATTGCATGCTTACCCATTTACTCATGTCATTGGCAGAGGAACTAATAGAACCGGCTGGCGCAATATTATCAAGCTTTCCATAGGGAATCTTGATCAACTTACCATCCATGATACTGTGCGCAAATGCCTTGTTTGTGGCGTTGTCAATTTCTGCAGATAGGGCCAAGCTCCTGGTCATACCCAATGGTTGGAATAATTTGGTCCGCAATTGATCTTCCCAACTGCTCTTGCTTGCTTTACCTACAATCATACCACCTGCCATAAATGCTGCATTGGTATATCCCCAGGTAGTTCTAAATCCGTGTTTGGGAGTGAGTCTACCAAACTTGTCTAAGATCTGTAAACTGCTAAGCTTGGTATCAAAGAACATAAAGTCTCCTTGAAAAGTCATCATCCCTAAACGGTGACAGAGCAGGTCTCGTACCATCACTTCTTTGGTGATCCATGGGTCTTTCATCTTGAATTCGGGCAACCATTTAATAGCTTTATCATCCAATGAAATGGTTTTATTTTGATCCATCATGGCCAGTAAAGTAGCCGTGAATGCCTTAGTATTGCTGCCTATCATGAATAAGGTATTTTCATCCACTTTTTCTTGACCGCCTAATTCAGTAACTCCATAGCCCTTCATCTTGATAATCTTTCCGTTCTTGATAATGGCTACGGATACACCCGGAATATTCCAGTCTTTTAGGGCTTGGTTTACATAAGCATCCAAACTGTCTTTGACAAATATGGGAAGGGAATCAGATTCAGTTTTTCCAGTGCTAGCAATGGTTTGCGCTTGTAAAAGCATGGGTAAACAGCAACAGATTAGGAGCAGTTTTTTCATGTGTTATAGTTTGTTATTTATAGGGATTTTCTTAGTACGGTTCCAGCCCTTTGGCCATTGTGTTTTCCAGCATCAACGGTAATCACACCATTCACCAATACATAATCAAAACCAGTGCTATATTGGTGAGGTTGGTCATAAGAAGATAGGTCTTTTACAGTGGCTGCATCAAAAACAACGATGTCTGCAGCAAAACCATCGCGCAGCAAACCACGATCAGACAAATGGAATTTTTGCGCTGGTAGCGATGTCATTCTTCTAATGGCTTCTTCCAGTGAGATCACTTTTTCATCGCGCACATATTTACCCAATACCCTGGCATTGGTGCCATAACCCCTAGGATGCGGGTTGCCCGATTTGTAAATACGAATACTGGCATCGCTGGCAAACATGTTAAAAGGATACTGCATAATGGTTTTTACATCCTTGTCACTCATGCCATGAAAGACCATGCCGGCCCCACCTTGCTCCATCATTTGAATCACAGTCTCTGCTTCTGCTGCTGGCTTGTGTTTTCCGCCGCGCAAAAGATTCACTTGCTCAATACTTTTGCCATTATAGCTGGTATCGGGCAAATAAGAGGCAACAACAGGATAACTAAAATGGGGCAGTTTGCGTTTTTTTAATCTAGCCAACATATAGCTCACTACCTCTTTTCTAACCGCAGGTCTAGCTAATCTGGCTCTAATGCTATCCTTTCCGTCTGCCAAAACCCAGTCAGGTAAAAGGGTGCTTAAAGAAGTGCTACTAGCTGTGTAGGGATACTGGTCAATGGTTACGTCTAAACCAGCTTCTCTGGCTTTGATGATCATGGGAACCGTCACCGAACTTCTTCCCCAATTCTGTTGTCCACTCAATTTAAAATGAGAAATCTCTACAGGAATCTTGGCTTCTCTACCAATGGTCAAAGCTTCTTCAATGGCTTGGGTAACACTATCACCCTCGTCACGCATATGACTGGCATAGACCCCCTGATAGGCTGCTGCAATTTTGGCCAATCTGACAATTTCTGCTGTTTTGGAATAAGTGCCTGGAATATAGATTAAACCCGTAGAAAGCCCTACAGCCCCATCTTTCATGGCTTTGGTTACAATGGCTTCCATGGCCTGCATTTCTTTTTCCGTAGGATCCCTATTGGCAGAACCCATGACCGCTTTGCGCACGTCATTATGACCAATGAGTGCCGCTACATTAATGCTCAATTTCATAGAATCAATCATGGAAAAATAAGTACCTAAATCTGGTCTTGACAAACCACAGTTGCCCGTTACAACAGATGTAACACCATCATAAATAAAATTATCTGCGGTAGGATTTTTTCTTTCGTCGTCTTCAATATGGGTATGCACGTCTATAAAGCCGGGTGCTACCATTTTGCCTGTTGCGTCAATGGTTCTGGTGGCCTGCCATCCTGAAAGATTGCCAATGCGTAGAATTTTTCCTTTCTGAATGGCTATATCTCCATAAAACCAAGAATTGCCCGTTCCGTCTAGGATTTTGCCGTTTTTAATAATGATATCTGCTTCTTGGGCAGGAACCAATAAGGGGCTTACAATAAGGAGCAGCAGCAGTTTTTTCATTTCGAATCAGTTGGTCTTAGAATGATCTTTGAAATTAATGGAATTTCCGCAGTTGTCAGTTTCCCTTCCTTGATAGACCTTAATGCCGTACTTTTGCAGACTTCAAAAACAATAATAGGATATGCTGGATAAGCTAGACGCCATCAAGGCTAGGTTTGAACAAGTGGGTATTGCGCTCACCAACCCCGAGATTATCAACAATCAAAAGGAGTATGGTGCCATGAGCAAGGAATACCGTTCCCTGGAAAAGCTTGTACAGCCTTATGAAACCTATAGGCGCGTATTAGCCGATTATGATTTTGCAAAAGAAAGCCTAAATGGTTCTGATGAAGATATGCGGGAATTGGCTAAAATGGAATTGCCAGAATTAGAAGTAAAGAAAGAGGAATTAGAAAAAGTACTCACCAAACTCTTGATTCCTAAAGACCCACAAGATGACAAGAATGCCATTTTGGAAATTCGTGCCGGAACTGGTGGTGATGAAGCTAGTTTGTTTGCCGGTGATCTATTGGGTATGTATCTGCGTTATTGTGGCAAGAAGGGTTGGAAAACCAATATCGTAACTGAAAGTGAAGGTACTGTTGGTGGCTACAAAGAAGTAGTGGTTGAAGTAACAGGGGAAGACGTATATGGTACTTTGAAATTTGAAAGTGGGGTACACCGGGTTCAAAGGGTACCCAATACTGAAACTCAGGGTAGGGTGCATACTTCCGCTGCAACAGTGGCGGTGATGCCAGAAGCGGAAGAAGTAGATTTTGAATTAAAAGAAAGTGATGTAAAAATGGAAACTGCCAGAAGTGGTGGTGCAGGAGGACAAAACGTAAACAAAGTAGAAACCAAGGTATTCTTAACCCATATTCCAACAGGGGTGGTAGTGGTTTGTCAAACCGAGCGTTCTCAGTTGGGCAACCGAGAGAAAGCCATGACTATGCTTAGGACTAGGCTCTATGAAGAGCAAGTACGCAAGCAGGAAGATGAGATTGCACGTCAGCGTAAAACCTTGGTCAGTACCGGGGATAGAAGCGCCAAAATTAGAACCTATAACTGGCCACAAGGACGAGTAACAGATCATCGTATTGGACTAACTTCTTATAATTTGGACGCAGTAATTGGTGGAGAGATAGAAGACTTTATTGAAGCATTGCAAGTGGCAGAAAATGCGGAAAAAATGCTCAACCAATAAAAATTTATTGTAGTTTAGAATTATAAAGCAATCCTATGTCATCCAAATTCCTGCTTCTTTCTCTGGTTTTCTTATGTCTATTTGCCAATGCGCAATCTCAAGTAAATATTAGTGGTGGTCAAAATTTGCAAGCCCTTAATGGTGCGCCGCTAACACCAGATAAAGTATCAGAATTAAAAGGCAGTTATTTTTTTAACGATGAATTTTTACCAGCAATATTGGTAGACGCCAGTGGCAAAGAATACAAAGACAAGAAAATTAAATTCAACCTCAAATCTAATATCATCTATTATACTGATTGGGATGGCAAGCTTATGCAAGCTACCTCCGATATTAGAAAAGTGTTGATTACAGAGCCCGAGAAAACTACGGTATTTGAAAATTTCTTTCCTTCTATTGATGGCCTAGACGCAGGTACTTATTATAAAGTTATCATCAACGGTTCCGCTAAACTTTTGTTGAGTACTCAATTCTCTGAAACCGAATACAAAGAATTCAATAGTGCGGTTACTACCAAACGCGTAGACAAAGTATATCAGTTATATGGTGCGGCCAATGGTAGCATTAAAAAATTAACCAAGGGTGAAGCAGACCTACTTGAATTGCTCAAAGACAAGTCTACAGAAGTAGCTTCATTTATCAAACAGAATAGCCTTAAATGCAGAAAACAGTCTGACTATGAGACTGTTTTCAATTATTATAACGGCTTGAAAAAATAAGCTAGTTGTTTTTCACACTATCGGCTTCTGCTTTGAGTTTGCGTTCCCAATCCCAGGCAGTTTTCATCATTTCTTTGATGCCGTATTTGATATTCCAGCCCAGTTTATTAACGGCTTTATCATTATTGGCGTAAATGGCAATCACATCGCCTGAGCGTCTTGGGGCAATTTCATAATTGAGTTTGACGCCACTCACTTCTTCAAAAGTAGCAATAGCTTCTAACACAGTAACGCCTAATCCTGTTCCTAAATTGAAAATATCACAAGATCCCTCGTTCTTTGCATTTTCTAAGTATTGAATGGCAAGGGTATGCGCGTGTGCTATATCGCAGACATGAATATAGTCCCTGATACAACTACCGTCTCTTGTATCATAGTCATTGCCAAATACTTTCATCTTGGGCAGTTTGCCAATAGCAGTTTGGGTAATGGCAGGAACCAGGTTCTGGGGCTTTCCAATGGGTAATTCTCCCAAAACAGTACTTGGGTGAGCACCTACAGGATTAAAGTATCTTAGCAGGATGGCGTCACAAGCACCATTCCTGGTATAATCAGAAAGCATTTCCTCACCCATTTGTTTGGTAGCACCATAGGGGGATTCGGCTTTTTTAATTGGAAAAGCTTCGGTTACCGGAATACTATCTGGATTGCCATAAACCGTGCAAGAAGAAGAGAATACAAAATGAGGAATGCTAAATTCTTCTACACATTTTAGCAAATTTATCAAAGAGAAGAGGTTGTTTTCAAAATATAATAAGGGTGCTGCAACGGATTCTCCCACTGCTTTATAAGCGGCAAAATGTATTACACCAGCGATATCAGTATTTTCTTGGAAAACCGCTTGGGTCTCATCAAAATTCTTTAAATCAACCTTGTAATTCTTGACTTTTTTTCCAGTGATTTTCTCAATACCATTGATACTAAAAGCAGATGAACGAGAATTGTCATCAATGGAAATTACTTCGTACCCATTTTCTAATAAATCAACAATGGTGTGTGAACCTATGTATCCACAACCACCAGTAACCAAGATCTTTCTCATAATAGGGAATATATAGTGCAATATAAATTGAACTATCCAATTATGTCATAAACAGTCTGTTTATCAGATAAATAGTTTCAGAATATAAAAGATGGTAGCAGCAATTAAGGCAGAAATAGGAATAGTGATAATCCATGCCCAAAGCAGGTTAATAGTAACACCCCAGCGAACTGCGCTCAAACGCTTAGTTGCACCCACCCCAATTATAGAACCGGTAATGGTATGCGTAGTTGAAACTGGTATTTTAAAATGTTCTGTCAGGAATAATGTAATGGCACCGGCAGTTTCAGCAGCAACGCCTTCTAATGGAGTTACTTTGGTAATCTTGGTACCCATGGTTTTGACAATCTTCCAACCACCACTCATGGTTCCCAAACCAATACAAAGGAAGCTAGTAAAGGGAACCCATCCATATTGATCAACAAACTGGTTAAAATCCATTTTTACACCCAATTTGCTTTGGTAATAAATCATGGCAGCACCAATAATACCCATTACTTTCTGAGCATCATTTCCACCATGACCCAGACTAAAAGCAGCTGAGGATACCAACTGTAAACGTTTAAACCAATTCTCCGCTTTATAAGGATTTGATCGTTTACAGAGATGGACTATAAATATGGTAATAAAGAAGGCAATAAACATTCCAATCAATGGTGCTAAGAAAATAAATAGAAAAGTAGGTACTACTTTTGCATAGTTAATAACGTCTACGCCACCCCCACTAAAACCGCCAGCATTGGCCAATGCGGCACCAATAAAACCACCCATTAAAGTATGGGAAGAACTAGAAGGAATGCCAAACCACCAAGTAACTAAGTTCCATATAATGGCTGCACAAATACCTGCCAGCAGTACTTCCAGCGTGATGAATTCAGCGTGAACCCATTTAGCTACTGTATTTCCAATCCCAAATTCTTTGAATACATATTTAGAAATAAAGAAAGCTGCAAAATTGAACATAGCTGCCCATAATACCGCTTGAAATGGGGTTAATACCTTGGTAGATACAATGGTAGCAATAGAATTGGCCGCGTCATGGAATCCATTGATATAATCAAAAACGAATGCTAGAACTATGATAATCACAAGCAGCGTAAACATAAGCAGTTGGTTTGGGTCTTCTATAAACTCTAGGATTTAAGCCAAAGTGTTTATGCGTATTTGATGATGATAGATTCTATCACGTTGGCAGCATCCTCACATTTGTCAGTTGCAATTTCCATAACTTGATAGATTTCTCTTTTCTTGATCACTTCTTTGAAATCGTTTTCTTGTTGGAAAAGTATTTCAATACTCATGTCAAATACATCATCCGCTTGATTTTCAATGCTATTCACCTTTACCATTGCTTCAGTCATGGCACGTAGATTCTTCATATCGCGCAAGCCAAATACCGCTTTCTTAATTTCAATAGTTCCCTGTAAAATCAGGTCAGCCATTTTCTGGATACCTGTATCATTTGGGTTTACATTATAAAAATTGATTTTTTTTGAGCAAGCATAAATATAATCTGCAATGTCATCAAGGGCAGAAGCTAAATAGTGAATGTCTTCACGGTCAAAGGGGGTAATAAAATTTCTTCCTAATTCGGTAAAAATTCTATGGGTATTATCATCATTCTTATGCTCTAAATCTTCAATCTGAGCCAGATATGCCACACGTTTGTTGGCGTCTGGTTCACTTACCAATTCTTTGAGCTTGATACCCATTTCGTGTACTTTTTCTGCCACGTCTTCAAACAATTCATAAAACACTTTGTTTTTTGGCATAAAAATCTTACCGATTGAGTTGATACCCATATTATTAGAATTTGTGCAAAACTACTGTTAAGCGAATTGCGGTAATTGGTTATGGTTTATTTAACATTTTGATAATATAAAGGTAAAATTTTTATATCTCCAATGTTTGTCTAAAATTAATCTTTCTTAGCTTCTAATGTAAAACCAATAGTGGTTCCTACTTCAAGTTTACTTCTTACATGTATGGTTTCTCCATGAGCTTCCACAATATGTTTGCAAATAGCTAAACCCAAACCAGTGCCCCCCACATCTCTACTTCTTCCCCTATCTGTTCGGTAAAAACGCTCAAAAATCCGAGGCAAGTGTTCTTCTCCAATACCAATTCCGTCGTCACTGAACTCAATTAAAACGTGTCTTCCATCAGTTTTATAGATACTGGCAACAATGGTACCGTCCTTTTTACCGTATTTAGTAGCATTCTCTAGCAAGTTATTGATTACTTGTCTAATTTTTTCTTTGTCTGCAAAAACCACAACTGGGGCTTCACATCCCTTTTTAACACTGGTCTTGATATTTTTGGCAGCAGTTTTAATAGAAAGGGTATCATAGATTTCCTTAATCAGGTCCTGAATCACAAATTGCACTTTAATAAGTGGTTGTTCACCGCTCTCCAAACGGGTGATTTCATCTAGGTCCTCTGCAAGATTAACCATTCTGTCCACGTTTTTGGCGGCATTTTCTAAAAAGCGCTTACTCAATTCGGGGTTTTCCATGGCGCCTCCTAACAAACTATCAACATAGCCCTGGATGGCAAAGATGGGAGTTTTGAACTCATGCGATAGGTTTTGTAGGAATTCTTTGCGATAGGCTTCATTGGTTTTCAATAATTCAATTTCTGCGCTACGCTGTTCTGCCCATTTTTCTACGTCTTGGCGCACCTCGTCAATACTTTTTTGTGGGAGAATGTACTTATAATAGGTTTCTTCCCGTTTATTGGCCTTGGTCTGATAAATGAACTTGTAAATCAATTTAATCTTGCGATAGATAAACCATTCTAGCACAAATTGGAACATTAAATAAGTTCCTATAAAACAAATAATCAGGGCCCCCAATAGAACCCACCAATTACTGGTAATCAACCAAAATCCCAATGCCACTGGAAAAGCAACGGCCATGGCGGTTAAGGCAGATAATTGCTTTGGGCTAAAATTTTTTGGGTTCAAAGTTTGAAATTCTAAAGGAAAGTTACTAGATTCTAAGTTTTAACTAGTTGATTAAACATCAAACTTATACCCAACTCCTTTTACTGTGGTAATACAATCCACGCCCATTTTTTGGCGAATTTTACGAATATGTACATCAATAGTTCGGTCTCCAACAATAACATCGTTACCCCAAACCTGAGAAAGAATCTCATTTCTTAGGAAAACCCTACCTGGTTTAGCAGCCAGTAAATACAATAATTCAAATTCTTTTTTTGCAAGCACTACATCAGCGCCATCAATAATTACCATGAATTTTACAGGGTCAATGGTAATATTACCTAATACCAAAGAACTGTCTTCACTAACTTTTGTTTGTAGTCTTCTAAAGAGTGCATTAACCCTGCTTGTTAATACTTTAGGGCTGATAGGTTTATTTACATAATCATCGGCTCCAAATTCTAGTCCTTTAATTTGAGAGGCTTCATCACTAAGTGCCGTCAAGAAAATAATAAGGGTTTTTTCAAATTGGGGTTGTGTTCTCAAGATTTGACAAACCTCCATGCCTGTTTTTCTAGGCATCATTACGTCTAGAATAATTAGGTCCGGATTGATTTGCTTAGCCTTCTCAATGGCTTCATTACCATCTTTGGCAGTATGTATTTCATAGCCCTCTTTTCCTAAATTATAACTGATGATCTCTAAGATATCTGGTTCATCATCAGCAATCAAAATACGCATTGGTCTGCCTTCCATGTTAACGCTATGTTTACACAAATTTAATTTTAATGATTGGCAATCTGCACATTTAGGGTTATTATGTTATTGTTAACTGTAAAAAGCCCTTTTTGGCCTTTTTGACAGGTTTGGTAGTATTTTTGAAAGAATAATGAAACCTTTTAGGACCATTTTTCTATTGATGAGTTTACCCCTTCTGTTACAAGCACAGGAAGAATTGGCTATGCCCGTGATTCCTGCCATGCGTCAGTTACACCATGAGTATATCATTGAATCCGTTATAAAAATCAACCAAATCCCTGCAGTTAAAGACAGTGGTTATAGTAAAACCTTGATTTGGGTAGACGAGACCATTACTGGAATTAGGGCAGGTATTGAAAGAAATAGTAAGCTGGACGATAACGCTAAATATCGCTGGTTACGAAGTGTTAACGAACTGCTCACTAGCTTTTTACAAACCCATCAAATAGGACAAATTGGTTTAAAACAGTTAACGCCATTAATCAAGGCTTATCAGCAAGCCATGAAATTTGATATGGCGCAAGAGACTATCTATCCCGTTGTTGAAGCA
>Ga0136644_10003982_pt1 | contig 10975 bp, 7 predicted proteins | sample C_130820_EF_Meta_FD_94780 | JGI IMG/M metagenome (GOLD analysis project Ga0136644, IMG submission 94780) | Freshwater microbial communities from Lake Croche, Canada to study carbon cycling - C_130820_EF_MetaG (v2) (version 2) | ecosystem: Environmental > Aquatic > Freshwater > Lake | place: Lake...
CGCTCAAGGTTGCCGAGTCCAGATCGGAAACGATCAGTGGGTCTTCTACCGATCGCTGGCCCCCTGCTCTCGACGAACTCTTATGGGTCTGCACCTGAGCATGGAGTTTTACGCAGGTAGATTCCTCAGCGATGATGGGACTTACGAACCCCTGGTCGAAGTCAGCCCCGAATAGTCAGCCCCGAATAACTTTAGCCATCAAACATCAACACAGCGATGTGCGGAAGACTTACCCTGCATACCCCCGTGCTCGACTGGCTCATGGAGTTCTTCCCTGCCTACGGGCAATTCTGGCCGGAGCGTATCGCAGCCTCTACCCAAAAACTGCCGGGGACCTTCGAACCACGCTACAACATCGCCCCGACGCAAGCGGTGCTGGCAGTGCGTCAATTCCAAGCCGATGCAGAGCCACGGCTCGAAGCGATTCGATGGGGCTTGGTACCATCCTGGGCCGACTCGCTCAAAATCGCCTACAGCTTGATCAACGCACGGGCCGAGACGATCGAAGAAAAGCCGACCTACAAGCCGCTCTTATCCCAGGGCCGCTGCGTGCTGCTGGCCGATGGCTACTACGAATGGAAGCAAATCGAAAACCCCAACGCCAAGCCCAGCAAGCAGACGTATTGGATCCATCGACCTAAAACTCAACCCCTGGCCTTGGCATGCCTTTGGACGTCCAATCACAAAGCTCTCGATGGAAAACCTTCGCATGAGCCCCTGCTATCGACGACGATTATCACCACCCAGGCAGGGCCTGATACCGCACCAGTGCACGACCGCATGCCGGTGGTTCTCCCTGACCATACAGCCCTCGCCCGCTGGCTCTCAAGCCATGCCGACTGGGAGAGCGTCAAAGATTTGGTCTGCCCCGCACAGGCCGGAACACTTCAAACCACTCGGGTGACAAGCAAAGTCAACTCGGTCCGAAACCAAGGACCCGAATTGATCGTGCCCGAAACGCACGACCTCTAGATCTCGCCGACGTCCTGACGGCGAATCTCTGCGAAGGCTTCGAGCACTTCGAATAAATCTCGAGAGATCTCCACTTCGTCGTCTCGGAAATCTTCGATCCAGACCAACTCATTGGCTAGGCAGGCTTTGAAGGCATCTAAAAGATCTGACATTCTGACGCTGGCCCGAATGCCCGACACCGGCGCGGCAATCGCTTTTGCCGAACCGGCCGACCCCAACGAAGCGATCGTGGTTGGTCGAGAAACGGTGAATGCTTCGGATCCGATCGCGTCGCTCGAAACGTCGCACACTAGGATGGATTCGACAAGCATTCTCGAAGCACTAGGAGAAATCATGGGGACTTGTTTTCTATGAATAGCGAACAAACAAATGTCAAATTGCGAAGCCTAAAAAGCTCGACCCCTTGCGTCCCCCGACGAGCACTTTGAGCCGACTTGTCATCGACGCAAACCCCTGATCGCTTGAGATAAAAACGGCCGCAAAAGCAGAATCTTTTGCCTAGTTGGCAAACCGGGTAAACTGGGGGCTCGTGAGAATCCCGGCCCACAGTTTGGCTCAAAGCTTGACAACTACCCCCCTCTGCCCTAGATTCCCAAGTTCCCCACCCGGCGGTTGCGGTTCTCGTGGCGGATGAGGCCCCAGTTTTTGGCCCAGGATAGATTTGCATCCTACTTCGAAAGGCATTGATTGCCGCCACAATGACTCTTATCAATCGTTTATGAAAGATCTACCCGCAATCGCCCGTTACATGCGTCTCCCGGAGGAGGTGCTGCGGTTCCCAGTCGAGCTGTTGAGCCAGGGGTACGAGCCAAATTATTTGGCGACGTATCGGCCCGACGAACTCGCGGGGCTCGACAGCAAATCTCTATCCCGACTCAAACGCACAGTCGTCTACGAATCAAGCTTGTCGGAACACAAAGAGCAAATCTCTCAGAGTCTTCAAAAGGATGGTCACTGGAGCGATGCGGTCGCGCAAGTCATCGACCAATGCACGTCGGTCTCCCAAGTTGACGCGATCGCAAAAAATCTGCGAGGCAAAAAATCTGCCAAGGCCTTCGCCGACGCCGATCCAAATATCGAGAAGGTCGGCCAAGCGATTCTGCTCTACCGAGGCGATAACGTTCAAGATCTGCAAGCTTGGGTCGAAAGCCAAACCGGGCTCGGGGCAGAACAAGCCGAACAACTCATTCCCAAAGTCAAACGCTGGTTGCAACTGCTCCTGAGCGAAGACGCGCAACTGATGCTCACCCTCCAGCGCGCTATCCTGAAAAATGCAGTTGTATCGGTCAAGGTCCTACCGGAACCGTCCAAGGAATCCGAACAAGCTCCCGCGGATGAGCCCCCCACCAAGTCGGCTAGCACCAAGTCGGCTAGCACCGTATCGGCTAGCACCGTATCGGCTAGCACCGTATCGGCTAGCCCAGAGTCGGCTAGCCCAGAGTCGGCTAGCCCAGAGTCGGCTAGCCCAGAGTCGGCTAGCACCGAGTCTGCTAGCACCGACAATGCAAACTTGGTGTCAGATGCTCCCCAGGCCCCAAGCACAGCTATCCCGATCGAACTGGCTACGGAAAAGGCCCCGGAAAATAACCCCTCGGATTCCTCCAATCCAAGCAGCGCGGAAGTCGCTATCGCTTCGTTCAAAAGCGATCGCAAAAAGAGTCGGGAGATCAGAACCAAGAGCCTGAGCGACAAGCAACTCTCTCCGCGACAACGCCGTCGACGTTGGTTGCGAGGAATTCTTGAGTCCTACAGCAAACTACGCAAACCGCTCAGAGACTTGACGCCATTCCAGGTCTTGATGCTCTCTCGGGGGCTGCGCTCGCAAATCATTCAGCTTCAATACCAAATCGACACCAAATCTTTGGTCCAGCTGTGCCGCGACTCGCTGTGCCCAGGACGTCATCCGATGCATCCGCTTCTGATGGAAGTCTCCGACACAGGGCTCAAAGAGTTCCTCCTGCCAAAACTCCAGCAAGATGTCCTCGGAATTCTAGAAGAGGATGCCAACCAAGCCCTCATCGAGTCGGCTGTCGACCACTTAGAGACCGTGATGCTTCAGCGTCCGATCCGAGGGCATAGGATCCTACTGATTGATGCCGTCGGGCAAAAGACCGCTGCGGTCGCCGTGGTGGATGCCCAAGGCGGATTGCTGATGACCGGCGACATTGTTTGCAATTCCTCGAAACCCGATGTCGTCTCGCAAAACGTCACCCAACTTGGACAATGGGTTCACGAGCACCAAGTCACTCTGGTGGCCCTAACCAACGGTCATGCCCGCAGGTACCTGATCCACTCGGTCGCCGAGCTGATGAAGCAGTCGTCCGAGGGGAGCCTCTACTGGACCTTCGCCGACCGCCAAGGTGCAGACGCTTTCTGCACCTCACGTAACTCTCTCGTGGAGCTCCCCAAAATCTCTCGCCGGCATCGCGCCGCGGTTTGGCTGGGTTGGAAACTCCAAGACCCACTGAAGCAAATCCTTAAAATTGAACCGGCTCGGTTGCGTCTCGGCTCCTATCAGCGCGAGTTGCCTCAATCTGAACTTGAAACGGCTTTGCAAGAAGCCATCTCTTCGGCGATCACCAAAGCCGGTATCGATATGTACCATGCCGATTTGGAAGCGCTCAAACGGATACCGGGCATGGATGACGCGACAGCCAAGCGGCTCGTCGAACAAAGGCCCCAGGGTAACTTGGCAAACCGCGAATCACTTGCCAAATTCCTCAAAGAATCTTTGTCCGATAACAACGCCAGGCAAGCCGTCGGATTTTTGAGGGTCTACCAGAGCGATAATTCGCTAGACGGGACAATCATCCATCCCGAAGACTATCGACTCGCTGAGCGGCTTGTGGCCCATGCCCAGTTGCCCGCTCCGCCAACCGCCCCTGAAGGTTGGTCGAAACCCGACTACGAAAAAATCGCCGCCGCCGTCGCTGCCGCTCAAAATATGGCTCTCGATGCACCTAGCTCCGAGAACGTCGAAGCCTTCGGTTTCGAATCCCATGCCGAAGAAATCAACCCAAACTTCGGCGTGATCGATTCGGATCAGTCGGATCAGTCCGATCAGTCCGATCAGTCAGATCAGTCCGATCAGTCAGATCAGTCCGATCAGTCCGATCAGTCCGATCAGTCAGATCAGTCAGATCAGTCCGATCAGTCCGATCAGTCCGATCAGTCCGATCAGTCCGATCAGTCCGATCAGTCGGATCAGTCCGATCAGTCCGATCAGTCAGATCAGTCAGATCAGTCAGATCAGCCGGTCCCTGTGGTTCGTTCGGTCGCAAACATGCCGCCGATCCCAGAAGCACCTATGGAGCGGCCAGCATTGGCTATCGATGCGGATAAGCTTGCACGGAGCTGGCAAGTTGGTCGATCGAAGCTTCTCTCGGTTTCGCGAGCCTTGCAGTTTCCATTTGCCGATGGACGCGAATTTCAATACCCAGTTCCCCTTCGAAGCTATGTTCCCTCGATGGATCGGCTCGAACCGGGCACGATGCTCTCGGCCTTGGTAATCGGCATCGCAAACTTTGGTGTCTTCGTGGAACTCGGACCGGATTGCACGGGACTCGTTCACGTGAGCCAACTGGGTGAATCGTTCGTCGAGGATGCTCATCAATTCGTTCAGGTCGGTGACGTGATCCCAGTTTGGGTGCTTCATACCGACGACAAAAGGAAACGGGTCGCACTGAGCATGCGAGCTCCAGGCTCTCAGTTGCAGTCGACATCGCAGGAACCTTCTAACACGCGGCCCTCGAACGAGTCTAGGAACCGCCAGGATCGCCCAGATCGCCGTGACCAAGATCGCCGTGGCCCTGGTCGACCCGCATCGGCAGGGACTGCAGGCTCTAGCCCGTCGCAACCCTCCGCGGATCGGTCAAGCAACCGTCCCGACGATCGTCGTTCACGCCCCTCGAATGACTCTCGCGGTTCCTATCGTCGCCAAGATTCCGGAAGACAGCGGTCCTCCAATCAAAACTCTTCCGAGGGCAACGATGGACGATCCAATCGGCCGGTGAAGATTTCGCGTCCGGTCCCCGAAAAACCGATCACCGAGGCGATGCAGCAGGGCAAAGAACCGCTGCGATCCTTTGGCGATCTGATGCAGTTCCTCAAGAAGGGACCGAGCACGGATACCGCTCCACCTGCTGCGTCTCAGGCAAGCGGCTCGGAAAAACCGATTTCCGACTCGCCCAATGGCGGACCGTCCCCCAGCGATACTTCCGCAAACACTGCTTCTGTCAACGATGCTCCCGCTCTGAGCAATCCGGCCCTGAGCAAGGCGGAAGGAGCCAATACCCAAGCCACCGGGGACGACGATGTCGGAGTTTGAGGAACGCCTTAAGAAGGCGATCGCACGCGGAGAGAGCAAGGCTGAGTCGCTACTATCCGAAGAACAGCGCAAGAAGCAAGAGGCCGAGGAGCATAAACTCCTCCATGCCAAATACCGCTTGGAGCTTACCGAACGGATCGAGTCGGTCGTCAAGAAAATGATCGATATGTTCCCAGGTTTTCGCTATAAATCGGTCTTCGGAGAGACCGGTTGGGGTAGTGCCTGCACCCGCGATGATCTTTTCATCGACAAAGGTGTGCGGTCCAACAAGTTCTCTCGCTTTGAGATGGTGGTTCGGCCGATCAACGAATTCTTTGTGCTCGATCTGCAAGCCAAAGGGACCATAGCTGATCGCGAACTTCTGACCCGAGCCTTCTACCAACCCTTGGGCCAAGTCGACATCGAGCGATTCTACAAAGCCGTCGACGATTGGGCGGTCGCTTATGCGGAACTCTACGCCACCAAGCGAGGTTAGTGCGGGTAGTTAGTGTTGGTAGTACGGCGAGATCATCCAATAAGCGATCACGCCGGTGACCGAGACGTAGAGCCAGATCGGATAAGCAAGCTTAGCGACTTTGCGATGTCGATCAAACCGCTTGAGCAACGCATACCACAAGGCTCGCAAGACCAATGGCAAAACAACCAACGACAAAAGAATGTGCGACAGTAGCACAAAGTAATACACGCCCCTGATCGCTCCTTGTCCACCGAATTTGGTCGAGGGATTCGTCAGATGGTAGGTCACGTAGCAAACCAGAAAACCCGCCCCGAGTCCAAACGCCGTGAGCATGGCGCTGCGATGCACGGTGACGCTCCCAAAGCGGATAGCAATCCAACCCACAATCAGCACTGCGCTGGTCACGGTGTTGATGGCTCCGATCAGGTGCGGCAGCTGCTTGGTCCAACTCCCCAAATCAAACTTGGTGGGAATCCCCAAGAGTAGGGCAACCACCAGCGGGATCGCGATCGAGAGTCCATTGGCTACAAGCATCGCACGCCGCTCTGAAACAACAGCCGTATCGGTGGATTGGGCCGTATCGGTGGATTGGATAGTCATGAAAAACTTGTTGTTGAGTTTCAGGGATGTTTAAGAGCAAACGCGGGAACGGGCTACAGGGCACCAATTCCCCAAGCATTATTCAACGCTTGACAATCCCCTGCCGGCGATACTGCGGACGCGATCTTCGCTGACCGGATGGATGACCCCAACTTCGGTGATGATCGCAGTGATGAGCTCTGCAGGGGTGACGTCAAAGGCCGGATTGTAGACCTCTACGTCCAAAGGTGCAGTTCGTTTGCCAAAAGCCGCGGTGATTTCTTCGGATTTTCGCTGTTCAATGGGAATATCGGCCCCATCGATGATCGTAAGGTCGAAGGTGCTCGAAGGTGCCGCGACAAAGAACGGAATCTGATGGTAACGAGCCAATACGGCCAATCCATAAGTCCCGATTTTGTTGGCCGTGTCCCCGCGAGCCGTGATTCGGTCGGCTCCGACGATCACGTACTGGATTCTCCCTTCTCGCATGACCTGAGCGGCCATCGAGTCGCAGATGAGCGTGCTGGGAACCCCGTGCTGCTGGAGTTCCCACATCGTGAGTCTAGCTCCTTGCAAAAGCGGCCGCGTCTCATCGGCATACACTTGAATCTGCTTGCCTTGGTAATGGGCCGTTAGAATTGCAGCCAGGGCGGTGCCAAACTCCGAGGTGGCCAAGCCGCCGGTATTGCAGTGGGTCAGAATCCCACTGCCTGGTTCAAACAATGAGGCTCCAAACTCGCCGATCGCATGGCACATCCGCCGATCCTCGTCATGGATCTGTCGGGCTTCGCGAAGGAGTTGATTGGTTAGCTCGACAGCCGATGCGACATTGCTGTTGCGAGCGATGATCCGCCTCATGCGGTCCAAGGCCCAAAATAAATTCACCGCCGTCGGTCGACTTGTGGCCAAGTAATCGCACAGCGATCGCGCCTGGGATACCGACTCCTCGATCGATGCTCGCCTGTGGACCAGCTCCTGCATGCCGGTGACGACGGCGTAAGCTGCAGCGATGCCGATCGCCGGTGCCCCACGGACCCGCAAGGCGACGATCGCCTCATGGGCTTGCTCGACACTCTGGATCGGAATCATCCGAACCTGTTCAGGCAAAAGCGTTTGATCCAAAAGCTCCATTTGCCCGAGCGAGTCTCCTTGCCATCGGACGGAAACATAAGGGCTCGCGCCCAAATTAGCTTGTGTTTGCTCAGTCATCAATTCGGTCAACAACCTTTCTATAAGCCGACTTCGAGGATTCCGTTCATGACCATCCAGTGCCCGGGGAACGTGCACAAATAGGGATAGCGTCCGGGTTTGTCTGGAGCTTGGAAGTAGATCGAAAACTCCGCTCCTGGTTCGATGATGTCGGTGTAACAAATCACTGCATCGGAGTCTGGTACGTATTGCTTGAGATAAGCTTCTGGGGAACCGATTAGACGGTTGGCCAGATCGCCGACTTTGTCGAGTGTACCGGGCTGAATCAAAGCCCAGTTGTGAGGGACAACATCGGGATTGACGAACTTGAGTTTGAGGACTTCCCCGGGCTTGGCTTGCAATTTTTTCTCGGAGAATTGCAAATTGTCCAGGGCACGGATCTGAATCTCTCGAGCTCCGTCAAGTTTCTTTTGCCAGGGGTTTGCAACACGTTTTGTCAACCAATCCAAATCTCGGTTCATCGGATGCGGCAATTTCTTGGTCAGCGCGCTGCGAGCAACTAGCTTGTCGGACTCAAAAGCCTGATCCATCGCATTGAGGGTTGCAAACAGCTCGCAGGGTTGCGCTGAGCCGATCTCCAATAGCAGATGGAGTTGGCTGCAAAGCTGCAGATCGGGAATTTCCAAAAACAGACTCTTGGAATCCTCCGAGACAATCACCGAGCGGATATCGAGTACATCGTGTCCCATGGCTCCTTCGTGCATGACCGAGTACTCACGAGAGCCATAGGCTGGCGAGTAGCGATAGTTCCAGCACTGCGCGAACTGCTTGCTCAAATCGCGGGCCTTGGCCGAATCGATGGGACTCGAGAAATTCACCCGAACCCCGTTTTGGTGAACATGAAAACCATTGGGCAAGACCGCTCCTGAACCGGTATACCGCAAACGCTGAAAACATCCGGCGGCGGGCGTATAGGTCCCCCAGCCATGCATGCCTGTGACGTAGATCCAACCGTCTTGTGGACGCACGCGGGCACGGTGTGTTCCAGATCGGAAATCACCCGGCAATGGGCTGAAGGCTCCTTGCCACTGCGAACCGACACGATCTCTGAGCAGCAGATGCATGGTGCCGGTACCAAAAGAGGTATGCACGATCTGGCCGTCTAAAGGCCCGATTTTCGAGCTGTGGACTTGCAATTGCCCACCGCTGGAATTGTCGATCCCCCGAGGCAGATACAGCATCGGCAATTCGATCTTCTGATTGGGCCTCGGGCCTCGATACCCATAGAATGGCGGTGGGCTTGTCGCGTAGCGGTTTGCTACATCCAAAGATTCGCTCGGTGAGACCAAGCAGATCATCGACGTCGGGGTCCAATCCCCCTCTGAACAGGGGACCGTCAGAGTGCCATCATCGAGCAGCCCGATTCCATCGGGATTACGAAATCCCGTTGCGATAATGCTCGCTGTTCGGCCGTCGGGGCTGATTCGCACCAACCCCTCATTGCCGGAAGCGAAGTAAAAGTATCCATCGGAATCACGTTCCAATCCGCACAGATAATCGTGCCCAGAGGGGGAGGTTGTATACGCGTTGGAGAAACATTCGTAAAAGTCGATCTCTTCGTCGCCGTCCAAGTCATGCAGACGGCTGATCTGGTTCCGTCCTAGCGTGTAGATCTTGTCCTCGTGGACAACAACCCCCAAGAGATGGTGCATCCCGGCAGCGATGCGTTTCCAAGTCGCTTGTTGGGTGTCGAGTCCAGAGACTAACCACACGTCCCCCTGCATGCTCACGACGACCGCACGACCGTCGCTCAAGAACGCATGGGCCCCGCCGGCGATGAGCGTATTCCAGGGATTATCGGTTGGCAGTTCGATCGAATCGACTACATAGCCACTGCCCTGCCCCATTCGAATCGGCGTTTGGATCCTCTGAGGCCACTGCGATCTGCCACCCAGCAGAACGTCCTTCTTGGGGTGCTCGTTTGCCAGACCGATCGTTCTTTTCCACTGGCCATTTGCGTCGATTCCCAAATGATCCAAATACATCTTCGAGTCGTGTTCGACGGCAAATACGACTTCGGCTCCGCTGCGATACATCCCGCGATAGCGAGCTTGCTCAGCCCCCGGAACGATCTGTCGGAATGATCGGGACCAGTCGCCAAGCTCCTGCTTGGTCCCCTCGATCCTGAACCCGTCGATGTAACCGTGTCGCACGTCGGTGAAACGTACAAATCCTCCCGACCAAACGGCTTCATAACCGAGTGTATCGGTGTTGAAACAAGCCGACAGTTGTTCTTTGCCCTCAATGCGGATCGCTACGGCTCGCGGAACCGCTTTGGGTTCACCCACCAAGACGTTGCTTTGCATCGAACCCAGATCGACATGGTTCCACTCATCGCCTTTCCAGGTATCCTCTTTTTGGTTCCCCCAGTGTCCGAATTTGCCTCCGTCCAAACCGGGGAAAGGCTCCACCCAAGCGGGCCTGGTTTTCATGGCTGCAAAGTGAAGGGCTTGTTTGGTGTACCAATCATAGACACGATCCCGGTTGACCAATTCGGTGTGATTCGGATAGTGCTCAGGGACAATCGGAGGAGTGGTCCACGTAAACTTGGCCGGCTCATGGGTGGTCGCCGAACGGATCTGAGCTTCGAGATCGGCAAGATCGATCGGATCGGTTCCGAGGCCCATAAGGAATCGCAGCAAGTCGGCTTGTGGACCCAGAGGCAAGGTCTCGAATAGGCCGCCGGGCATGAGCGAACTGCTCTGTGCGATCTGCTGGATCGCATCGCGCTGGATCGATTGCGTTTTGCGCGTTGCCGGATCGATAAAGACCAGCGGCGAGGCTTGCGGGTTCTCGACGTAACCAGTCAAAATCCCAGAGTCCTCAGTCTGGATCTTATAGGCTTGATAAGCCGGCTCCTGGTTGCGGTTGGGCCACAGCAAACTTTCGGCAAGTTGTTCAGCCGAGCGATGTTTGCCGATCTGAGTCAATTCCGGACCGATGATCCCACCGGCAGCGCCGATGCGGTGGCAGGAAAAGCAGGCTAGGTTCGCTCGGGTGAACGCCTGCAAGCCTCTTTGAGAATCCCCCCTGAGGCGGGCTTCTTGGACCAAACTGTCGAGCCGCTCTTGGGAAAAAGCTGCTTCTTGGGCCACAAGCTCCGGGCATCGGCAAACAAGGAGCAAAAAGAAAGCTAGCAAAGCGTGTTTACTTTTGTTTTTAGCCATAGTCAGGGCCAGTTGTTGGGGCCAGGAGGGGAGGACACGGGGGTAAGTTTGCATCTGTCCGCAAGTTCCCGGTTGGGGGGTGACGAAGATACAATGGAGCCTCGGATGGACAAGGCTTTGAATTTACAGCGGTATTATAATCGATTTTGGCCTAGCATGACGCGAACTTGCTCGAGCACCAAACGCTGCGTTAGTACATTGGGGAGTACATTGGGGGCGGTCGTTTTGTTCTTGGTGGCTTGGAGCCCGTTGGCAAGTCCTCAG
>Ga0136644_10003983_pt1 | contig 10975 bp, 6 predicted proteins | sample C_130820_EF_Meta_FD_94780 | JGI IMG/M metagenome (GOLD analysis project Ga0136644, IMG submission 94780) | Freshwater microbial communities from Lake Croche, Canada to study carbon cycling - C_130820_EF_MetaG (v2) (version 2) | ecosystem: Environmental > Aquatic > Freshwater > Lake | place: Lake...
ACCTGATCAGATCAAGGTATTAACCACCGGACAAATTTCACTGCTTGAAAACAATAATCAGTTTGGAGTCTTGAGTACGGGACAACTGGCTGTATTTGACCCAAAGCAGGTGGGCGCGATCAGCATTACCGGCATTATCGCCATAGGTACGGATATCGGGGTGTTGCCAGAGTTTGCATCGCTAATGACGGCTTCGCTTGCCTCGATTGCGAATGAGGCCTTCCTTAAGATCACCCCGGAGCAAATTGCAGCGCTGACAACCGTGCAAGTCGCCGCGTTGTCCTCGAATCAGATCGGCGTGATGGGACCGACACAAATCGTCGGCCTTGGTCCGAAGGTGTCGGCAATTGGTGGTTTGATTTCGGAGCTCGGGGACCCAGTGGTGCAGAACCTGCGGCCTGAACAGATAAAGGCTTTGCTAACGGTACAACTCCAAAGCTTGGTCTCAGAGCAATTTTCCGCTCTAAGTGCTGCGCAAGTTGCAGAATTCGATACGGCTCAGATCAGATCTATCGGGCTTACCGGTATCGCAGCTTTGGGGGGCGATCTATCGGTTGAGCAACTAAGAGTGCTCGGCTCGGCTCAACTGAAGGCGCTGGGACTTGCTAGTGGCCTCGGTCAACTTACTTCGTTGCAAACAGAGGCGATTCACGCAAATCAAGCTTTCACACTGGTCTCCAGCCAAGTTGGTACGTTGACTCCAATTGCGCTGGACCTGAATGGCGACGGTATTAAGACGCTTTCGCCTCTTGCCGGGGCTGTCTTTGACATCAATGCAGATGGTCGTGCTGAAAGGGTGGGTTGGCTGTCTAGTTTGGATGCCTGGCTCGCACTCGATCTCAATAGGAACGGGCTGATTGACGACGGCAGCGAGCTATTCGGAAGCGGTACATCAATGCCCGATGGCTCTAAGGCTAAGGATGGATTTGCTGCTCTCCGGGTACTCGATTCCAATAACGATGGGGTAATTGATTCTCGCGACTCGTCATTCGACAGTCTCTCTGTTTGGGTTGACGCCAATAGCAACGCCAAAACAGACCAGGGAGAGTTGCGTTCGCTTGTTCAGGCAGGTGTCCGATCGATTGCACTCGATGCCACGTCTAGCGCTGTCATTGACCAAGGAAATTTGATCGGTCTCGTCGGAAGCTACACGAGTGTTGATGGTCGAAGTCAAGAAATGGCGGACCTTTGGCTTGCTTCCGTACCACTGGATGGTAATGTGTTTGACCTCTCGAAGGCGGATCACGGCTCAGTCAATGCAGGGCGCTTTTCGCGGATTTCACTTTCCGGAAGCGGAACGGGCGACACGCTTAAGGTGGCACTGAACGACGTGTTGAGTTTTGGTGAGCAATCGATCGTTGAGGGACTTGACAGCGGGGGCTTCCAACCGGCATCTACGCAGATGGTTATTAGCGGTGATTCCAGCGATGTGGTGCATTTGGCTGATGGCGCAGGTTGGGTGTTAACCGGAACGGCCGTTATTGGTGAAGCATCCTACCGAGTTCTAACTCAGGGACTGGCGCAACTGCTGATTCAAGACAAAGTCAAGATCGTAGCGGTCTGAAGCCAAGGGGTCGGACTACGTTCGACTCTGATCGTAATCCGGGTCGGGGCGCCCCTTTAAGGGACGTCCCGACTTTGGCTTTTTATTCGCTAGAGTGATTCCAGTTTCGCAATGTAGATGTCAGTTTGATCGTAACTATTTGCCGCCCTGCAGAAGGACTTCAGGTCGCGTGTTCGCTGGAAGGTTGGTTAAAGCGGGGTGCGAATGGTCAGGCTACTAGCCTGATCATCTGCTTCCTTCGACCGCTGATCTATCCGAATTCTTTTCGTCGCCGTCGCCCTTCTTGTGGTTGGGGAGAAGAGTAAAATCGCGGCTTGGGCTTTCACACAAATTCTTGTTTTGCCGCGTGCTTTGGTATTCACGTTGGCTGAACCCTTCTTGTCGGCATTTACTCCATGATCGTTAATAGTCGTCCTCAAAGCAACTCGGCGTTGGGCGGAAGTAGCGAACCGCTACGCGAAGATCCCCTCCTCGAAGCATTGCTTTGGGTTTGTCGTCATTACGGAGTCACTCGAACGCCACTTTCGCTCATCGACGGGCTCCCTTACGATGGGGCTTTGACGCCTGCTGCTGCCTTGCGCGCCATGGAGCAGTCCGGGTTTTCTGTACGCCTTGTTGAGCGGGATCCCCGAGAGATTTTCGATGCGCTGTTTCCCATTGTCTTAATTCGAAACGGGGGGCGTGCGCGTGTAATTGTTTCTCGGCAATCAACCACGGGCGAGTTCCTCTATCAAGTTGCGGCGTCTGATCCTAATAATGAAGTTCGCGTCGTGAGTGAAGCCGAACTGCTGGCTGACTACAGCGGTTTCTGTATGCTGATAAAGCTTAATCCTAAGGTTGAAAATCGGACTGACTTAAGAGACCCAGAGCCTCCTTCCCGTTGGTTGTGGGGTGTCGTTTGGAAATACCGGCGATATTATCGGGATGCACTCATTGCATCCGTTTTGATCAATCTTCTTACGACCTGGATCGGTTTGTTTTCGATTCATGTTTATGACCGTGTAATACCTACCGAGGCCTATTCGACTCTCTGGTCTCTTGCCACAGGAGTTTTTGTTGGCTTGCTATTTCTGATTTCTGCCAGTCAGATTCGTACGTACCTGCTGGACTTGGCTGGTCGGAAGGCTGATATTGCATTGGCTTCCGTATTGTTTCGGCATGCCATGGGTCTCAGGATGGAGCACATGCCACGTTCGGCAGGAACATTCGCTCACCAGTTGCGTGCATTTGAATCTGTGAGGGAGTTTGGTACGTCGGCCAGTATGTCGGTTATCACGGATATTCCATTTATATTCTTGTTCCTCTACATGACTTGGGTTGTTGCCGGTCCGCTAGTTCTCATCCCTGTGGTGGTAACTGTATTAATTTTGACTGCGGGACTTATAATTCAAGTCCCCCTCAATCGGCTGATGCGCTCATATTTTCAGGATGCATCGCAAATGACTGGAGTGATGGTCGAGTCTATTGAAGGTATGGAAACCCTTCGTGTAACAGGGTCTGCTGGCTTCATGCAGAGCCGATATGAGGATTACAATGCTCGGACCGCCATGTCAGGCATGCGCTTTCGTCTCCTGGGAGGGTTGCTCGCCAATTTTGTTGGTTTAATGCAGCAATTCGAAACCGTTGCAATGTTGATATGGGGTGTTTACTTGATTCACGACGGAACAATATCGTCTGGGTCGTTGATTGGTGCCACCATGTTTGCAAACAGGGCAATTGCCCCACTTGGCCAGTTTATCGGATTGGCTACGGCCTATGGGCAAGCTAAAGCCGCGCTTGAGGCTCTCAATAACTTGATGGCACTACCGACTGAACGCGATTCTTTGAGGAATTATGTGCAGAAGGCTCGGCTGTCCGGAGCAATCGGTCTCAATAGCGTTTCATTCTCCTATCCCGCGCCTGCAGGCCAAAGGGCTCCGCTCGCTTTGGACAAGGTTAGTCTCCAAATTCGCGCGGGAGAGCGGGTTGCCATTATCGGAAAGATTGGCAGTGGCAAGTCGACTATGTTGCGGATGATTTCTGGCTTGTATCAGCCGCAGGAGGGGCAGGTTCAAGTCGACGGAATCGACATTCGTCAGATAGATCCTGCAGATTTCCGCTCGCAGGTAGGTTTTGTGACCCAGGACCTTCGTTTAATACACGGCACACTTCACGAAAACGTCATTTTGGGGCGGCCCAATATCGATTGGGAGGCCTTTCTCGCGGTTGCACGTTTGACAGGCATTGATGCCATTGCCGCCGCGCACCCGATGGGGTACGACCTTCCGATCAGTGAAATGGGTAATGGTCTCTCCGGAGGGCAGCGGCAACTTGTGGCGTTAGCGAGGGCACTGGTTACGCGACCCCGAATTTTGTTAATGGATGAGCCGACCAGCGCGATGGATATGCAGACGGAGGCACTTTTCGTTCAGCGCCTCCAGACAATTATCGAGAACCGCACCGTTGTGGTCGTTACCCACCGCCCGTCCCTTCTAGCCCTCGCAGACCGGGTCGTCGTCGTCGATCAGCACTGCATCGTCGCTGATGGTCCCAAACAAGAGGTTCTGGCCCGTTTACGAGGAGCCGAGTCATCGGTTGGCGCCAATTCGACGCCGTCTACTCCGATTGAGTCGGAGATTACTCATGCGTAGTCGATTTCCACTGTCGGATCGGCTCTGGCTGGTCTCGCTCAAAGGGCGAGTTAGCGCTGGGCAAATGTTGCGCAAGCTCAATCCCACCCCTGGCCCCGTACGCGATCTGATTAACGCGTTGCGTCCGCCGAAAGAGCAAGGCCCTGCCCGCAGATTGCCAATGCAAGGCAAGCTGCTGCGTGAAGACCTTGATTACCTCAAAGACCTGAGTGAGGCACTCGAGGCACAGGCGACTCCCGGGTCAACTGCTGCTCTCTATCTGATGGTTTTGCTAACTGTTTGCGGGGTTGTTTGGGCAGCAGTTGCGCGGGTCGATGAAGTTACAAAGGCTGAGGCTCGTGTCATTGCAGAAAGTCGCGAACAAATGATTTCGAGTTTGGAGGGCGGGATCGTATCTGAGATTTTGGTGACTGAGGGAGCCCACGTTGAGAAAGGCCAACCCTTGATTGTTCTTGACCCTACCCGGACTCGTTCGAGCCTCAATGAGGGATTGACTCGCGGTTTAGTGCTGCACGCATCAATTGCTAGATTGCGTGCCGAAGCAACCGGACGGCCATTGGAGTTTCCAAAGGCTGTTTTGCAGGACGAACGGTTGGTGAAACGTGAGAGTGACGCCTATTTCGCCCGGCGACGAACGCTTGATGAGAGCATTTTGTCATTGCGTCGTAATCAACAAATGTTGCAACTTGAGATTGACGCGTCGACACGGCTGTCGGAAAAGGGGTTGTACTCCTTGATTGAGCTGTCGCGGCTCAAGCGGCAGGCTAATGACATTGAACAGCAGATTACTGAGCGGCAAAATCGTTTTCGTGCCGACGCGAATGCCGATCTGGTAAAACTCGAAGGCGAGCTGGCGCAGCTAAAGGAGGGGAACGAAGCGCGGCGCGACATTTTCGAGCGGACCGTGCTTCGCGCTTCTGTTTCCGGCGTTGTGAAGAACCTTCGTGCAAATACAATTGGCAGCGCGGTAACGCCAGGTGCACCGTTGCTTGATTTGGTGCCAGTGGGAGAGCAGTTGCTGTTTGAAGCACGGTTGATCCCGTCCGATATCGCATACATACACCCCGGCCAACCCGTAACGATCAAGTTGTCTGCGTTTGATTCCCAAGTATTCGGTGATCTCAAGGGTACAGTTGATCGTATTAGTCCTGATACCTTTCGGGACGATATGAAGGCGAGTGGTATCGCTGCAGAGGGGTTTTACCGGGTGATCGTTCACTCTCAACAAACCAACTTCAAGACGAAGACTCGAACCTGGCCAATCATGCCTGGCATGACGGGTACCGTTGAGATCAGGACAGGCGAAAAAACCGTTTTAGATTATCTTCTGAAGCCTATGCTCAAGGCGCGCGAAGCGTTCAGGGAACGATAATCCGTGATGGTAGCGAGCAGGTTGTCTCGAGTGTTTGGTTCATTGGCCAAGATTACCCATCAGGCCGTTTTGGCGCCTGAGTCCCCTTTCATCTGTTCAAAGGTCAGAGTTGCGGTTTTATTGTTGGGAGCGTCATCGACCGTTTTCGCCGCTTCAGATCAAGATTTATTTCGAGAGCGTTTGCCACTCCAATCTCCAGGTGCTCGTATTGGGCAGCGGTCGAATTTCGGTCTGACCCAAGACGTTACTGAAGATTTGCCGAGGTGGATCGAACCAATCAATGGCGCCCGTGCACTGTCGGTCTTGGGGCTCATTCGTGACGCCTCAAATTATGCGATTTTGCGAAGCGCAACCGTTCGCGAGGCAGCGGCCGCTTTCCGCGCCTCATCGCAAGACGTTCGCGAAGCGCAAGCGGCCAAATATCCCCAGGTTTCGCTTGAGGTGACTTCACGCTACAGCCAAGCACCCGCAAGTTCATATGCGCAATCCTTGCGTGGCACTCCTTATTATGTCGCGACAGCGAGCGTGCCAGTTTACGATTTCGGTCGAATTGCAGGCCAAGTCGGCAGCAAAGTGGCTTCGTACGACGCCCAGGGGGAACGCTTGCGGAGTGCACGTGAGACGATCTCGGGCGAGACATTAATCGCGTTGATCGAGTTAGCCCGAAGCAGAGCCCTCATTTCGGCAACTGACCGATATCTGGCGCGGATGGATCAGTTGGCGCGGATAGTATCGGAACTCGTTCGTGAGGATCGTGGTCGGTCCAGCGAGCTGACTCAGGTTCAATCACGGCTTCTTCAGGCCAGCTTAGCCCGTTCAGCGCTTGAGTCGCGGTTACGCGAAACCGAGATTTCGATCGTTAAGCTTGTTGGAGAGGATCCCGAGGCAAAGAACTTGGCTCGCGACGCAAGTTCGGAGACGGTGATTGGCCTCTTCATCGTTCCGCCGCCATTGGAATCCCTGTTATCTGAACTTGATCATCATCCGTTGATTCGTCAACTTCTTTTGGAGGAGGAGGCGCAGTCGCAGTTCGCCGGGTCGCTTTCCAGCGCGCGTTTACCCCAAATTAATGTTGTTGCTGGCCGAACTCCGATAAATCCGGGTGCGACAACGCAGTACTTGGATTTCGCCGGCGTCACAATGTCTCTTCAACTGTACAGGGGCGGCGGGGATATTGCGGCTGAACGCGGCGCGCGTGAACGTGCGCTTGCGACCCGCGAGCGCCGTGATCAGACCGAGCGCGACCTGACGGCTCGAGTCAGATTGTCTTTTCAGAATGCAACTTATCAACTTACTCGGGCAGAAGAATATCTTCAACTGCTTAAAATGTCTGATCGTATTCGAAAAGATTTTTATGAGCAGTGGGGGCAATTGGGACGCCGATCATTATTTGAATTATTATCGGCAGAAGGGGATTATCACTCAACGTATCTTGCGTGGGTCAATTCTATACATGACTCTGCTGTTTCTCAGGTCAGGATGAGATCTGACTCAGGGACCCTGTTAGGTTGGTTGGGGCTCCCAGAATAGGGAGGTATTTGATGAATGCCCGTAAAATTGTAAAATCCCCGAACGAAACTCGAGAAACGGTTCTCGCCTCGATCGACCAAGTTCTTTCAAGTATGGAGCTTCCGGCGCTTTTGGCACAATGCGAGGCGATGCGCAAAAGTGACCAAAGTGCTGCCATTGCGCCATTGTATCGAAGGTGGCTTGCAATCACGCAATCGCCTTCGCAACACGTCGCGTGGTTTAACTTAGGTGTCGAACTCATCAATCGAGGCGATCCAGCCGGTGCAGAACAAGCCTATCGCAAGGCGCTTGAACTGCAACCGGGCCTGATTGAGGCACAGTTCAATCTCGGCAATAGCCTTGAGGCCCAAGGGCGTTCAGCCGAGACTATCGCGCTGTGGCGCAGTGCGCTGGAGAAGCTAGAGGCGCTGCCAGTACTTAATGCTTCATTGGCCGTTATGTTGCTTAACGGTTTGGGCCGCCTTCTCGAAGTACAAAGAGAGTACCTGGATGCAGAGCGTTTTTTGGCACGAAGCCTTGCGATACGACCGGCTCAACCAGACGTCCTCCAGCATTGGGTGCACCTAAGACAAAAGCAATGCACCTGGCCGGCGGAAGCCGCTTTGCCGCGCATATCAAGACATGCAATGCGAATGGCTGTCTCTCCGCTGGCAATGCTCGCGGCGGAAGATGATCCGGCGACACAATTACTCGCCTCCCGAAACTTTGTCGCGCGTAAATTCGGCGCATTCAAGAACGATAATTTGGGAAAGTCAAGGGTTAGGCGATCTGGTGAACGTCTCCGAGTTGCCTACCTTTCCGGTGACCTTTGTACCCATGCGGTTGGATTGCTGTTGCCAGATTTTCTGGAGTGTCATGACCGCACCAAAGTCGAAGTGTTTGGGTACTGCTGGAGCCCACAGGACGGGTCCCCGACTCAGGCGCGGTTGAGAAATGCTTTCGAACACTTTGAACGGATTGCAGATCTCGATGACGCAACCGCCGCCGAACGAATTGCGGCCGCCGGAATCGATATTTTGATCGACCTGCATGGGCTTAGTGCCGGAATTCGGCCGGCAATTCTGGCGCTCAGACCAGCGCCAATAACGGTTACATGGCTTGGATTTATAGGGCCTACTGCGATGCCCTGGATTGATTATGTGATCGGGGACCGTTTCACCTTGACCGATGAGTTGGAGTCCTACTTCAGCGAACGCATGATCCGGCTAAATGGTTGTTTCCTGCCCGGGGATCGTAAGCGGCAGGTTGGAAAAATGACGACCCGGACCGACTGTGGTCTACCGGAAAATACCTTTGTGTTTGCAACGTTCAATAACGCCTACAAACTCAATCCGGTCATGTGGGATTGCTGGATGCGGATCCTGCGCCAGGCGCCTGACAGTGTTCTGTGGGTGGTGGATGATAACGCGTGGGCGACTGAGCACTTGCGCGCTGCGGCCTTGACGCACGGTGTCGATGATAAGCGTCTGATTTTTGGCCCGAGAACTTCGCATGCTGACTTTTTGGGTCGACTGCCCCTGGCTGATCTTTTTCTGGATAACCATCCGTACAATGCGGGGAGCACGGCGAACGACGCCTTATGGATGGGATTGCCTATTCTGACCCTCTCGGGTCGATGCTTCGTGAGCCGGATGGGTGGGAGCCTGTTGACGGCGGCGGGTGTGCCCGAACTGATTACCTACCATCTGTCGGACTATGAACAAAAGGCAATTTCCCTTGCGAAGAGTCCCAAGGAATATCAGAACTTGCGGAATCGGGTTTCACGCGCCAGACAAAGCCCTGCATTTGATATGAATCGCCTAGCTCAAGAGGTCGAGAAGTTTCTTTTCGACATCGCAAAACCGAGCTTGGCATAATCGAATGCATTTAATGGCCAGTCTGTGACTTTATCAATTAGAACAAAGTAGAGCAAAGAATGGGCAATCCGAACGTGCTCATCGGGTCCGACTATGGGCCAATCATAATAAATATAAATGATTTTGGCGTGGGAAGGGGGGTCTCCCAGGTCGGATATTGGTCAAAAGACGATATCGAAATCATAAAAATTCTAATTAATCTTATTCTTTCGAAAAAGGAATCTTGCGTTTTTTACGATGTCGGAGCAAATATAGGGACCCATGCACTTGCTCTTGTCAAGATATTTGGTGAAAAAATCAAGATTAGAGCTTTTGAGGCCCAACGTGAAGTTTTTAATATGCTTTGCGGGGCTGTGGCTTTAAATGGGTTGAGTAACGTTTATTGTCACAATGTGGCAATCGGTGATGGTCGGGTTAGAAATATGAAAATTCACCTTCCCGATTATTCGGAAATCAATAATTTTGGGGGCCTTGAATTGATTCCGCCGGTACATAGTGACAATCAAAGAATGAAAAAAAATAAAATTGAGGACGTGGGTGTTGCGACCTTGGATGATTTTGATGAGGTGGTTGACTTTATCAAGATGGACATTGAGGGGATGGAGGATAAGGCGTTTGCGGGGGCTAAACAAACACTGGGGCGACACCGGCCCATTTGTTTTTTTGAGATATCTAAAACCGATATTGATTTTCTACTAAATCTTTTCAGGGGGATCCATTATTTTGGTTTCAGGAAGGGAGGGGATTTAATCGCCATCCCAAGTGAGCACAAGCTAGGGCTAACAGGTCTGGAACGGGTCTTCTAATTGTATGGATCCAAGGACGAGTGCCAATACCATGCCAGATGTGCATTTCCTCATTGTTGCACCGCCATATTCTCATCGATCGGGCGGGATTATGGTTTTGCACGAGCTGTGTACGACCTTGAATTCCCTCGGCTATCGTGCGGGGCTCTTGTTTATCACAGAGGGTTCTCAAAAAGACCAAGGCTTTAAATTTGCTTACTCAAATGATCAGGCTTTGCAGGATCCTCTGGGGAGTTGTTTTGACTTTTTCACCGGAAAAACTCCTGAAGAAATCAATGGATTTATCAGAAACGCTTGCGTTGTGTATCCTGATATCGTCAAGGGTAACCCGGTTGGGGGAAGAATTGGCGTCGCTTACGTGTTAGGCAAACCTGAATTTGAGGTGAAGGCAGATATTATTGTTTCTTTTTCCAAGCTATATATTCAGAATCCCGATTTCGTTTTGTTCAAACCATTTGTGAGTGAATGGATTCATGATCAGGGTACATTTCATTGGTCGTCGCGAAAATTGGACCTGACCTATATCGGAAAGGGTGCTGAATATTTGGAATGTTCGGTCGTGCCGGGGTCAGTTCTGGTCGAGCGAAATTGGCCTCAAGACAAGCGACAGTTGGGCGCCCTGTTACGGAATTGTCGGTACTTTTTTACATGGGATAATGTGACAGCGACGAGTTTGGACGCGATGCTTTGTGGGGCGGTTCCCGTTGCAATGCATGATCTCCAGATTGCTCCGGCCATCGGGCGGCAAAGTGAATTAGGATCGTTTCTGCCACTTGCTTATGTCGCTGGAATGGAGAATTCCCCGATTTCCGGGGCAGTCAAGGAGATTGATGGGGCACTAGCATTCGTTCAGAGCGAGGCACGTGCCAGGCTTGCGCAGTGGCCTTCCCGCGTTTCGGATTTCGTAGAAATTGTTCGGAATTTTCGCCGGTAGCGCCGGTTTTATTCTCGGCCTATTTGTCTTCTATGACCAATCGAATCCCAGTTTTCTCTGTCATCATTCCTACACACCTCCGTGCAAGGTTTCTCAAGCGGGCATTAGAATCCATCAAATCGCAAATTTCCGGATATCTAGTTCAAGTGATTGTTGTGTCTGATGTGATTGACTCCGCAACTGACCTTGTATGCAACGCTCTCTTGGGGCAGGATGACGTTTACATCAGGAGGGGGGGCGTTCCAGGGCCTTCTGAGAGCCGTAACCTTGGCCTGACGGTCGC
>Ga0136644_10003984_pt1 | contig 10974 bp, 5 predicted proteins | sample C_130820_EF_Meta_FD_94780 | JGI IMG/M metagenome (GOLD analysis project Ga0136644, IMG submission 94780) | Freshwater microbial communities from Lake Croche, Canada to study carbon cycling - C_130820_EF_MetaG (v2) (version 2) | ecosystem: Environmental > Aquatic > Freshwater > Lake | place: Lake...
CCACAACCACATAATCTGCCACTGCTGCGTGGACGACCGGGAGGACTACGACTACGATGATGGCAGCCAGCCGCCGCGGGATATCCATCCTGCGTGGCATAAGAATCTATCGAACGTGGTTCGCAGGACGCACGACGACGGGTTCGACGAGGAGGAGGTGGAGGAGGAGCGGCAGATGGAGGCGGAAGAACAGCACTGTAACCGCTGTGGCAGGACACTGACTAGGTGCTGGTGCGACAGGTCGGCCGCGTACCTGACTGGAGAGCAGGCCGAAGAGCGGGAGGCGGAGGACGAGCTGAACCGTGCGGTGTTTGAGCACAACAGCATCCCAACGTCGGACCCGCACATTCGGATCAGCCACTTGAGTCCTGTTGTCCCCGACAACTGGCGGGAGATCGTGAATCGCTGAGAGGGAGGGGGGGAGAACTTGAAACGAACAATTTTTAAATGTGTTACTTGCTCTTGGTTGTGAGTTCGGCACAGAGGATCTCATCGCCGTCTAGATCGTACCATGTAATCTGGGTCACAACCTTTCCAGTGACGGTGTTCTCGGTGGTGGACTCCTGGTGGTGGTGGCCAGGGAGAAGGGGGCAGGGATCGGCGGACTTGGCGGTTTCGTCGCAGAGAGGTGCCTGGCTGGTGAAGGGGCCGAGACCGTTGAGGGTTGCAGAGTAGTGTGCGGTCCCGCTGACGATGGGGACATCGAGATCAAAGTCAAAAATGGTGGTCACGTTCTCGCCGTTCGTGGGGGTGTCAGTGGAGAGAGACACCGCAAAGTTGAGGGCGAGAGCGAGGGCGGAAGAGCAGACTTTGGTAGCGTTGTACACAGGAGCGAGAGCGAGCATTTTATCTTCACATGACGAGGAGAATATCACGCTGATCAACGTGAAAGGCCTCGGAAACTAGGGGAATGAGGGCAAGGTGGGTGATCTCGGCGTCGGAGGGAGCCCGACGGCGAAGGAGAAGATCGTGGAGACTCTGAGGAAACTCGGAATAGTATGGCGACGTCTGAATCGATGCCTGGACGTGGCTCATGAAACGGAGTAGATCGTCGAATGAGAGAATGAACATCCGGTACCCGCTATTCTCGACGGATACAGCATTTTTAAACATATCAGCTATGCTGACGATGAGCCAGTAGGTAGGCTTGACCCCGAACAGTTCTTCAATTGCTTCGCGGAAAGCCGTGTAGATAAGGGGTTCATACGGCTGAGCCTTTCCGCCGATTCCAGAGATCATGGCCTTGTGAGGCTGATACCCCATAAGGACATGTGTTTCAGACTTGAAGACGACTCCTGCCATGTTTGAACTAAAACATCAGATAACCTCCAAAATCCGTTTTGTCGGGAACATGGGACGCCTGTAACTGCATGAGTGTTCCTCCGAACGCTTCGTGACCTACAGTGAAAAAGAGGAGGGATAGCAGGATGAGAACAAGGATCCAATACTTCATTGTTGTGTTAGTGTGTTATTTATTAAGTAGCAGGCCCAGTTCCGGGGAGAATCGCGTCCATTACGGCACGTGAGATCGTCATGGTGATGATGGCGGCATAGGAGGCCTGGGAGTTGGAGGCGTAGGTCAGAGTGGCGGCACAGATGGGACTGCCAGTCGTAAACATGCCCTGGATGTAGCCCCACATTCCGTTGGGAACGCAGAGGGCCGAATATATCTTGGTCGCACCGTAATGGGTGGAATAGGTCAGGATTAGAGTTCCTACGAGCTTCACAACGGGTAAGCCAATCATTTCTTGCATCTCTTCTTACTTTAAGACTCATCCTTTTCCGTTTTGTAGAGGCCCATAGATGTCATTTTAGGCGATCGTTCTAATAAGTCCAGCTGTTTTTGAACGCCATTGTCCCGTGGTTTAGGGCGGGGCGGCAGGGGGGGAAGGAATGCCTTGATGACGTGAAAAAGTTGAGTAGGAAGACTTTGAACGCGTTGGACGAGTTCTTGGAATTCCTTTCCTTCCACAGGCATTACCCCGTTGCGTTATTCTATTCTATTCTTGGGCGAGGACAGGCGACCAGCGATGGGCCTGCTTGAGCTCGCTCTTGACGTATTTCTCCGCGTACTCTATGAACAGAATGACATCATTTTCAAAGGATTCGTATTCTAGAAGATGGATGGTGATGGTGTGGGCGAAGATGTTCAGTGCGGTTTCGAGGCGTACAGACATGCGGTCGGGAAACTTCTCGGTGAACATCCGGGACAGGGTGGAATATAGTTCGGCAGTTGGAGGGATGCCTCCGTCGAGTTCCAGGATGCGGCGGCGGAGATAGGCGGAGAACGTAATGTTGATGATGGATATTTTGGTCTGGTAAGCGTCGGACATCTTGATTGCTACAGTTGAATACACATTTAAAAATATCCGTTTTCGTTTAATCCACGTACCAGTGGCACGGCTCCTCCACGTCGTCGTAGTAGTCCAGAGGGATGGTCATGTAGTCGAGGATTCCATTGTCGTAATCTTCCTGGGAATAGTCATCGTAAGTAAAGGTCTCCATAGTTGCCGTGGCTGTCTCCATTCTAGATTACTTTCAGATCCGTTTTGGTTTTCGTGGAAAAAGTATGAAACTCTTATAATGAGTGAGTATCGGTGGAACAACCGATTCAATCCGCCGTTGGAAACGGCGAGTATAAATTTCCCAAAACGCGTAACCGATCTCCCCACCACCCCTGCCAATTCCACGACGCATCAAATGTATGGCGGGCCGTTCGTACCGGTGTACACGAATCCGATAACGTATGTTCCCCCAATTTCGATCACCACGCTTGATGTCTGTTCCGCCCAGCTGACGGTCACAATGACGCTGAGTTTCGGGTACAAGATGAAGGGAACAGATCACGTAGAGTTCACGTTCACGAACTCGAATACGGGAGTGGCGACGACTAAAAGCTTCCAGCCTGCGACGACGTACACGGTCGGAGAGTTTGATCCTGGAGTCGCCTATTTTGTGTACGTTACGCCGTATATTAACGGCCTGTACACTGCTCCGGGGTACTATACGAGCTTATCGTCGACGTCGGTGTTCCTCTCATCGTTTGCGACCGCACCGGGAATTCTACAGGGTCTGAAACTGACTGGGTCGGGGTCGTACGCTATCATTAGTTATACGGGGGTGTACCCGTCGAACATTCTGAACCAGATTGCGGTGGATGACAATTTCGGGGATCTACAGCGTCTTATCCCTGTTACATCGACGTCAGGATCGATCAGGATTGGGCCGTACACGAACGGTTCGGGATACCAGTTTCAGCTGACACCAGTAACTGGAACAGCTGGCCAGATCTTGCGGTACGGCAACCCCATTCCAGTCCCAGCAGGAAGCTTTTTCATTCCAGGTCCGCCTGGAGTACCGAATGTCACGACATTCAGTGTGGATGGTTCAAATCTTTCATTTTCGGTACAGGCGGACACGACGGTCCACCCTCCACCAGTATCTTACACGGCTAGAATCTACCCAGCAAGAGTGACTAAGATACTATCAACACTTACGGCAATCAACGGTGTTATTAGAGATTTATCACAAGCATACTGCGGTTTCTCGGTATCAACAGGACTCCTGACTCCTTCAGATTTTTCAGTCCTGTCTTCGGGGGTCGCAGGGTGTAACCTTGTGGCAGATATTACGGCAGATTCAGGATTATGGTACTCGTTCCGCGTGACAAGTACGGCTTCGAATGATGACAATGGGGGGTATATATTCACGAACTCGAACCTAGCAAAGCCATATCAGCTAAATACGACGAGTACATTCAGCGTGAATTTCAGCAATTTCGTGAGAGGAACCATCATCCTCCCAATATATACATTCACCTCGCCCACCACTGTGATTTCAAATATCCAGACGGTATCATTCACAACTGTATCGATCCAGTCATTCGCGAACGGTGTGTATTCCACCACAAATGAGTACCTCACAATATTCGCAGGTCCGCCCAGTGCCCCAACAAACGTGTTGAATGAGGTAGGAAACCAGACGTTTCGGTGGACGCTTGGATCAAATGGGGGCCCACGACCTACGTCGTACAACTTCTATTTGGGAAATACGCAGACCACGCTGGTAGCAACATCGTCTTCGGTTGTAGGGATCATAAGTGGACTTACAAATCTTTCGACGTACACCTTCAATGCGGTCGCGTACGCGAATGGTTTGTCTGGTAACTCACTGACTATTACGGGAATTATTCCGAATTTTGCGGCACCCACATCCCTGGCGGTTACATCAATCTGCGATACGACCGTGAACCTTGCGATTGGACGACCGCTAGGAGGGGCTCTCGGGTACCTTGTCCAGGCGATCAGCGGGGCGAGCACTGTTGTAGCAACAAAGAACGTGAGTGATGCCGTGAATCCTACAGCAACATTCGTGAACGGAACACTGAGTTCAGGGTTCGCATACCGTTTCAGGGTGTTTTCTCAAGATACATCCTATCCCCCGCCTCTGGGGTACGACACAAATCTTTCGGCGGCTACCCCCACATCCTATTATCTCGGCCCTCCATACCGCACTACAAATATCCGGGGATCTTGGGCAGGGATCACGAACGCCTCGGCCGCGGTCTTCACGCTCACATCGACGTGGCCGGGGGGTGTACCGGTGACGGCGTATCAGATTGTAGACACTTACCAGGGAACGACCTGGACGGCATCGGCAGATCAGTACTACAATTTGAATTACAGTTTCACAGTTGCGTCCTACGTCACTCACCGGTTTACGGTGACGCCGGTCGGAAACAATTTACCAGGGTTATCAGCACAGTCCGCATCATTTGACCTAAACCCACAGCCACCGAGCTCGGCATCGCTCGTGTTCAGCGGAACCCAGGGACTTACATTGACCGTAACGTTCGGGGGGCCAGCGTACACGGCTCAGAATGATTACTATACGATCGTGCCGCTGTTAACGCAGAACATAAGCGGCCAAATACAGTCATCTCCATTTCAGAATTCAACTCCAGTTACGAGTGGGTATGCCTACCAGTTTGCGGTCTATTCGACTATATGCGGAATCGTGAGTTTGTCATCGGCAACGACGAACGCCGCGTACTCTGGACCGCCCGCTCCTCCTTTGGTTACGTATACGCTAGGAGAAAGCCAAATTAATTTTACGTTGATAGGCGACCCCTGTAACAACGTCGTCGTCAGTAATTACCAGATCACAGAATACTTTTCCAATGTCAGTTCTGGGTATGTTCGAACGGGTCTTCCGCCTGTTATTGTATCAGTCAGCCCATCCGCGGTACCATCGACGGTCACATCAACGCTCAGTGGACAGTTCACTGCGACAACGACTCGTGTTAGGTATCCCTACAGCTGGTCAGAATCAAACTCTTTCTTCCCCACGTTTTCATCACTCAGCAATACTGAAACTGATCCGCTCATACTGAACAATTATTCAAATATAGTGACACTCAACCCACACCAGGGATCAGTATCTCTAAGTTTCCCGGTCATATCCTATTCGTTCACTTCTCCAGACGTGTATACGTACGGAACAACTCTTACGGTAAAACCGGCCCAGCTTATTTTTAATCGAAACCAACCGCTTATATTCACGTGGAATTCTGGAACTGGACCGTTCTTTGGGGGGTCGTACCGCTACGATATCGTATCGCTGGGGTATTCGACGGGTGGGAATACGCTCACAAGCATTACACCAAACTCGCAGTACATTCAGATGTACGTCCCTGTTCCAGGAACTCCGTCGGTGTCTGTCAGCAACACAACAGCAAGTGTCAGCATTTCTGCCTCAACCGACAACGCAGTTATACCGGAATACTACATTGTCTCGGACAACTTCGGAAGATCGATCTCTGGGGCAACGACACTCTCATCGTACGTATTCAGCGAACTGACAGCGGGGCAGGTGTATTCGTACACGGTTGTGGCATTCAGCAATGGAATTCAGAGCGTGTCGAGTCTTCCGGTGCTTGCGTACCCTGGAATCCCCGGCCCTCCCGGAATTGCGAATTTCAGTACGTCGTTCTCAAACGATGGAACGGCCACGTTCAATACCACTGTTGGGACAACGCCGTATTACGTCCCGCTGACAGACGTGTACTTGACGGTCGCACAGGGTATACCGGGATACACAATCACAAAAACAAACATTTCAGGATTATACACATCAAACGGACCAACGTACACGCTCACCGATCTTTCGGCTGGGGGGACGTACATCTTTACTCTGAGTGCGTATGGAAACCAGATGTACAGTACTCTATCGTCGACGTACAGCTTATACCTTGGATCCATTCCACCCAACGGTTCTCCGTCCGTCATTCTAAGCAATACGACGGCCTACGTATCAGTATCCGCGGCAAATGTGGCATCGCGTGTGGGAGCAGTAAATCCGACATCGTATGTGTTTACATCAACACTGTGCGGATCGGGGGTTACATCGTCAGTCATCGTTCCGTACAATAGTTTGAGTAGTACATATACAGGGGTATTTTCAGGACTCACAGCCCTATCGTGGTATTCATTTGCGGCATACACGGTAACAAATGGATTTTGCGGTAATGTACTTCAGGCGGGAGTCTACAACGCAGGGGGGCCTCGCGACTCCCTGTTTTCTCTATCCTCTGTAACGTTCCCCGCTGGAAATCCCGCAACAGCGAACGTATCGCTCCAAATCACATTTTCGACTGGGTATACCCCCCCTCCAGGGTTGTGGCCAGACACTGCGTACTATTTCCGGGCCCTTTCACCATTCTCAACCTTTTATCAGGCGGCATCTGGAACATCGTACAATTGGTCTCCTCCTCAGGATATAACATCACCAATAAGCGGAAATATTAAAATCACACTTGCTGGTGGAAGCGGAGGGGGTACTGTAACGGCCTCGGGCGGACGTGGAGGTCTCGTTATATACACGTATTCAAACATACTTGCGGGTGAAACGTTAACTTTAATATTAGGAAACGGGGCTGCTAATTCAAGCGAGGCGGCATATTCATCAGTGCTAGCACTCCCCGACGGAACGCAGATAGAAGCAGGGGCGGGTGGCGGGGCGGCAAGTTCTTACATTGATCCTGACTTGGGTCTCATACAAGTTCCAGGACTCGCCGGACAATCGTTCCTCTATTCTCCAGATAGTGGACAGGGTGGAATTCCGGGCGTTCATCCAAACGGGTTTCCTGGAAACGGAACAGGTTGGGATACAAATGAAAAAGCACCAATCACGCTTCCTGGCCTGAAGATCATCGAAGGAGGAAACACGCTGAATAGCAATGGGTATGTATCGATTGAGTTCATATCGGCTGTTGTCCCCCCCACCCTGCTGACAAGCAATGTCTTCATTGGAACAGTGCCGACAGGATACTCGTACGAGATTGATGTCTACGGCATAAAGAACCAGGTCCAAGGAACTACGCTCTCTGCGGGTATTATTGTCCCTCCTGCCCTTCCGATATCCCCGATCATCACGGTGACACCACAGACTCCGCCACTGCTGAACATTCAGAACGGTACAGCTATTCCAGCAACCGTAAGCTGGGGTCCATCTCCTACCCTGGGATCCGCGTACTACTACTATATCAACACATCGGCAGGGGGGCTGAAATTCAATAATATCGCGACAAACGACGAAATCAATCTGTCGTACGGGTACTCTGCGAAACTGTATGTCCAGGCAGTATCAAATTCGCTGTCAAGTACGTTTGCGTCATCCCCAACTACGCTTGTATCAACGAACCCACCGACGAATCTTACGTACACACGCAGCTCGAACATTGTGACTCTGAGCTGGGGATCCGCGTACCAGCCACCATACTATATTCCTGGCATAACCTCGAACTACAATTATGCGTTTACCGTATCAACAGCTACAAATGTAGGTGTAAACACAGTGTACATTTCTTCGGCAGGGGGCGGCCCAGATGTAACGTTCGGTTCGAATCTGTTGACTCCGGGAATGTACTCCCAAATTGTGAATGCGATTGGAAGTAACGAACCGGTCTTTGTTTCGTTGAGCGGTACAGCCTATAACTATACATTCCGGGTCAATGCGTTCAATACGCAGGTTGTTGGGTCGCAAATTGTCGGATACCTTATGTCGAACACCACCCTTGCGTCTCTTCCGGCGTACAGCGGGGCAAACTTGTATGCGTCGATAACAAACCCTTCGTCGCTACCAACGGACGGGTACACGATATGGGATACGTGCGGAGGAACGATTATCGCGTCGAACATTTACTCGAACACGTACACTTGGACCGGGGGAGTCCTTGGACAGAGGTACAATCTGGCGGTACAGGCACTGAACAGCAACTTGTACTCTCCAACTGCGTCTGCGTCTGCGGGGTTTATATTGGCAACGACACCGGTATCGATTCTCTCCGTGTCGAACGTCGGAAGGAATGTGACGGCGAGCTGGACAACGCCAGTACAGGCAGACGGTGTTCAACCTACGACAAATCCTCCGTACTACTGGAATATCTTCGATCAGAGTGGGGTATCGGTGACGACGGGTTCTAACCTATCATCATCGGCGTTCTCGCCAGCGTTTGGAAGGACGTACACGTACTCGATCGTAACATGGTACTACGGCATTTCGTCGACGCCAACAGTCGGAAACCCGATATCGTTGTTCACAAACCCGCCCACATCAGTGACACAGACGACGTACGGACCAGGAATTGTTCTCACTTGGGGAGCGGCAATGCAAACAGTCTACTTCCCCAACGCTCCGACGGTGGCAACATCGCAGTACCCGAACGGGGGGTACTCGGTCACAGACCTGTGTGGAAACTACGGAAGCGTCCTCACCGTGTCGTCGAACTTGACGGAACTGTACATCCCCATCACTGCCCCGCCGTATAAATACTACAACTTCGCGATCACGGCTCTTCACAACAGTATTTGCAGCACACAGGTCGCACCGGGGGCGGTATTCCTAGGAGTCAATCCTGTGACAAACTTGGCGGTGACAACGCTCGGAAACTTGGCAACGCTGAGATGGCAGGCGGCATCTACGAATGGACCAAACACTCCGTACATCGTTTACGACGCGAATGGAAATCAGATCGGGGACCCATCGACCTCCTTCGTTCGTACGCTCACGTACTCCACACCGGGAATATACAGCATCACAACGCTTGCGACCGAGCTGGTCTCGGTGTACGCGTACGGTGCGGGTGGATCGGTAGGAGCGGGAGGATTTGCGTCGAACACGTATAGCGTGAACAGCAATACGACAATCATTATCAATGTGGGGCAGGCGGGGGCGGGAGGAGGAAACAGTACAGTATACGTTCCGAACCCTGCGAACCCATACTTGATTCTGGATGCGGGTGGAGGTGGAGGGTACACTGTCTCAGGATTAGGATTCATCCGAAACGGCGGGGTATCGGATGGTGGCGGACCTGGCTTACCTGGATTTGGATCGGGAGGTTCGGCATCACTGGGAGGTGGAAGTCCGGCAGGAACGGATGGAAAGGTTGTGATCACACTGACAACCCAGACGCTGTCGGCAGCTCTTTCTGTTGGGACGGGGGTTACGAGTATAACCTTCCCTATCCTCAACAACACGAAGTACGCCTTGACAGTGGCATCGTACAGCAACGGATTGGTGGCAACCGCAAGTTTGGGGGTGGATACGAACATTTCTCCTCCATTGAATCTCATAACAGCGAATCAGGGATTGTACCTTTCGAATTCATGGGATGTTCCGGTTACGCAGCCAACAGGATACCTCCTGACAAACTTGACGACAGGAACATTCAATACTCCTGGAGTTGTATCAGGTTCCGTCTTTACCGAACCGGGAGTCAATGGGACCAGCTACAGGTTTTCACTCATAGCGTTATCAAACGGTCTGCCATCGACGCAGGTTACAAGTTCACCCATCACACTGTTCTGCCCAGCTCCTTCGAATTTCAATTCTTCCTACACTGGAACAATCATCTCATTTACGGCGTCTGGAAACCCGGGTTTCTCTCTCGAAACGTACACACTGACAGACGGAAGCGGAACCATTGTTCAGACCGGTCTGCCGCAGTACATTACTGGGACGTCGACGTCAACTGTACAGATTTCGCCAGTTATACGGGTGGCGGGAAGCAGTTATACGTTTGGACTGTATGGAACGATCAACGGGCTTTCCAGCAGTACGGTTACCACATCCGTGAACCTGGTGATTCCGGGAACGACCAGCCTTGGAGGACTCATTACGGGTCCCGGGACGGCAGGATTTAATGTATTCAACCTTTCTGCATTGTCATCTGCAGTCACACGAATAACTGTATATCAATGTACACCATCTGCAGACTCTTTCGCAGCGACAACAACCAACCTCCAAGCTACATCATACTACACAAATTCTACAAACTCAAAATGGAATTCTGTCCAAATGTCATTCGACGGTACGAAACTACTGGCTGCAAACTCTGATACATCGGGGAATGCCATATGGTACAGTTCAAATCAGGGAATTGGATGGGCTGTAATGACGATACCCTCACTATCAAACGCATCGGTTACAAATATAGCACTCACAGGGAATGGTACATGGGCAGCAGCAATGACAACATGCGGACTGTGGGTGACTAGCAATATTTCAGTGTACCCTTGGTTTTATGTATCAAATACGCGTGGAAGCAATATAACCGCTCTCGGATTTTCTCCAGACGGAACACGACTGGTGATGGGAGTTTACAACGGAGGATTATTCAGTGCTAATACATCACAATTAGCCATAAATCCGGTGTTTACAAGCGGTCAGAATTCAGGAAATGACGATTGGTCTCAGATAACTTGGTCTGGGGATGGAACTGTTGTGTTTGCTGTAGGCCGAGCGGCTACAACTAGCCCAAAGTATAGTATAACAAACGGTCAAACTTGGTCAAACATGTTCAGCGGAACATCCGTTTGGGTGTCGGTCGCTGCAAACTCAAATGGAACACTCGTATCACTAGGAGGTAGCTCATATCCTACTCTTCTCACTGGAAACATCGGAAACTGGACGTCG
>Ga0136644_10003987_pt1 | contig 10971 bp, 6 predicted proteins | sample C_130820_EF_Meta_FD_94780 | JGI IMG/M metagenome (GOLD analysis project Ga0136644, IMG submission 94780) | Freshwater microbial communities from Lake Croche, Canada to study carbon cycling - C_130820_EF_MetaG (v2) (version 2) | ecosystem: Environmental > Aquatic > Freshwater > Lake | place: Lake...
CACGCGTGCCTCGATCACGCCCGACTCCACCGTATCGATCGAGAGGAGCCCGGCCGTCAGATCGCCGGGAATCTCCCAGGACTGCCCGACCTCCACTGACGCCGATGGGAGGAGGTCTTCGAGTAACACCGAATCGAACGGTGTGTCGAGCAGATCAAACTCTTCCCCCGAAAGGAAACCGTTCGCCAGGTACGGCAGCGGCGTGGTGCCGCGGCGTGCTACCAGCAGCCGGCGTGCATCGGCGGCGAGTGCCACGTTCGTCGTGGTCGCACCGATTCGCATCGATGCCGTGGCATCGCGATACATGCGGCGTGCCACCAGTTGGCCGGCCTCCACCGGCCCCGCAGTCGCTCCCGGGGAGGATGGCGTGGCAGCGATTTCGTCGAAATCAAACCGGGCGGCCATCTCGACAGGCTCGCGAACTGCCGCCGCATCGCGGCCGGCGGCCGCAATGAGTTCCCCCGTGACATCGAGCGTGACGCAGACGCGGGCGTCTGAGAACTGCCGGGGCGGGGCATCGGCGCCACCGGTCGCACCTGGCACCGCGGTTTCGGCTTGCCCCACGGCCACCAGACAGGCCATCGCCAGCAGGCCACCCTGCACGGCTCCGAGCCATTCCTTACTCATCCCAGCGACAGCCATACAAACCCCTCTCAAGAGGTGCCTCTTCGTCTTGTCAGAGAGTCTTCGGCGGACTGACCATGCCACGCCGAAATACCAGGTGTCCAATCGGACTAAACCCCTTGTTTTCCAGAATCTTCGGGATCGTTACCGTTGAAAAACGAGAATTCTCTTCGTCGGTTGGCACGCTGCAACCCTTTGACCAACAACGGGTTGCAACTGAACCAACGGCCGGACTCAGACTTCCGGTGGCACCACCGATCGATAAATCATTCAAGAAACGCTCCTCTAGCGCGAACCAATCCTGGCCCGGGACCGTATAACTTTTACGTCCTCACGAGGCGGGCAGCAGGTTATGGATGACCTCCGGCACGCCAGCATGGCACGGTCAAACGACAGGACGCGGCACGAGTAGTCGCGGAGTGTACTGGGAGCAGGGTTCGTCAGATTTCCCCAACATCGCGGTCAGGCAGCGGTCCAGAGCCGACCTGCAACCGTGAGTTGGGTACTTCGACGAGTCCCCCTTCTGGTCTTCGCCTTTCAATCCCCGGCACGGATTGCCGGCACTGGAGGTATGTGATGCGATCCCATTCTGATGATTCGCTTTCCGGGTCGAATGTCCACGTGTTTGACGATGGCATCGCTGGCGACGCCATCGGCCATGGACATTTGGACCACGGCCAAATGGACCACGGCCATCCCGGTCTTGCTGTCGCTCTCCCCAGCGAAGGCGATCCATCGCCCCAGCCACCCGTCATCAACGACGAGGTGCTGACGATCGAAGACTTGGCGGACCGCTTCAATGTCTCCACCAAGACCATTTCCCGTTGGCGTGATCATGGTCTCGTCGCCGAGCGGCACCTCGTGGGCGGCCGCCGACGCGTTGGCTTTCTTGCGAGTGCCGTCGAGCGATTTATTCGCGACAATCCCCTGCGGATCGATCGCGGCAGTCGCTTCAGCCAACTGTCGCAGGAGGAGCACGACCGCATCATCGGCTGGGCCCGTCGTCTGGCGCTGGCCGGGGCCTGCCCCGCCGACGTCCATCGTCGGATCGCAAGCCGTCTCAACCGGAGCCTGGAGACGATCCGTTACACGATCAAGCGGCACGATCAGGAGCATCCCGCCGAGGCCGTCTTCCCCGTTGCCGACGGCCGCCTCCGGCCGGAGAGCTGCGAACGGATTTACCGTCACTATCAGTCCGGAGAAACGGTCGAGTCGATCGCCAAGCGATACCATCGCTCCAAGGCCAGCATCTACCGCGTGATCCTGTCGCAGCGGGCCGAGCACATCATGCAACTGCCGCTGGAGTGCATCCCCAATGCCCTCTTTTCGCGAAAGAGTGCGGAGAAGGTCGTGGACCAACCGTTTCCCGGTCTCGATGAGCCGGCCAAGAGGGTGCGGCGGCCAACTGGCCTGCCTGCCTACTTGGCGAGCCTCTACGAGGTGCCGCTACTGACGCGTGAGCAGGAGGTGTGGCTGTTTCGGAAGTTCAATTATCTAAAGCATCGGGCGACAACACTCCGTGCAGAGCTGAACGTGGACCGTCCGAGCGCCCGGCTGATGGACCAGATTGACCGGCTCTACGGAGAGATCGTCGCGATCAAGAATCGGATCGTGCGGGCCAATCTACGGCTCGTGGTGTCGATCGCGAAGCGACGGGTCTCTCCCGGCGACAGCTTTTTCGACCTCGTCAGTGACGGGAACATGTCGCTGATCCGAGCCGTCGAGAAATTTGACTACGCTCGGGGAAACAAGTTCAGCACCTACGGTTCGTGGGCCATCATGAAGAACTACGCCCGAACCATCCCCGACGAACATCGTCGCCGTGATCGTTTCCGGGCGGCCGACATGGAACTGCTGCAGACGGCCACCGACCGGCGGGCCGATGAATTCCAGCAACGGCTGGCGGAAACCGATCGGCTGCAGCAGGTGGGCCAATTCCTGGGTCGGCTCGATTCACGCGAGCAGACGATCATCATCCGGCGCTACGGGCTCGATCACCAGCACGAGCCGCAGACGCTCAAGGAGGTCGGCTCGGCACTCGGCGTGACGAAGGAACGGGTCCGGCAGATCGAAGCCAAGGCGATGGAAAAACTCCGGGATGCGGCCGCCGGCGAGGCGGTATTGCCGGAACTTGAGTAAGACCGCGAGGCCTGGGCAAGAGCGCATCTGACTGAGGTGTAGCACCGGCTTCGGGGGCGGCAAAAGTCTCGTCGCGGGGGCCGCGGCGGCCCAACGCTCCTCGAGCTTCCGCCGACCCCCTCGCCCACCTCTCCACGTTTACCAACTTGTCGCTACAGCCATCTGAATTGTGCTCTAGCGAACCGGCGCGTCGAGCGATGCGGGCCTGACTCCCGACTCTGCAGGGGCCGTCGGCGTGGGCTTGCGGCTGCCGGTCCGGGGCTGGTTGGCATCGATCTCCAGACTCTTGGGCAGGGACGTAGCCGTCGAGGGCACGCTGCCAGACCCTTGCATGCTTCGCGTGCCCGGCGATTGACCGGAAACCCCAGCGGCGGCGGGCTGCGTGGGTGACTGGCTCGTGCCAGCGAGGAAATTGTCGATCGCCGCCGACTCGCGGAGATGGGAGAAATACCGCGACATCTCGATCCGTTGTTTCTTCTCGTGGATGTCGTCATAGAGTTCATCGCGGACTTCCGCGAGCTTCACCTGCGCCGCATCGGTGTATCCCTCGCAGAGGATCACCATGAAGCGATCGGCGATCTGCACGATGCCAGAAAGCTCACCCGGCTTGAGCGAGAACGCCTGTCGTTCGAGGGCAGGCTGGCCGCCATGCCGCTGAATCGGCGGCACTTCGCCGCGAAGCGTGCGGCTGGTGGGGTCGACGGAATACTGCTCCGCGAGATCACCGATCCGCTCGGGCGTGGGATTCTGCCGGGCGAGCTGCCAGACCTCCTGTGCCCGCCGCTGGCTATCCATCACGACGATGCGGCACTTCGCCCGCGGTCCGAAGGTCGCTTCGAAGGCCTTGTCGAGGTCTTCCTGCGTGACGGGCACCTTCCCCACGAGCTGCTTGAGCGCTACCGTCGGCTGCACGATGTCTTCGATGTAATGCCGCATGGGGATCTTCTGCTCGCGGGTCACGCGATCGAACCATGCGGACACGTCAGGCGAACCGTCCGGCTTGCGGAATCCCATGCTTTCCGCGGCCCGGCTGATCTCGGCATCGATCTCAGCCTGCGTCACGGTCCGCTTCTCGCGGGCCAGGGCCTGCTCGATGAGCTGACGGGTGATCAGGATCTCCAGCACATCGGGACCGTGTCGCTCGACGCATGTCGCTTTCACGGTCTCGATGGTGATCGGTTGGCCGTTGACACGTGCCGCCACGCCGGGGCTGGCGGCCGATTTCGCCGCGTCATTCATCACGTTTTCCACGGTGGATTCGTCCTGCAAGGCACGGAACACCTCGCCCGAAGCCGACCGGCTTTTCCGCTCCCGGAGATCCTCGAGGAGTCGGGACCGCACGTCTTCCAGCTTCGCGTCGGCGGCCGGCAGACGATCCTCGCACTTGACGACGATGAATTGGTCGGCCACCTGCACCACTGGTGAGATGTCGCCCGGTCGCAGCGCAAACACAGCCCCTTCGAACCCCGCGTCGCCGGAATGGCGACGGATAGGCTGCACCCAGCCATTGGCGCTGGCGCTGCCCACGTCCACGGAGTGCTGTCGTGCCAGTCCCCCGAAATCATCGGGAGCAGTGAGTGCCTTGATCCGAAGTTCCTCGGCTTCCTTCCGGGAGCGAGCGACGATGATCCGAGCCTTGACCGCTTCGCCAAACTGATTCTCGAACGTCTGCTGCAACTCATCCGCCGTGGGCTCGATGCCGGCATGGGCCAACCGCCGCAACGCGAGCATCGGCCAGACGATGTCCTCGGAATATTGCGTGGGGGTGATCCCACGTTCCTGCTCGATGAGGCTGATCCACTTGTCGCGGGGCACGCTAAACCGCTTCGCCATCGCATCGATTTCGGTATCGACGTCTTGCGACGTGATGGCGATGCCCCGTCGGCTACAGGCCTGCGAGATGATCTCGCGGTTGACCAACGCCTCGAGGACGGCGTTGCCATGGCGGCTCAGGCACTCGGCGGCCAGTTGCGGCTGCGTGATCTCGGCCGTGTTGACCATCGCCATGACCTGAGCAACGGGGGCGGTCGACGCGGCTCCCTTGCTGGCCGGCGCAGCGACTGTGACCGAGGGAGCCCCGGCGGACCGCGGCGGCTTCGCATCGGCCTGCATGGAACCAGAAACCGCCCGCCAGAGCAGGCAAGCGACGATGACAAGGATCGCGGCGCGTATTTCTCGGCTCGGGCCAGGCCGCTGCTCCATGAGCCACCCAATTCGTCTGCCGAGTCCCTGACCAAATCCCTGAAATGTTTTTCGCATCACGCTGCCCTCCTTGGCATCTCCTGACAATCCTCGAAAAATAGGGGACTTCACAGACTGGATCAAGGCGAGCGTTTGCACAGGTCACGCCGTGCCCGTACCCTGCCAGAGGGAATGGGCCCGGCCTCTTTTTCAGCAGCAACGGCAAATGACATCCCCACAGAACCACTCGCACGACACCCCCCCAGGCCCCGCAGTTCCCGTGGCCCCGGCGAGCCTGCCAGTATCCCCACACCACCCACAGTGCCTTGTCATTTTGGGTCTCCTGCCACCGGTCACCGCGGAAGACGTGAAGCAGGCCTATCTGGCCAAGGCGATGACGATGCACCCCGACCGCGGAGGCCAGCCGGAGCAGTTTGTCCGGCTCCAGAAGGCCTACGAGGAGGCGAAGGAGTTCGTGCAGTTCAAGGCCGGCAAGCTCGAGTGGCTGGCGGCAAAGATCGAGGCCTACGCACAGCAGCAGGATGTCGTGAGCGAGGCGATCGATCGTGGCGGTGAGGTGGAGATGGAGGAGGCCGACTGGCTTCGCAAGTCGTTCGGCGAAGACTTCGGCCACGTGGCCGACAAGCTGGTTACCGTCCGGCTTCGCGGTCCATCGGCCGATGATGTGTTTGCCATCCTGCTGGGCTTCCGGGCCGACTCGCTCGCGGATCTGGCCGTGCTCGACCTCGCCGGTGGCAGCCTCACCGACGAGGGGCTTCTACAGCTCAAGGGCCTGAAAAACCTGCGTTCCCTTGATCTGCGGGGGACGGCCGTCGGAAAACTCGCGGCCGAGGTGCCGTCATGGTTTACGCACCTTGAATTCCTCGGACTCCCCGCCGGTGCGGTCGGTCTCTTCTCCCGGATGACGATGCCGCGCCGTGTGAAACTGGCGATCGGTGGGGCTCCTGACTAGTCTGGCATGAACGATAGCTCGCCGTCATGGCGGTATCGACAGTCCGTATCCACCAGCCTGCATTCATATGACACCGCGAAGAATCGTCCGTTCGTTCACCGGCATCGGAGTCGCCGCCTATCTGGCAGGGTGTGCCGTCTGTGTTTGCAGCCCCGTCCACGCCGAGGAGACACCCGTGCAGGCCACACACGCCACCAATGAGTCCGCGGAAACGATCACCGATGTCGCGGCGGCCTACGCGGAACGTTCGGTCAACGTTGCCGAAGGGGCCACGACCGTCGAGTTCCGCTATCGCCTCCTCCGCCCCGAGCCCGCGGCGGGCAACGGACGGACAACTGGCCGATATCCGCTCGTGCTCTACCTGCACGGGGCAGGGGAACGCGGCACTGACAATGCCAAACAGCTGAAGTATTTGCCGACCTGGCTGGCAGAGCCGGCGATGCGACAAAAATACCCCTGCTTCGTCCTCGCGCCTCAGTGCCGGATGGATGAGCGTTGGGTGGATGTCTCGTGGGCTGATGCGACGAGCACACCGCAGCCTGCCACTCCCACCGTTGACCTGACCGCGGCGACTGCGGCCTTGGAGGACGTGCTTGCACAGGAGGCAGTCGACCCCGACCGGATCTATCTCACTGGCCTCTCGATGGGCGGCTACGGCACGTGGGATCTGGCCGCGCGGATTCCCGATCGCTTTGCCGCCATCCTGCCGGTCTGTGGTGGAGGTGACGAACGCGTCGCCGCGAGCATCGCATCGCTGCCCATCTGGTGTTTTCATGGCGACGCTGACACGGCCGTGCCGGTCGAGCGGTCGCGTGCCATGATCGCAGCGGTGAAGGCCGCCGGTGGCCGCCCCATCTACTCCGAACTCGCTGGCGTGGGCCACGATTCGTGGACACCCGCCTACCGCGACGCCTTCGTCCTCGACTGGCTCTTCAGCCAGCGCCGCTAAGAAGATCGCGACGGTAACGTCACTCCGGAAACAAGCGGGTCGAAAGGTAGCGTTCGCCCAGGTCGGGCAGCACCACCACGATCATTTTTCCGGCGTTCTCGGGCCGTCTCGCCACCTGCAGGGCGCCCCATGCCGCGGCGCCGCAACTGATGCCGCACATCAGCCCCTCCCGCTTGGCCATCTGGCGGGCCGTCTCCATGGCATCCTCATCGTCGACCTTGACCACCTCGTCGATGACGTTGAGGTTGAGAATGTCCGGAATGAAGCCGGCACCGATACCCTGGATCGTGTGCCGACCGGGCTTGATTGGTTCGCCGGCAAGCTTCTGCGAGATCACCGGACTATTGGCCGGCTCGACGGCCACGACCTTGAGGCCTGGCTTCTTCGCCTTGAGGGCTTCACCGCAGCCGGTGATCGTGCCGCCGGTGCCCACACCGCAGACCAGAATATCGATCTGCCCGTCGGTGTCGGCCCAGATCTCCTCGGCCGTCGTACGTCGGTGGACATCGGGATTGGCCGGATTCTTGAACTGCTGGGGCATGAAAAACTGGCTGCTCGAACGGCTGATCTCGTCGGCATGACGGACCGCACCGGGCATCCCTTCCGCGGCGGGCGTGAGTACGAGTTCCGCGCCGAGGGCTTTGAGCATGCGGCGGCGTTCGAGGCTCATGCTCTCCGGCATGGTGACCCGCAACTTGTAGCCACGCGCAGCGCACACGTAGGCGAGCCCGATCCCCGTGTTGCCACTGGTCGGCTCGATGATGATCGTGTCGGAGCCAATCAGGCCGTCGCGTTCGGCCGCATCGACCATCGCCGCGGCAATGCGGTCCTTCACGCTCCAGAGCGGATTCATATTCTCGATTTTGCCGACGACGGTCGCCACGCAACCTTCGGTCACCCGCCGCAGTCGCACCAACGGCGTCCGCCCGATGCATTGCGTGATGTCGTCGCGAATCCCTGCCGGCAGCGTGGGCATGATCATAAATGGACCTATTTGGGTGAGCCTGAGGGAATCATCACCACGATTACAATCGGGATGATGGAAGGATAAACTTTAAGGCAGCCGCTTTACAAGGATGTTTTTGTAGTGGACCTCGCTGCCCGGATCATGGGCCTGGAGGGCAAAGGTGCCACTGGAGAGCTTGCGGGTGCCTTTGACCCCGTCAGGTTCAACAAACTCGAAGAGCACCTTCCCATTGATCAGAACCGTGACCGCCCTGCCCTTCACCATGACCTCCTCGGTGAACCACTCGTTGTCGGCGGCCGGAGGGATGAAGTTCTTCACGACGTGGTAGATGCTGCCGGTTCGTACGGGGTCGGACTGCGAGTTGTTGACCTGCATCTCATAGCCCTGTGCGGGCCAGCCATCCGGCTGGAATGCCGTGTGAAAGAAGATCCCTGAATTCGCCTGGGGCTTCGTCATCACGTCCGCTTTGAAATGGAAATCCTTGAACTCGGCCGGAGTCGCGGCGTCGGGCCCGATGTAGAAGAGGTGGCTCCGCGGACCGTGGCAGATAATCTTGCCGTCGACCACCTGCCAACTCTCCGGGTGTTCATTGGCTTTCCAGCCTGCGAGAGTCTTGCCGTCGAACAGGCTCTCAAATCCCGACTCGTCGGCGGCGGCCGGAGTCACCACAGATCCCAGCAAGGCGACTACGATCAGGACCGGTCCAGCAACCCACCCAGCCCTGACCAAGAAGGTGCTGTCGTGAACCAAACCGCTGTCCCGTGCGTACGCCATGAATGAACTCCGTAGTGCAAGGATTGTGAAGGACGCCACGATTACCCAACTTGTCAGCGAATCGGTGGATCATAAGCCCGTCACGGGCCGAACGCCAAGCGATAACCCGGCGGTGCCCCTGCCACCGCTCCCGCCTGCGGTGCGGAACGTGCTCGACCAGGCTGGGCTCAACCACCGGCCGATCCTGCTCTCCATCGACACCGACGTGGCACTGGACGGCCGCCCCTCCCGGGAATGGCTCGTCGTCACGCCTGACCATCTTTCCGTGGTCCCCGAACCTGGCTCGGGCCAGGCAACCGCCGCGGAGTCGGCCACCAATGTCCTGAGGAGCGTGCCCTGGGGGGGCATCGATCAGGTCCGCACCAGCGCCGGCGTCGGCGGCGGCACCCTGCAGGTTCGCGAGGGGGGCGACTGGGTCGATCTGGTGCGTTACTCCAACGCCATGGCAACCCGCTTTCACAAAGTGTCGCGGGCGCTGGAGCAGGCCCGTGATGCGTCGCCCGCGGACGGGAAGCCGGTGACTGTGCTACCGGGCTGGAGTGAGGGTGATCCCCGCTCAGGCCCGCTCGACCCACCACGGTGTTCCTCCTGCAACCTCAGGCTTGCAACCCGCGACGACTCCTGCCCGCGGTGCATGCAAAAGGGGCAAATCCTCCGCCGGGTGGGAGACCTGCTCCGCCCGTATACCCGCGGCGCGGTGCTCCTCTGCCTGTTGACGCTGCTGGGGGTCGTGGCCGAACTCGCCCCGCCAAAACTGCAGCAATACATGGTCGACAACATCCTTTCCGGTCGGCCCGACGCCATGGCGGCAACGCCGCCCGACTTCAAGACGGCGCTCCTGGTCGTCGTCCTGGCGCTCGCCTTATCCCGCGTGCTGCTCTCGGTCGTCGGCATTCTCAAAGGCCGACTCGCCACCGATATCGGAACGGGCATCACCGCCACACTGCGTGACGAGATGGTGACGAAGTTGCAGAGCCTGTCGATCGCCTACTACGACCGGCATCAGGTCGGCTCGATGATCAGCCGCGTGGCCCACGACAGCGAGGCGCTGCACGGCCTCATGCACCAGATCACGGGCGGCTTCCTGCTGCAGATCGTGCAGCTGATCGGCGTGGGTGCAATGCTCGTCTGGATCAACCCCAAGCTGGCACTGTTTACGCTCATTCCCGTCCCGCTCGTCATCCTCGGGTCATGGATCTTCTGGCGGCACGTCTACCCGCGTCACTACCGGCTCTGGGACGCCTCCAGCAAGCAAATGGCAGCCCTCTCGGGCATGCTCTCCGGCATCCGGGTGGTGAAAGCCTTCTCGCAGGAATCCCGGGAACGAGACCGCTTCCATGCCGCCAGCGACCATCTCCGCCACTGGCGGCAATGGGTTGAACACACCAATACCACCTACGCCGCCTCGATGCAGATCGTCTTCGGACTTGGCGGTTTGATCGTCTGGTATGTCGGCGGCCGCGATGTGATCGGCGGCCAGATGACGCTCGGCCAACTGATCGCCTTTCTCGCCTATCTCGCCATGTTCTACGCGCCGCTCGGCGCGCTCTCGAACTTCACCAGCTGGCTGACGAGCTTTCTCTCAGGTAGCCAGCGGGTGCTGGAACTGCTCGACACGCCGGCCCTGATCGCAGAACCGAAGGAGCCCGTAGCCTGGGAGAGCGTCCGCGGCGAAATCCGCTTCCAGGACGTGACCTTCGGCTACGACCGCAACCAACCGGTGCTCCGCGACGTTTCGTTCGAGGTGCGACCGGGCGAGATGGTGGGGATCGTGGGCCGGAGCGGCTCCGGGAAAACCACGCTCGTCAGCCTGCTGTCACGGTTTCACGATGTGCAGGAGGGGAGCATCACGGTCGACGGCATCGACATCCGGGATCTCTCGATGCACGACCTGCGTGAGAAGTTGGGGGTGGTGTTCCAGGAATCGTTTCTCTTCAGGGGCACGATCTGGAAGAACCTCTCCTACGGCAGGCCGCAGGCGACGATCGAACAGGGCCTCGCAGCCGCGAAGGCGGCCGGCGCCCATGACTTCCTCTGCCGGCAGCCACTGGCCTACGAGACGCTCCTGGGCGAACACGGTGCCGGCCTTTCCGGCGGTGAGAAGCAACGTCTCTCGATCGCACGGACGCTGCTCTACGATCCCCGCGTGCTCGTGCTCGACGAGGCAACGAGCAACATCGACGCCGAGGCGGAGAAGAGCATTCAGGAGGCGCTCGCCGTCCTCGTGCGAGGCCGGACGACGATTGCCATCGCCCATCGGCTCTCCACGCTCCGCAATGCTGATCGCATTCTCGCCTTCGATCGCGGCCGACTCGCCGAACAGGGCACCCATGCCGAACTGCTCGCCGCCGACGGCATCTATGC
>Ga0136644_10003988_pt1 | contig 10969 bp, 13 predicted proteins | sample C_130820_EF_Meta_FD_94780 | JGI IMG/M metagenome (GOLD analysis project Ga0136644, IMG submission 94780) | Freshwater microbial communities from Lake Croche, Canada to study carbon cycling - C_130820_EF_MetaG (v2) (version 2) | ecosystem: Environmental > Aquatic > Freshwater > Lake | place...
ATATCTCCTACTAGGTTTCCTACATTTTCAATGTTCAATATGATAACTGGATTTCCTACTACTGTAAGACCGAGTCCTTCACCAACCCTATTACCTAGTATACCTAAAAAAATGCAGGTTAAAAATACGATATTTCCTACAACTATGCGTCCATCTGCCTACCCTACTAGTTTACCAACTACCAATAGACCATACGTATTATCTAGTATAAATATACCATCGCAAATTCCTACTCCATCCCCTAGTTTGGATACTGTAGGATTAAATTCTGGTTCCGTTTCAAACCAAACATCTAGTTCTTCAACTACAATAATAGCTTCTATTGTGGCGAGTATAGTTGTTCTTTTACTTATAATTTTATTCCTGTCTTGCTTTCTAAGAAAAAAATCAGAAAAGATGTCACCCTATGAACTCTGGACAACTCATTATTCTAGTAATAAATCTCTTGAACCTAAAAACTCTACAAACGAAGACATACATCATTTTTATAGTAGAAATCCAAGACCGTCTATCCATCCAAATCCAGTCTTCACACCACATTTGTCTACAAACTCTTCCTACAGAAATTCACAAGTTACTGGACAAAGGAATTCATTAAGAATGTCTATTCCAATTCGGAAGCCAATACAACAGAATTATGCATTATAATTTTGTAATAACGCATAATTTATCTTAATCTTGTATAATTTCCAGAAAGGTCATTATAAAGAATAGGGAATTCAAATGTATAAGTAAGATTCTGTGAAATATCCACTTCCGAATAATATTGGTCAATAATATTCATTAAACTATTGGAAATTCTGTTGCGAAGATTAGTTTGTAATTCTTCATGAGTTAAAGATTGATTATTATTGGGTAATTGTTGAGGTTGAGGAGCAGGAGTTACATTTGGAGAATAATCACGTATATCATATCTACATACAGGACATCTCACATTTCCTTGAAACCAATTGTGAATCGCATCTCTACGAAAGGTATGCCCACAATGCCTAATTTTACACACAGGCTCACCCTCTTGAAATTCTTCTAAAGTAATAGGACAATTCGTGTTTGTATTGGTTTCGTTATTATTTGATGAATAATTATAATGGATTGTTGCATTATCTATTTGTTCATTTGTTGGTCTTACAATAACATTTTCATGAAACGCATTCAATGGTGTGGCTGGTCTAGGAATACGATTCGCGTAAGGAAGAAATGTATAATAATAAAAATCATTCTCGTTTCGTCTTTCATTTCTGTGGGGTACTCTACTTTCTGTATTCATACTTGAATTACTAGCTAACAAATATGTTATTTGTAGAATTAACCTCATGTTTTCTTGATACTCTCTCATGTTTGTGTTGTATAAATAAAGAAATTCTCTTAAAAAGGTTAGTATTTCCGTATTTTCATTGGTTCTTCTGTTGCGACTATTCGTATTCGTATTCGTATTCGTGTTTCTATTTCTAGTATTTATTTGAATTCTATTAATTTCTTGCATTAATCTTTGCAAATCATCTTGTGCATCATTTAGGCCTTGAAAGAAATGAGTTCCATTATCCATCTATCTGAATAATATAAAGATAATTATCTATATATAGTTAATCGTAAATAATTAATCAAATGGATTTATCCAAGTATAAAGATAAAGGAAAGATAGGATTAGAAAACCTAGGAAATACTTGTTTTTTAAATTCCTGTATGCAAGTATTGAATCATACCTATGAATTAAATGATTTTTTGGATTCTGAGAAATATAAGCGAACATTTAAAGAAAATTTACCAGATGCAAATATTTTAATAGAATGGGATGATTTACGTAAGGTTATGTGGAGTGGTAATGGAATTGTGAGTCCAAATCGTTTTGTTCATAATGTTCATAAAATAGCCAGTGTTAAAGGTCGTGATATATTTACAGGTTGGGCTCAGAATGATATGCCTGAATTTCTATTGTTTTTTATGGATTGTTTGCATAACAGTATTTCAAGAGGTGTAAATATGAAAGTTTCTGGAAGCCCTGAAAATAATATAGACCATTTGGCAATAGCCTCTTATAATATGTTAAAAACTACGTATTCAAAAGAATATTCTGAGATAATGGATATGTTTTATGGAGTTTATGTTTCAGAAATAGTATCCATGAATGGTCTAGTACAACATGTTATGAAACCTGAAAGTTTTTTTATACTAGACCTACCTATTATGGAGTCAGGAAAACTAGCAGGTAATATTTATGATTGTTTTAATTTTTATATTCAACCTGAGATATTGGAAGGTGATAATGCATGGTTTAATGAAAAAACGGGTGCAAAAGAGGATATTAAGAAACAAATATCCTTCTTTAATTTTCCGAAAGTGTTGGTGATAACATTAAAAAGGTTTAGTCCAGATGGACAACAAAAACTGAACTCATTAGTTCAATTTCCTTTAGAAAATTTAGATTTATCACCCTATGTTCGTGGTTACAATAAGAATTCCTATAAGTATGATTTATATGGCGTTTGTAATCATATGGGAGGAGTTATGGGCGGACATTATACAGCATTTGTTCGCAATGCAGAAAATCAATGGCTGCATTGTAATGATAGAAATGTAGATATTGTGCCAAACCCAGAATCTATTGTTGCGCCTATGGCATACTGTTTATTTTATCGTAAAAAAAATAACTTGGTATAATATAATAAACATAATATGGATAATACAAATTCTATACCGCCAAATTATAATGTAAATGGCAATTTGAGTACAAACACATATAATGTAAATGATGACCCGAATACTTTTGAAGGATTATTTTATTCCATTTTCAACAAATCCAACATAATTATGCTTTTGTGGTTTTTAGCAATATATTTTGTCGCATATTTTGTATTAGGATTTTTATTTAATAAAAATGAGGATGTCTCTAATTATCAGTTAAGATTCAGTCGCACAATTGATATAATTGGATTATTATGTGTTTTGATTATAATTATCACTACTTATGCAAGCTATTCCACAGAGCAAAAAAAATCTATAATTCAAAATACATTTAACAGTACTTCTGCTTTTATAAATGAGCCCATCTCAATATTCTCCACTGGACTGTTCCTCGTTTGCTTCTATATTGTAGTTTATTTATTCAGATTACCTATGGATAGGGATACAAAACCTGTTGTTGTATCCATGGTAGAAACTGGAGCATGGTTATTGTTTGTAATTATTATGTTCGCTGATTTTTTCAAATATGTTCTTGGTGTATCATTTACAGATGGTATTTCTAATTTATTAAACTGGAATTCTTTACCTGATTATGCTCCTGTTCCACCTGCACCTGCACCAGCTCCAGTACCAGTGCCAGCAACTAGTGGAAACACAATTGTTGTTGGAAACGTTTCTTTATCTCAACCTGTTCAAAAAGATGAGGTGTTTAATATTTCAAATAATTTATATACTTACGATGATGCGCAGGCTATTTGTACAGCCTATGGAGCTAAATTAGCTACCTATGACCAAGTTGAAGATGCTTATAAAAATGGGGCTGAGTGGTGCAATTATGGTTGGTCTGCAAATCAAATGGCGTTCTTCCCTACACAAAAATCCACATGGAGTGCATTACAAGAGACTGAAAAAAATAAAAATGATTGTGGACGTCCTGGTGTGAATGGTGGTTTCTTTGCGAATCCTTACATAAAATTTGGTGTGAATTGTTTCGGTAAAAAACCAAAGGCGACAGATGATGAACTAGCTCGCATGAAAGAGTTAAATAATAAAGTTTATCCTAAAAAACCCAGTGATTCTATAGTGGATAAGAAAGTAGAATTCTGGAAGGAGAATGCTGACAAATTATTGGTATTGAATTCTTTTAACAAGAATGAATGGTCGGAATACTAATGAGGGGGAACCCATGGTTTCGTTCCTTGTCCCTCTAAGCCCTCCTTTTTATTTTTCAATATTTTTAATAGTTTATACTACAAAAATGTGTAATATAAATTTACTTACGCCTTCTTAGTCTTACTATTTTTAGGCTTATAATATTTCCTTCTTGTTCCTGAATAGGGCTTTACTGAAGATACCGACCCCAATAATTTGTCAAATAGTTGGTCATCTAGGATTGCAAATTTATTAAATTTTGGTCCATCTGGTTCATGTGAGAAAACACTTGGCTCTAAATATAACCCTGCTGGTATTCCTAATTCATCAAAACGACTCGTGCTGTTTTCTATAGTTCCTCCTAAAATCATGCGCTTATTATTTTCTTTTTTCATGTATTGTTGCATTGGAAAAACAGCGGATATAATATCATTATTTGCATCCTTTATAAATTCATATTCAGATATGAATGAATTTGCAACACTTTCCATTCTATATATTAATATGTGATTTATTTGTGATATGTTCTCTTTATTTCTGGTGAACTTGTTATTTCGCGGTTTTCTTTTAAATATTGAACAACATATTCTAATTGTTCCTTATCTTGAATGATATTCCCCAATGTTTTTTCTATATATCCAAATGTAAGCGGTGAATATTCTTTTTTCTCATAGACTCTTATTTCTCCATCGCTTAACTTAATTTTTGCATTATTTGTTTCCGACATATACTTTGTTATTTTTTCCGATAGTTCATGTTTCATATCACGCATCTTTCTTGTTTTTTCATTCACAATTTTAAGTTGACTATCCAGGGTCGCCCATTTTTTAACATCTTCAATAAATTGTGCTTTTGGATTTATCGTAATTTCATTGCTCATTTTCTTAATTAAATAATACAGTTATTTAATTAATAGTGGTTTTAACGTCTACCCTTACGGCTTCCGCGTCTGTGATGACGACGTGACTTTCTCATGGAGAAACGAGGGAATCCTGGTAATCTGCGTTTTACAATAGCACTGCGAGCATATATAAGAGCAGCAGGAACAGCGATATCAGTGATAATTCCACCACCATTAACTAAGGCAGGGGATAATTCTCCACCTCCAGTAACCAAAGCAGGGGATAAAGGAGCACCACCTTTAACTACAGCAGGTACTATACCAGCACCAGTGTTTACAGCAATAGTATGGTCAGTAGCACTTACAGCATGCTGTTGACCAATTCCGCCATATGTGTTAATTGCGTGTTCAGCAGCACCATCTCCACCCATTATCATGTTTTTTGAACTACGGCGTCTATGGACACGTCTTCTTGAATGTTTTCCTTTTGCCATTATAATATCTATTCACATTTTATTTTTTGACCATAGGTTACAGTAATTTTGCTAAAATTAGTAAGTTGGCCGGATAACCTTAATAATAGAACTAATATTGCTAAAATAATAAAAAATAAAAATAGATTATAAAAACAGAGTAGCCACAAATATAAATAAACTTCATTGTAAACTATATTGGCCAAGGGTTTTAATATCTCTTTTACATCCTTACGAATATCTTCATTTTGAAAGAATTCTATGCATGTATCGCGAATACTTTTCATTTCATAGTTACAAAAATATCATAGAATAAAGTTTACATATGAACGTAAATTGTTTGCGTCTATTATTACTTATATTTTTGTTCAAGAAATATAAGTAACTTTGATGGAAATTTACGACACAAATGATTCTTTTGATTTTAGTAAATTAGTTCTTACAAAACCCAGTTTAATTTCTGGAGGTAACTATTTTTCACGTTGTTTAGTAAATAATGGTCCACTTTACATACAACCTCCTAAATGTAAAACCAAGCAGGGTTTCACCAAGGCTGGTAAAAAATTCTTTTGTGACTTGATGTTTACCAATGAAAATGAAAACTTTATACGATGGATGGAAAATTTAGAGAATCATTGCCAACAATACATTTACAAAAATCGTGAAAAATGGTTTGACGGGCAAATGGAGTTACATGATATTGAAAATTATTTTACATCACCGCTCAAGTTATTTAAGTCTGGGAAATTCTATATTTCCCGTGTTAATGTCAATACTGTTCTTAACAAGCCTGCTTTAAAAATTTATGATGAAAATGAGACTGAAGTAGATATGGAATCTATTCAGGATAGTACAAATGTGGTAACTATTGTGGAAATCCAAGGTATAAAATGCTCGTCGCGTAGTTTCCAAATTGAAATTGACCTAAAACAAATGATGGTTCTTCAACCCACAAATTTTTTTGAAAAATGCATTATTAAATCTAACAGTAATCCCTTACTACTTTCACAATCAAGTCAAGACAATTTTGAAGAAGAAGGGACAAACATTTTGAATGAAGAAAGTGAAGAATCTTTAGAAACTATGCAGGAAGAGTTAGTTATGGATACTGGGAGACCCGATGAAGAACCTTCTGAAGGTTTTAATTTACCAGTGATTGAATCTTCTGCTGAACCAAATCCTGACTCTGTTTCTCTTGCTGAGTCAAGTACATTGACTGTTTCTGAAATGAAAGAACCTATCTTAGAGAATAACATAATCACAGAAGTCATTCAGGTATCAGAAGATGGATTGCAAGAAATAGATTTTAATTTAGAAGAGTTGCAAGATTCTGAACCAGTTCAAATAAAAAAACGCAATGATGTTTACTATGAGATGTATCGTGAAGCTAGACGAAAGGCCAAAGTAGCAAGGGATTTAGCACTTTCTTCTTATTTAGAAGCAAAGCGAATAAAAAACACCTACATGTTAGATGATATAGACGATAGTGAAGATAGTGATTTAGAAATGGAAGAAGATGAAAATAATGATGAAGATACTTCTCTTGAAGAATAAGAATACTAGTCAAACTATTTAGCAAATTTTATTTCAAAGAAGTTTTAAACCTATCTACAAAATGAAACTTTTTGTCCTATTTCTTTCTTCAATGGTTTAAACAAGTCCCCCTTTAGGCATCAAAATTCCTATTTTAACTTACAAGGTTTATAAAACGAATTTTAAAATATTTTTATCATCCGTTTATATATAATAAGAATGTTCAAAGAGATCACAAGTGGACTTTCCAAGTTTTTCACCAAAGAAAGAACTCTAGTGTTGATTATATTCTTAGTTCTTGCGTGGGCTCTTTTTGCTTATTCTGGTTCCAAAATGAATGTTTATGATGGTTTAGCTGATGGTTCAGCTACAGTCAAAACTGTTCCCACAGCTCCTACTTTACCCGCTGTAACTAGTCCCGCCTCTATGCCTAGTCAAATTGGTTCAGCTCCTGCTCCCGCTGGATACTCCGCACAAGCTGTTGCCAACCCTGCGGATTTGTTACCCAAGGATTCAAATAGCCAATGGTCTGCCTTAAACCCTAACACAATGAATGGTGGTGACATTTTAATGCCTGATTTATTACAAGCAGGTTACCACATTGGTCTTGACACCATCGGTCAATCCCTCCGCAACCCCAACCTACAATTACGCTCTGACCCTGTTATCCAAAAGGCCGATATTGGACCTTGGCACCAAAGCACAATTGAGCCCGACTATGGCCGCGTTCCCTTAGAAATTGGCCAAGGCCCCAAATAAATGTTAGCTTTACAAGAATAAATTTGTAAATAATAATAACTTTTATTATTATTATTTAGGACATTCGTATTTTTTCTGTGGTTACTGTATACAATGAATCTCACTGTTGCTATATATTCTGCTATTTTATTCTTCGTTCTATCCCCTGGTGTTCTCTTGCGTTTACCTTCCAATGGTAGCAAGATGACAGTTGCTGGTGTTCATGCTATTGTTTTCGCCGTTGTTCTTTATTTCACTGCTGGATTTGTGTGGCGCTGGTCAATGTCCATGGGCGCCCCTCTTCATAAGAAGGAAGGTATGTGCATGAACGGCAAAGATGAAAAGGGTAATGCATGCAAGTAAGTATTTTACACCATTTGGTACTGAAACGCAAAAAGGTGTAAAAATTTGTCTAATAAATATATATATGAATTTAGTTATATCTATTTATTCTGCATTTTTATTTTTTATTTTAACACCAAATATTTTGTTTCATCTACCATCAAATGGTAATAAATACATTGTAGCAGCTACTCATGCTATTTTATTTGGAATTCTAGTGTTTTTTTCATACAACATTCTTCCTGCAATTTATGTAAATGAAGGATTTAAAGAAGGAGCTGCTGGTTTTTTATTAGGTAAGGCAGCAAAAAAAGCCAAAAAATAAAATACACCGTATTTATATAGTCATGGATAAATACGATGCTTTAGGTTATTTTCTCATCGTGTTTGTTTTATCAGTATGCGCCTATATGTATTACAAAGGCTCCGATGAATTTCAATTAAAATGTATTATATCTAATGTAGATGGGAATAAATATTGTGTCCGTGAGCGCGAAAAATTACAAGCTGCAGCAGACCTTTTAGCAACTGTAACTGATAAGTGTAAAAAGCTAGTTCAATACATGGATGAACATCATCATGAGGAAGAACGTGTAGAGCGTCTAGTTCATGGATACAATCCACAAAAAGTAGTGGAAACCCTTCCAACAAGCGAATATACAGCCTACAGTGAAAACAAGGGTGAGAAATTAGCGTTTTGCCTTAATCGGTCCAAAGAAAATAATGATAATTTAATAGACGAAGGTACCTTAATGTTTGTTGCTATCCATGAATTAGCACATATCATGACAAAGTCTATTGGACATAAGAGTGAATTCTGGGAGAATTTCAAATATTTATTAGAGAACGCTAAGGCAGCGGGAATACATAATCCAGTGGATTACAAAAAGGATAAACGCGAATACTGTGGTATGAGTATTCATGATAATCCTTATTATGATGCTTAAAGAAACCGACCCACCAAGCTTTTACAGTTTCCTTAAAACTTTCCCTTTTCATTAAGAAGAGTCATTTAATATTCTTGGACTAGGAGTGGGTGGGCGATTCTCTTTTTTTATATGTTTTAATTCATCTAAGTGTCCTTGAATTTTATCTAGTTCAACTATAATTTTATCTTTAATTATAATTGTACTTGGACTTACGGTACTATTTGTGTTACTCTTCTTACGCCTTCGTTTTGAAAAGTGTTGACCCATATAAACAACAATAATAGATTATCTTTATTATTGTTATTTTCTTATTTTTTCGTAATAAAATAAGTTGGATTTTTATTAGATGAGGAAAACAAAGGATTTTGTTGATATCCATTTTCTAATAAAAACACACACGTATTCTTATACAAATTCATAATACTTATATGATGATGATTCGCGCGTAGAGATTCCACCAATGCATTTGAAAAAGCACCCACCGCCTGGTCCAATGTATTTAATGAATCCGCACTTGTCTCATTATCTCTGCAACCACTTAACACATAAATATTTGGATTAGACATATCTATTAGATTGGTGTGAGTTATCATATAATCAGTGTTTGCATATTCAAATGTCCATGGCATATCACAAATACTTCCACTATGACAACAATCAAATACCATAATCATACGACAATTTGTTGATATTTTTTGAATCCATTGAAATAATTCTGTATCTTTTATAATACCCTCTTCCTCATAATTGCAAGGAATGATTATGTCTCTTAATTCACTATTCTGATTTTTTAATTGAGAACCATGCCCACTGTAATGAAACCATATTTCCTCTAAATTTTGGCTCTGTATGGACAGAGTATTGAATTCATTCATTATATTTGTTTTTGTAGGCGCTATAAAATCTCCCGAATCATCACGCATAATGGTGATATCCGATGCATCATAATCATAAGCATCTATTAACATGTTACGTGTTACAATAATATCGTTTATGCATCCTTTTAAAGAATGCTCTGGATAATTCACATAATCAATTCCAATTAATAAAGCCTTCTTCATTGAAGAATATAAAGATTAAAAAACCTACATAATTTATAAGTTTATTGTATATACAGTATGGAATCCATAGAACCTATTTCTGAAACAATAGAAATTCCAGAGAGTCAAAAATACATTTTATGTCTATTAAATTCACAAGGTAAACCAACAAAGTACATTGTTTTTAATGGCAATTCTACACCTATCACGGAAGAACAAATCAAACAAAAATTATTTAGCAAAGATGGTGAACGTCAGAACTTTGATGCGATTGTACCTCAGCCCGAATTTCATATTACTGCTCAACAAATCCATAAAGATGATACTATCCGTACTATAAAAAAGAAGATTATTCATGAATTAGGTAAAAACAATGTGTGTTACGAAGAGCTTTATTTATTTGGTCAACAATATTTGACAGTAGACCCAGTCAAAGTGATTGACCAACAAAAGGGATTATTTAATGGTAAGCTTATGTCTCAATTTGCCATCAATATTCAATTAAAAGAAGATTTTTATAATGAGTTGATTGCTATGGAAAAAACAGCTTACAATTATGAAGATTTAACCAAATATGTGAATAAGACAGAAAAATACAAAGTATCTATTCCACTTGGACAACGTTTTTCCAATCATCGCGATTTGCTATTTTCAGGAAATCCTTATGATGTTGAATTGAGAAAGGATGACCCTATTCCAGCGTTTCAAATGATGAAAAACAATGAACTTTATACATTTGAAAACCAACTTCTATTAAATTATGGCGAAATTTCAGACAATATAATTTACGTTTGCAAAGCAGGTGATGTTCTAGATTATGCGGATGCATTAAATTATTCATATAACGATGGTTCTACTGTAGAGAAACGTATCATTGACCAATCTTTTTTAGTAGAGCTTTATTTTCCACTTTTACATAAAGCCGATGTTACAAACAAGGATACGTTTATGTCAAAGCAACAAGAATTCATAGAACGTAATAATTCTTTATTGAAACCAGGTACATTCCAATTCCACGATACAATTGATTTATTATACAATATTTTTTATAGCAAAAAGAGCGAATTGAATTATATTGAAACTGGAATAACTGAGTTTAATATTGTTCTTCATCCTGATATAGAAATTCCTATTCCTCTAGATATTGTTTTTAAACAAATTCATGCAACAATGGGTTCAGAAAACCCATATTATCCATTCACACCCATGATTAAATACAATCCAGGAAAACGTCGTGAA
>Ga0136644_10003989_pt1 | contig 10969 bp, 8 predicted proteins | sample C_130820_EF_Meta_FD_94780 | JGI IMG/M metagenome (GOLD analysis project Ga0136644, IMG submission 94780) | Freshwater microbial communities from Lake Croche, Canada to study carbon cycling - C_130820_EF_MetaG (v2) (version 2) | ecosystem: Environmental > Aquatic > Freshwater > Lake | place: Lake...
TTACGAAGGATTATCAATACGCCTAAGCGTGGCATTGGCGACCGCGCACTCGATGTGATCGATTTACATGCAACTAGCACTGGAGTCAATTTTTGGAGCGCACTCAACGATGCAAAGAGTGCTCACGATATTCCTGCAAGGTCACTTTTTGCGATTAATGAATTCGTTCACCTGATTGAATCGTTGCGAACGTTGGTGGAAGCAGAGGTCAAGCCGTCAGCTATTGCCCAAGCGGTATTGGAACAGACCGGATTGCTCGCAGAGTTAGTTGATAGCACAGATCCGCAGGATGAAGGCCGAGTAGAAAACTTGCAGGAGCTGGTTTCGGTCGCCGCCGAATATGAAGAGTCGGAAACCGAAGATGGTGAAGAGATCTCACTTGTAGGATTTTTGGAAGATGTCTCCCTCGTCGCCGATTCTGATCAAATTCCAGAGGGCGCGGATCATGGTGGTGTGGTCACGATGATGACCCTTCACACCGCGAAAGGCCTGGAGTTTCCGACGGTGTTTTTGACCGGCATGGAGGAAGGCATTTTTCCTCACTCAAGAACGCTGGGAGATCGGGCAGAGGTCGAAGAAGAGCGCCGGTTGGCCTACGTTGGCCTTACCCGTGCTCGCGAACGGCTCTACCTCTCTCGAGCAGAATATAGATCCTCATGGGGCGCCCCTATGTATAACCCACCTTCTCGCTTTCTCTCCGAAATTCCCGAATCGGTTATTACCTGGAACTTCACTGCAACCTCCACTAAGCCTCGCTCGGGCGCATCCAGTGTTACGAGATCGTTTGGACCTCCGCCAAAGGCGACTGGGAAGCGGAGTGAAAGCACACTCATACTCGCTATCGGAGATCGTGTGTCTCACGACACATTTGGCTTAGGAAAGGTCCTAGGAGTTGCTGGAGAAGGTGATCGCGCAGAGGCAACTATCGATTTTGGAAGCTCTGGCGAAAAGCGTTTACTTTTGCGATACGCCCCGGTCGAAAAGCTATAGTTTTTCTCAGTAAGATTCTCTCCATTGTGATTATTGTGCGAAAACCGATTGAGGTTGCGCAGGAATGATCTTCATTAAACATTTACCGATCGGGGTACCACGTGGATCTCTATGAATATCAAGCGCGCGATCTCTTTGAAGTACACGATATTCCTGTCTTAGCTGGTGCGGTTGCTTCAACCGCAAAAGATGCCGAGCGCGCGGCAGCAAAGATGGGTGGAAAAGTTGTCGTTAAAGCGCAAGTGAAAGTCGGCGGGCGCGGAAAAGCAGGAGGCGTAAAGCTAGCCGAAGATGCCGCCGATGCAGGAATCAAAGCGAAAGCCATCCTTGGTATGGATATCAAAGGGCATACGGTCCATCAAGTTATGATCGCCCAGGCCGCACCGATCGCTGAAGAGTATTACATGGCAATTTTGCTCGATCGCGCGAATCGTAATTTCTTGGTTATGGCATCGGTCGCTGGCGGAATGGAAATCGAAGAAGTCGCCCACACTCAACCAGAGAAACTCGCTCGAGTTGGGATTGATCCCAACGTCGGCATCTCCCACGAAGAAGCGCTAGCTATTGTTAAGGCAGGTCATTTCCCCGATGAAGTCGTTAATGACGTCACTGATGTCTTATTGAAGTTGTGGGATGCTTTTGTGGCGGAAGATGCCACATTGATGGAAATCAATCCGCTGGTCAGAACCGTTGATGGTCGTATCGTTGCTCTGGATGGCAAAGTAACGTTGGATGACAATGCGATTTTTCGCCATGCCAACCATGAACTTTTGGTGGATCACGCAGCTGCGAATCCGTTGGAGGCGTTGGCTAAGGCAAAAAATCTCAATTATGTGAAGCTCGATGGTGAAGTTGGGATAATCGGTAACGGTGCAGGTCTTGTTATGAGCACGTTAGATGTTGTGGCATATGCGGGAGAGAAATACGGAGTAAAACCGGCAAACTTTCTGGATATCGGTGGCGGTGCTTCGGCACAAGTCATGGCAGATGGCTTGTCTGTGATCCTTGGTGACCCCGACGTGCGAAGCGTATTTGTTAATGTTTTTGGTGGAATCACCGCTTGTGATGCCGTTGCGAACGGAATCGTGCAAGCGCTCGAGATTTTAGGTGAGGAAGCAACGAAACCAATTGTCGTTCGACTAGATGGCAATAACGTAGTTGAGGGTCGTCTAATTTTGGACGAAGCGGCCCACCCGTTGGTACAACAGTTAGAGACCATGGATGGCGCAGCTGCAAAAGCTGCAGAATTGGCGGCAAAGTAAATGGCTATTTTTATTAACTCATCAACCAAAGTTTTGGTTCAAGGTATGACTGGCTCCGAAGGAACTAAACATACTGCTCGCATGCTTAAATATGGAACAGATATCGTCGGCGGAGTGACGCCAGGAAAAGGCGGTCAATCCGTTCTCATTGAGGGAAAATCTCTCCCGGTTTTTAACACCGTTGCAGAGGCGGTAGCTGCAACAGGAGCAAACGCTTCGGTCGTTTTTGTGCCACCAAAATTTGCAAAAGCAGCGGTCATCGATGCTATTGATGCTGCACTTCCGCTGGTAGTTGTGATTACCGAAGGCATTCCAGTTCATGACTCCGCTGCCTTTTATGCACATGCGGTTGCCTCTGGAATTACTCGTTTGATCGGCCCTAATTGCCCCGGCCTGATTAGCCCAGGGCTATCGAACATTGGAATTATTCCTGGCGACATCACCGGTCCTGGCCGAATTGGTTTAGTTTCAAAATCGGGCACCCTCACCTATCAGATGATGTACGAACTTCGTGATTTTGGGTTCAGCACCGCGGTAGGCATTGGTGGAGATCCGATAATTGGGACGACCCATATTGATTGCCTGAAAGCATTTCAGGATGATCCTGATACCGATGCGATAGTCATGATCGGTGAGATCGGTGGCGATGCGGAAGAGCGCGCGGCCGCTTTTATTACTTCGTATGTCACCAAACCAGTCGTTGGTTATGTTGCTGGCTTCACCGCACCAGAAGGAAAAACAATGGGTCACGCTGGCGCAATCGTCTCTGGCTCTTCTGGAACAGCCGAAGCAAAGAAAGTTGCACTAGAAGCTGCCGGAGTAAAAGTCGGCAAGACTCCAAGTGAGACTGCACTACTCATGCGCCAAATACTCAATGCAGAGTAAATACCCAATGCAGAATAATGAAACCAACCGGGTTTGCTAGCGCACTAATCTCATGATCCTTAGCGCTTTGGGGGTTTCGTTCCGGCAAGCCCTTCGGAGTGTGATTTTAGTTTTTTTCCCGCTCAGTTTTATCTCACTTTTCGCTTGGGCTATCGCTGGGAGTACGACAGCCAACTCTGCCGATCCTATGCGAGCATCAGTCTGGCTTTGGCTCGGTTCGCATCAGATTCCGTTTACTGTAACAACTGGAAAATTAACTGTATTGCCGTTACTTGCGGCTCTATTTCCTTTCCTCGCTCTGAGAAGTAGTTTTCCAAAAGTTGAAGCTAGTTTTTCGCGATTACATGGCGCTCGACTCTTCTATTCCCTCTGGTACTCACTCTTTACTTTTCTGATGGCGATGGCATCTACTACTCATCAGGTAAAGGCTAATCTTTGGGCTGCGCCACTCTCTGGGTTTCTTATCGCTTTACTCTCAACAGTAAAAATCAATAGAAAAAAATTCCAACATTTTTATTTTGCCCTCTATTGCTTCTGCATATTGACAGGTATTGGTGCATTGAGCTTTGCGGTCTCATTAGGCATACATTGGCAAGTCCTCAAAAATATCGAGACGGTGATCGCGCCGGGATTCGTTGGCGGTCTCCTATTTGTACTTTTACAACTGCTCTACCTACCAAATATCGCGCTCATCACAGTAAGTTACATAACTGGGATTGGTTTTTCTTTTGGCTTCCACACTGCTATTTCGGCTAATAACTTTTCTCTTCACCAAATTCCAGCTATCCCTATTTTGAGTGCACTTCCCACGGGACGCCATCCCATCGTGCGATCTGGAATCGTCCTTCTGGTGATCTTTGCTCTTCTTTATTTTTGGCAGGTTCGTAAGAGTCATCTGAGGTTTGTTGAGCGACAACGCCACGGAATTTTCGATGCCCTCTGCTTTTTTCTTGTGGTGGGGCTTCTCATCTATCTCTCTTCGGGAGAGCTTTTGACACCGGCGCTCGACCCAATTGGGATTGATTGGCCTCGATTTATGTCATATTTAGGAATTATCTTCTTCGTTGCTTTGCTGGTAGTGATCTATCTGCCAGAAATGATTAAAAAACTGCAAAGATTGGTTCATCATGAATAAAAGAATCGTCTTGTTAGCATCCGGCCGTGGAACTCTGGCGCATTCAATTTTAGAGGCCGCAAAATTGGGGTTGATTGAGGCAGATATCGTCGCTCTCATCTCTGATAAGGATTCCAAAGTTTTGGATGTCGCACGTTCTTTTGGCGTGGCAGAGCACTTGATAGAGCTCACAGACGATCGCGAGGCGTGGAACCAGCAGATTTTTGAGAGAACCGAGCGAGTTAAACCAGATTTAGTTGTGAGCGTGGGATTTATGCGAGTACTCAGCGCTAACTACGTAGAGACTTTTCGCGTTATCAATACTCATCCATCACTACTACCGCAATTTCCAGGTGCTCACGCAGTCCGTGACGCGCTGGCAAGTGGAGTGCATGAAAGCGGGGCAACGATACATATGGTTGATGCGGGATTAGATTCGGGAGCGGTATTGCGGCAAACCATCGTGCCTATCGAGCCAGGTGATTCCGAGGATTCGTTGCATGAAAGAATCAAAATCGCTGAACGTTCAATGATTGTGGAATTGTTGATTAAATATGGAAGGACCGGAATGTTATGAGCGATCGGAAAGTCATCCGACGTGCGCTGGTGAGCGTTTATGAGAAGAGCGGATTGGTCGAATTAGGCGAATCACTATCCCGTGCCGGAGTCGAAATTCTCTCCACTGGTTCAACCGCAAAAACTTTGTTAGCCGCGGGAATCCCTGTTACTCCGGTGGAAGATTACACCGGCTTTCCGGAGATAATGGGGGGTAGGGTAAAGACTCTTCATCCAAGAATTCATGCTGGAATATTGGCAGACCAATCTAATCCTGAGCATTTAGCGACGATTGCCGCACATGAGATCGCGCCTTTTGATCTGATTGTGATCAATCTCTATCCATTCACCCAAACTATTGCTCATTCGAATGATTTTGCCGAATGCATCGAACAGATTGATATTGGCGGCCCTTCGATGTTGCGAGGGGCGGCAAAAAACCATGGATCAGTTGCGGTTATTTCTGACCCGAAGCAATATAGCGAGGTCGCGCAAGCTTTATTGACCGGTGGTTTTACGCTGGCAGATCGTCGACGGCTTGCCATGGAAACTTTTAGAAGGACTGCAGAATACGATGCGGCGATTGCCAGTTGGCTTGGGCAACAGTTAGATCTTGCAGATGAATGGCACTCTATGATCTGGCATCGAATTTCGGGTCTGAGGTACGGCGAAAATCCTCATCAAAATGCGACTGTTTATAGCTCCGCGCAGAGTGAAACCCAAGGAATTGCTCAAGCTATTCAATTGCATGGAAAAGAGATGTCATTTAATAACTACACAGATGCTGATGCAGCGGTAAGAGCTGCCCACGATCAGGTGGAACCCTGTGTCGCAATTATTAAACATGCAAACCCATGTGGCCTAGCGATTGCATCAACAATCGAAGCTGCTTACAGCTTGGCACATGCATGCGATCCGATCTCTGCTTTCGGTGGCGTCGTTGCCACTAATCGGCCAGTAACGGTATCGATGGCACGAGAACTCTCTGAGATATTTACTGAAGTAGTGGTTGCGCCGGGGTATGAAGAGGGTGCGCTGGATATTCTCTCAAAGAAACCCTCCATACGGATTTTAACTCTCTCAGATTACTCGATCCCAGAGGTCGAAATTCGGCCAATATCTGGTGGGTTACTCAAACAAGATACCGACTTGATTAATGCCGTGGGGGATGAGTTTGATACCTGGGTTCAGGTTTCGGGTGAAACGCTAACGGCAGACCAAGTACAGCTCAAGGCAGATCTACGGTTTGCTTGGCGTGCGGCGAGATCCGTGAAAAGTAATGGAATCTTGTTGGCACATAGTGGTGCGTCAGTAGGCGTTGGCATGGGTCAAGTAAATCGAGTTGATTCAGCGCGATTGGCAGTAGAGAGAGCTGGAGCTAGATCAATCGGTGCGGTTGCAGCTAGCGATGCCTTCTTCCCGTTTGCCGATGGTCTGCAGATTCTCATTGATGCGGGCATTAGCGCGGTAGTTCAGCCTGGAGGAAGCGTCCGGGACGAAGAAGTCATAGCGTGTGCCAAAGCAGCAAACCTTCCGATGTTTTTTACCGGCGTTCGCCATTTTTCACACGCATGATTATCGACGTTCTAGGAATTACGCATTAGTAGGATATGGGTATGAGTGCAGAAATTTTAGATGGCAAGGCAACCGCATTGGCGATCAAAGAAGAGCTAGCGATGAGGGTGACCAAGCTAAAAGCAGATCATGTAACACCTGGTCTGGGAACGGTTCTGGTGGGTGATGATCCAGGATCACATTCTTATGTAGGTGGAAAACATCGCGATTGCGCAGAGGTTGGGATCACTTCAATCCGTATTGATTTACCGGCAACTGCTTCTCAATCCGATGTGCTCGCCGCAATCAGGGAACTTAATAATTCGCCTGAGTGCACCGGATATATCGTGCAACTGCCAATGCCTGCGGGAATCTCTGCCAATCTCATTCTTGAAAGTATTGATCCCGCTAAAGATGCCGACGGTTTACACCCCCTTAATCTAGGCAAACTCGTCATTGGAGAGGCTGCGCCGTTGCCTTGTACGCCTAGGGGGATCATAGAACTTTTACGTAGGTATAACGTCTCGACCAGAGGCGCCGAAGTTGTCATCATGGGACGTGGACTCACTGTCGGGCGCCCACTGGCCCTGATGCTTAGTCGCAAGGGCGATGATGCGACCGTCACTATTACTCATACCTCAACCAAAGATGTGGCTTTTCATACCAAGCGCGCAGATATCATCATTGCCGCAGTTGGTAGCGCCCACATGTTAAAGCCAGAGATGGTCAAGCCGGGCGCGACCGTCATGGATGTGGGAATCACTCGGACGGATTCAGGCCTACTTGGTGATATTCATCCGGATGTTGCTCATATTGCTGCCTACATCGCCCCAATGCCAGGTGGAGTTGGTCCGATGACGCGAGCCATGTTGCTCACCAACGTGGTGGAAAGTGCAGAGCGTGCTCTCTCAGATCGGTGAGAAACTTCCGGCTATAAAAGGGCCTCAGATCCTGTGGAACGGCCTAGGTATATCGCTTATTGTAACCGGCGTCACATTTGGTATATTAAGCGCCGTTCGAAGTGGCTCACTTTTCCTCTCCGTTGGTACTGCGATCATTACCTATTCACGGTTTACGCATCCGAGGAGGCAGTCCGAGGACTCAGAAGAGGTCGATCAAGTGAAACGGCGCACAATTGAGTTGATCATCCCCGCTGCCCTTTGCATCACACTCTTTGTTCTGTCATTAACACTCCCTCACGCAAAGTAAGCTATGGCTAGGCTATTTCCAGGAGGAATCTATGAGCAGAACTGGCAAAGTAACGGTAGTAGGTAGTGGTTTTTATGGTTCGACAACCGCGCTTCGACTAGCGGAGTACGACATATTTGAAACCGTGGTTCTCACCGATATTCTCGAAGGCAAACCAGAAGGCTTGGCTTTAGATATCAATCAATCGCGATCCATCGAAGGGTTTGAAACAAAGGTTATTGGCGCGACGACAACTCCAGATGGCGATGGATATGAAGCAACTGCAAACTCCGATGTCGTTGTTATCACGGCAGGCTTACCTCGCAAACCTGGTATGTCGCGGATGGATTTGATCGGCGTTAACGCCGGTATCGTCCGTGGGGTTGCTGTGAATATTGCCAAGCACTCACCTAGCGCCGTCATCATCGTGGTATCAAATCCACTCGATGAGATGACCGCACTTACACAAATCGCAACAGGTTTTCCTCATCACCAAGTAATGGGTCAAGCCGGAATGTTAGATACGGCGCGATTCACGAATTTTGTCGCTGAAAAATTGGCTGTCTCAGTTGGATCAGTCAAGACGTTGACGCTTGGTTCGCATGGGGAGACCATGGTCCCGGTACCAAGTCATTGCACCGTCAATGGTCAACCACTAACGGCACTACTTTCGCAGAGTGATATCGATGAGTTAGTCGATCGCACTCGTAATGGTGGAGCAGAGGTCGTGGCTCTGCTCAAAACAGGTTCAGCTTATTACGCGCCATCTGCCGCTGCGGCTCGCATGGCAAAGGCAGTCATCGAAGATTCACAAGAGATTATGCCGGTCTGCGCTTGGGTTGACGGCCAGTATGGAATTGAAGGCGTTTACCTAGGCGTCGAAGCAAAAATTGGTCGCTCTGGAATTATCGAGGTTGTTGAAACAGATCTTCTCGATTCAGAAGTTGAAGCACTGAAAGTTGCGGCCGAGGCAGTCCGAGCAAAACAGAGCGATGTAAAGGATCTCTAATGGAAAAGATTAAAGTAGAAGGCACAGTCGTTGAGCTAGATGGCGATGAGATGACTCGCATTATCTGGCAGTTCATCAAAGAGAAATTAATTCTTCCGTATTTGGATATCAACCTAGATTATTACGATTTAGGAATTGAAAATCGCGATGCCACCAATGATCAGGTAACAATCGATTCTGCCAATGCCATTAAAAAACATGGCGTCGGCGTCAAATGCGCCACGATTACTCCAGATGAAGCTCGGGTTGAAGAATTCGGCTTGAAGAAAATGTGGAAATCTCCTAATGGAACTATCCGAAACATTTTGGGCGGAGTGATCTTTCGTGAGCCCATCATCATCTCTAACGTTCCACGTTTAGTGCCGCATTGGACCAAGCCAATCGTGATCGGTCGCCATGCTTTTGGTGACCAGTATCGAGCCACGGATTTTAGAGTTCCGGGCAAAGGCAAGCTGACTCTCAACTTCGTACCGGAAGATGGTAGTGCTCCCATCGAGTATGAAGTTTTTGACTTCCAATCCTCAGGCGTCGCACTTGCCATGTACAACGTGGATGATTCGATTAGAGATTTCGCACGGGCATCTCTGAATTACGGATTACAGCGCAAATTTCCCGTCTATCTATCAACGAAAAACACAATCCTCAAGGCCTATGACGGTAGATTCAAAGATATCTTTGCAGAGGTTTTCGAGGCAGAGTTTGCCGAAGCTTTTGCCGCTGCCGAAATTTGGTATGAGCATCGTTTGATTGATGACATGGTTGCCATGTCATTGCGTATGGAGGGCGGTTACGTCTGGGCCTGTAAGAACTATGACGGCGACGTGCAGTCCGATACCGTGGCTCAAGGATATGGCTCACTAGGTCTCATGACCTCTGTACTGATGACTCCAGATGGCCAAACCGTGGAATCGGAAGCTGCGCATGGAACCGTTACACGTCACTACCGCGATCACCAAGCTGGAAAGCAGACATCAACCAACCCCATTGCATCGATTTTTGCCTGGACCCAGGGCTTGGCGCATAGAGCAAAGTTAGATGAGAACGAGGCTTTGGCTGATTTTGCAAAAACATTAGAATCCGTCTGCATCGAAACGGTCGAATCGGGCAAGATGACGAAGGATTTGGCCTTACTGATCTCTAAAGATTCACCATGGCTTAATACGCAGGATTTCTTGGCTGCGATTGATGAAAACCTTCAGAAGGCACTCGCCTAAACTGAGTAGCTGTTACAAAAGCGAGAGGCGCGCTGCTTGTGCGGCGCGCCTCTCGCTTTTCTTTGATTCTTTTAATATCGAGATTGCTCCCTGGCAATTCGTTTTTAATGCTTATTCGTTTTTGCTGATTATTGACTGATTCGCTCGCCAGTTACTGCATCAAAGAGATGGAGAACGGCTGGATTTGCTTCAACCGTAACTGTCTCACCTGGTTTTGGCGGATTCTTAGGATCCCAACGAATAATGACTTGAGCTCCCTCATCGGTCGCGTTCGCGAAACGAACGGTTTGGTCAACAGGACGACCGTAGACGAAAGCGTCGGAACCCAACTCTTCGACTACTTCAACCAGCACTTCAAAACCAGTGGCAGCAGGCGCAAAACCCTCTGGGCGAACACCAACAGTTACGGTGGAACCGGCCGAAGCTGGAACCGCGAAGTTGAAGTTACCGAGGTGTGCACGTCCCTCTGTGACTGGAGCTGTTAAGAGGTTCATGGCCGGTGAGCCGATAAACCCAGCGACGAAGGCATTCACTGGTGAGTCGTAGAGATTTCTTGGGGTATCGACCTGTTGGAGCAGTCCATCCTTCAGGACGGCCACGCGGTCTCCCATGGTCATCGCCTCTACTTGATCGTGTGTGACATAGACAGTTGTGATTCCTAGGCGGCGTTGTAGTGCGGCAATCTGGGTGCGAGTTGCAACGCGCAATTTAGCATCCAAGTTTGAGAGAGGCTCATCCATAAGGAAGACCTGTGGTTCGCGAACAATCGCACGTCCCATGGCCACGCGCTGGCGTTGACCACCTGAGAGGGCTTTTGGTTTGCGATCTAGATACGGCTCTAGGTCAAGTAATTTTGCAGCTTCACGGACGCGACGCTCACGTTCACTCTTGTCTACGCCTGCAATTTTGAGCGCAAAGCCCATGTTTTCGGCGACAGACATATGTGGATAGAGCGCATAGGACTGGAAGACCATCGCGATATCACGGTCCTTCGGGGCAACGTCAGTGACGTCGCGATCACCGATTCGGATCGAGCCATTATCGACTTCTTCTAATCCAGCAAGCATGCGGAGTGAAGTTGATTTACCGCAGCCGGAAGGTCCCACTAGTACAAGAAATTCACCGTCATTGACCGTGAGATTCAGTTTATCTACGGCGGGCTTGGTTGTGCCGGGGTAGATGCGTGATGCGTTTTCAA
>Ga0136644_10003990_pt1 | contig 10969 bp, 10 predicted proteins | sample C_130820_EF_Meta_FD_94780 | JGI IMG/M metagenome (GOLD analysis project Ga0136644, IMG submission 94780) | Freshwater microbial communities from Lake Croche, Canada to study carbon cycling - C_130820_EF_MetaG (v2) (version 2) | ecosystem: Environmental > Aquatic > Freshwater > Lake | place...
CGAGTTAATCACCATTTTGTTTCATTTATTTATTAGCACAGATGGTAATAAATAAATTATCTGGAAATCCTAGAATGACAAAATTGTCATATTTTAGCCTCGACCAGGGCGAAAGGGTTAAATAGATTTGTTATATGTTGTGATACTTTTCTACGATTTTCTTTTTGCTCTGCAGAATCATAACAAATAAAATACAAACTTAATTTTTCTATAAATAAATTTTTTAATGTTCCATAATTATGACAACAATTACGTTTATTATAAGATTCATAATTTATTGAACCGTTCATTTATATTTTAGTAGAAATAATTTATAAATTATAGGTTTTATTTATTACCATCTGTACTAATAAAATTGACAAGACCAGTATGTGAGTTGAAAGGATTAGTTAGAAAGAACTGGTAAAGAATCTAAATCAATCCAAGGCAGGTGTGTTTCGTCATTATCAGAAGCCTTTTCATACAAGAATTCGGCGAAATAAGGTAGTTGTTCTAAAGGCTTGTGTCGGTGTACACTGCGTGCAATCATCTTATACAGAGAGAATCCCTTGTAGCGTTCGTCCCCCTTTGAATTATAAAGGACATTGCGGCCTTCGTCATCCTGGCACCACAAAAATATCAATTTCTGGAATCGGTCCATCTCATCGCGCTTCTGGTCTCCCTCTTTTCCTCTTAACAAGAAGTCCTCGTCCATCACGAAATCGAAAATCGATGTGGCAAGCCGGCACAAATCGAACGCATAATTCGGCTCGATACGCGGTTTCTTTGGATTGTAATACGGCTCGCAATTGTATTGCGAATAGGCATCGCCCTCCTTATCGAAGCAATTGCTGGTAAAGAGGCGACCCCCGAACGAATAAATCGCCCTACCAAAATCGATGATTTTCATAATACGGCCATAGGTCGGTACGGCATATTCCTTGCCATCCACCCGGTAATACAGCGTCTCCACATCCGTATTGACATACATGATATTATTCGTATGCAGGTCGTTGTGCGTAAAGCCGAACGCACGTTGATATGCAATCAACGTCATGACTACCTGTAACATCGAAGCCATCGCAATCTCGCAATTCATCTTGCTTTCGTCGAAAAGGGAATCGAGCGTACCATCGCACTTTTCTTGGAAAATCATTTGAATAGGGAAATCGATTAGGTAGGCGTAGGTTGGTGGCGGTTCCGAAGAAGAGTTGGAAGAAGTCTCCGAAGATGAGTTGGAATTATCATCTTCATCCGATTCGATATCTTCCCACTCTTCTTCTGAATCAGCCGAATCTTCGTTTGAATCTTCGTCTTCTTCTTCCGATTCAGAGTCTTTTTTCAATCGAGGTATCAATTGACGAGAAATATCGCGATTTCGTTTGTATTCGCTGTCTACACTGTCGTTCTCATCATCTGTCAAACGCACGCAACTATCTGACGAACAATCATCGGTATCACTGTCGTAATTGCGGGTATCTTCATACACCAATTCCAAGCCTTGTGAAGGCGAGACCAAGCCTTGTTCGCAAGGCGAGACCAAGCCTTCTGAAGGCGAGACCAACATCAAACCCTCTGTAAATATTAAATCTTCAGAAGGAGCCAATTCTTCTGATGAAGCCAAGTCTTCTGCCGACAAACCAAAATCTTCCGATACAGACCCCTCTTGGGAATTCGTTACAGGAGGCAATGATTCGATGGAAATCGGCGGTGCTTTCAATTCATCGGCCGAATCGAACGATTCAGGTGCTATGGTCATCAGTTGGTACAAACCTTGCTGTTCTTGCCCTTCTTCCTGTTCTTCGACCAATACATAAGGGTTGACCGATTGGTCCAATACAGAAGGGTTGTCGGATTCCACATCGATGTCGACAATCTCGTCGTCCAAACTGACTCCTGCGTCCTCGACCACCAGCCGCCGTTTGTTCCCCCGCGTATTGCCTGTAATAAGTCGCTCGCCGCCTTCATTATCTGCATAATAGGAGCTGAATTCTTCGCAATCGATTTCGCCGTTCTTCAATTTGTTGAAAAACGCCTGCGAGTCGTTCAAATACGACAGCTCGTCGCTAATATCGACGCGAAACCGCTTCTGAACTCCTAGAAAGGAACCGTAGAAGGAAATGCCGTTAACCAGGCCGTGATAGCTCTTCAATTGGTTGGTCAAAAAACAGAAGAACGTATCGACATACGAGAAATTATTGACGTCGTGATACATATTACTCCCTGTTCGACCACTCTGTGGCAATTCCTTCGACATTTCCGAACAGCGGTCATATCTGCCAATCATATACTTAATCGGGTCTAGTAACGGCGCATACTTGATATGAACCCGCTCCTTACGGGTCTCGTCCGGCAGTTCCGTCTTCTTTATCGACTGCAAATCACGCACCCTGTAACTATGATTCAAGCCGACTGTCGAATTGTCTTGACCGGGGAAAAGGACATCATACAGAGGATAATAGGACTGGATGTTGCGAATATCATACTGGCCATAATGGGGGTCTGCAGCATGATGTGATTTCTCTAAAATCGCTATGTCGGGTATTGTTTCTTTTTCAATTCTTCCTAAACCGAAATAATGGTTACTCATAATTAGTAAAAATAGTTATACTTACTTATCATGAAATTAAAATAGAGTGGAAACGCGCTATGTTTGCGGTTGTTGGTGTCTCGCCAAAATCTCCTTTCTCTGTTGTTCCTTCATCTCATCCGTCGCCTCTTCTCTTTCTTCGAAATCGACCTTTTCTTTGACACCAATCAGATTGTCATTCTCGTCAATCGTCTGAGTCAGTACATTGTTGCTTTTCTCCGCCAACTTGACATTCTCCATAATCGCCTTTCTCTTGGTATCGCGCACACGCTGTTCAAATTCGGCCTTGGCTCTGGCTTCATTCTTGGTCTTCTCATGATGCAGTTGATTCAACTCCGGCTCCAAGAACTCAATACGCCCTGTCTTGTAAGCATCTGGGTCCCATGGCATCCACTTGCCAACCGCACCAATAAAGATATCGTGTGTCGGGTCGCGTTCGCGGACTTTCTTCACCATTTCCTCGGCCTCCTCTAGCGAACTATAGGTCGGCGTACGAATCTTTAGGCCGCGTACCGACGTCTGGAAACCGTTTTCTTTTTGGAATTGCTGCATAAGAATGTCTTCGTGGTTCTCTACATAGGTCTTGTAATCGTCGTAGACCGACTCCTCCTTTAGACGCTTTTCTTCCTCCTTTAGGAAATCCTTGAAATCCTTGAATACGGCATCCGTACTTAGGTTGTACTTTTCAATCATGAAATGCAAGAAATCATTGTACTTCTGCATTGATTTGTTCAAATCCCAAATCTTGACAAACTGTTCGAAAAAGAACAATTCGCGCTTTTTTAGGATTTTCTCCGGACTCAAGAATGAGATGCCGACATATTTAGCACCCGAGAAGGGAGGGTCCTCATCGAGCTCGTCGCCGATAAAAACGCTGTTATTTTCTTTGGCTACAGAAGACATGGCTTGTTGTATTTAGAGAACACAATATCTTTATACATTTTTACGCAAAATTTTTAGGAATCTCGATTGAAGGAAATGTCGAATGAAGGAAATATTCGATTGAAGGAAATATTCGATTGAAGGAAATGTCGAATGAAGGAAATATTCGATTGAAGGAAATATTCGATTGAAGGAAATATTCGATTGAAGGAAATATTCGAATAAAGGAAATGTCGAATTCTTCTAAAATAATTTATTCAAGATATATATAATCATGTCTGCCATCAATGACTATTTGAAGTTAGCTATTAAGTACCTTATTGAAGGTTTGGTCGTTGCGGCTGTCGCTTACATCATCCCCAAGCGTTCTATGGATTTAGAGGAAATTGCCGTCATTGCGTTAATGGCTGCTGCTACTTTCGCTATTTTAGACGTATTCATTCCTGCTGCTGCTAGTTCATCTCGCCAAGGTATTGGATTTGCTGTCGGTACTGGATTGACAGGTGGTGTGAAGGTGATGTAAAACGAGGGAACCTGCGGTTCCCCCGTGCCCCCTCCCTTTCTTCGCCTTCGGCGAATTTGTTGCGCTCGGCTTCGCCTCGCTTTAGGGTCGGTCGCTCCGCTCCCTTTTTGGTGCTTTTTGTGCCTTTTTATCGGTGCATTTTTTGCCCCCACCTATTTGTGGTACTTTTTCTCGCCACAGCACACCTTTCCCCCGGTGTTAATATTGTTTGTCTTGTAGTTATTTGATTCATTATTCCGAGTCAGCCTTTACCGGTTTGTATGGACGTCCAAAAAATTAGAAAAATAGAAAAATATGTTTCTGTAAAACATAGACACAAAAATATTTTGTTATTTTATTATATACAAAAAAATGGACATTGATGAAGAATATGATAAAATAAAAATTAAAAATTTCGTTAAAACAAAATATAAAGATTTAATAAAGCCAACCAATGATGCTGGAGATTATTATGAAATTGAAAGAGCTGATTTGAACGAGTTAGCTGGTGAAGAATTTGATAAATATTCATATTTAAGTAATGATGGTAGTGAAAGTTTATCCATATTAGATAATCTACAAATCAAATCAGAAAAAAATAATATAACAGAATCTACAACAAAACTTTTGTTTCGTTTTCTTCCTTTAGATGGTAATCGAAATTATTATATTAATATTGATTTAGATAATTTGGTAGATGGATTGAATGAAAGAACTTTAGTATTTAAAGAAGATAGAGAATATTCAACAATAACAAATAAATCAGATAATAGTGATGGATCTCAATATACAAATACAACAGATGATGACTCAGAATTAGTAGCTGTTTCAAGCGATGAATATGCGAAAAAATATTATTTGATACCTGTAACAATCATTGAACCTAAACAAAATCTTGGAGGAAAAAGAAAAAATAAATCAAAAAAGAAGCAATCCAAAAAGAAGGAACACAAAAAGAAAAGTCAAAAGAAGAAAAGAAAATCAATAAAAACCCGACGATAATATAACAAATAAAATCCCAGAAAAAGTGATGTACCGTTTCGATTATGTATTCTCCTTCTGGATTTTCGTATGGTATCTACTGCATATGTTCGGCTTTATAAAGCCATCGCCTAAACTGGTTCTCCTCCTCGGTTTCTTAGAAAATATCATCTCTTTTGTCATCCTCATTTTAATGGTAACCGACATCCAGCGTCTTATGCGATTGTTCATTTTGAACATTTTTATCAAATTAATCCCCCTTGTAACGGTTTGGTCAGAGAAAATCGACCTATACAAAGACCTCTTCCTTATATACGCTATCTTTGCTCTCTACGTATTCTACATACATGTAGTAAATCAAACCACTGTCTTGGATATTTACGAAAAACTATACCGAAACATTTTAGAAGGACGCAATGACCCCGAAGTCAATCCAGGAACCACTTTGATGCACGATTTTCTCGAATAAATGGGGGTAAAATAAGAAGTATAATAAACGTACTTGTACATCTTATTTCTTATTTCTTTCTTTGTGTGTATTTCTTCTTTTCTTTGATTTCTTTGATTTCTTGCTTGATTTCTTGCTTGATTTCTTGCTTGATTTCTTGCTTGATTTCTTGCTTGATTTCTTGCTTGATTTCTTTGATTTACCTCCTTTTTGTGGTTTTTTACAACTATTTTCTATCCAATTATCTATTATTATTTTTGCAGTTAATTTATTAATTTGTACTTTTACCTTATCTCCTATTTTTGAATTATTATTAAATTTTACAGGTATTTTAAATATGACTACATTATCATCATCATCATAATCATCATCATCATCATAATCATCATCATCATCATTCCATAATTTTTGTTGTCCTTCATAATTCTGTAAGATAAATTTTCTTGCTTCAACACATGTATTAGAATATAAATCAGTAATATTGCTATCCTCCTCTATCATTGTATGTGCTATGTAAATACTAACTGCTGTCAAAAATTTATTATATCCTCTTTTCTTATATTCATCTTCAGTTTTAGAAAAAATATAAAAATATTTATGACAACCATTTATATTCAAATAAGATACACAATCTTTTTCATCTTTATTTAAACAAAGCTTGAAATAGTTACCTTCTATTTTTAAAGTTATTTGTAAATCATCACATTTTTCTTTTAATCTTGCATTAATTTCATCTATAAATGATTCTGTTTCTTCAGTAATTTTCAAACCTGGCATTCATATAATATACCTATAGAAACAATAGAAAAATTGAAATGCCATCAGCATAAAAGAATGGCTGCATAATATAGAATTGTTATGCAGCCATCCGACCCTCCGATAAAGCCCTTTTTAAAATGGGTCGGAGGAAAAACGCAAATCATCGACAAAATCATAGAAAGATTCCCCTCAACTATCGCCAATTATTACGAACCCTTTCTGGGGGGTGGTAGCGTGTTGCTAGCCCTTTTAGAACAGAAAAGAGCCGGCCAGATACTCGTTACAGGGGATATTGTGGCATGTGATGCCAATCCCTATCTTATCGGTCTGTATCAAAACGTCCAAACAAACGTCGATGAACTTATTGAAGAGCTGCGCAATTTGGAAACCCTCTATTTCAGCATAGGCAAATCCGATACCGTTATCAACCGGTCGCCCCAAAATATTGAAGATGCACTGAAGACATCAGAATCCTTCTATTATTGGATACGCAGCCAATTCAACCTTATGCAGGACAAGACCAGTAGTAAGGGGTCGGCCATGTTCCTCTTCATGAATAAGACGTGTTTCCGCGGTATGTGTCGCGAAGGCCCTAACGGGTTCAATGTACCCTACGGCCATTACAAAAACCCCCATATCCTGGACGAATCCCTGTTGCGAACCGTCTCAACATTGTTACAGGGAGTTGTGTTCAGGTGTTGCGATTATTTGGCGATTCTGCCGTTGGCGGGGGCGGGGGATTTCGTATATATGGACCCGCCTTATGCAGCGGAGAAGCCGTCGTCCTTCGTCGGTTATACGGCCGACGGTTTTGACGAAGAGGAGAGCCGAAGGCTCTTTCAACAGTGCCAAGATGCGGCGAAACGTGGTGCTAAATGGCTGCTGAGCAATGCCGATGTACCTATCGTCCGCAAAACCTTTGAAAATAGCCCTAACCCAGCCGTGAAATTCGTTACAGAGGTGGTGGTTTGTAGGCGGCGGATTCATTCAAAGAGGCCGGAATCGGTGGCGAACGAGGTGTTGATATCATGGCGTTAGGGCGGGGGGGGGGCGAAAATAGGCCAGAAATAAGCCGAAAATAGGCCGAAAAAATAAAAAACAAATCGCAAACCCTCCTGTAGCGATTTTTACTGAACGGTTTGAAAGACAAAACCAGAAAATAGGAAAAAGGAATTAGGAAAAAGGAAAGCAATTAAAGACAAAAGGAGACAAGATAAGATATCGCGATACATAGGAATGAACCGTGTAGAACAGATGAAAGCAGTACAACAAGAGGGGCTAGAACTCTTTACAAGAAAGAATGCCGACTATGGCGATGCATTTGCGAAATATGGCGTCATAGGCGTATTGATGCGGCTCGAGGACAAGTTACAGAGGGCCATGTCGATTACGAAGCAGGGCGTTACTCTGGTGAATGACGAGGGCATTCGTGATACGCTCATAGATTTGCATAATTATGCAGCGATGGCCATTATGCTGTTGGACGAATAATATCTATTATACTTTTTTGGCATCATGCCTTTTTATTTGCTGCATAAGAAAAGAATCGTTATGCAGCAAAAATGGAAACCATATAAACAAAAGGGAAAACGACAAACAACAAAACAATACAAGAATCAAGATAAGACAAATCAAAACAAAACATTTACGAACCCTCCTATAACAATTGCAACAGAAGGTCTGATGCAGCTACATATTCGATTTGATTGTCGCGGAAGAATTGCAAGAATCGCTGTTTTTGTTGTGTGCATTTTTCTCCAGGTAAATTGCCATATTGCTCGCGGCAAATACGTTCGGCACCGCCCATACACAGAATTTTGAGCGGTTTCGAATAGAGGCTAGGTATTTCGGCGTATTTGAAGGGGCAGCCTATTATTTTTTCGCCGGCGGTACCTGTAGTAAAATAAGTCTGGGTTTTCGCCTCGATAATGGCATCATCGATTTCGGTATCGGGTTGGTAATTCTGTTTCTTCTTCGGTTTCTGGACGGTTTTGCCGTGGAGCCAGAAGATTTCTTCGGCAATATGTTCGCCGAATTTGTTGGTCCACTGTTTGTCGAGTTTCAGGTCGGGGCGGCGCAAACGCAGCATTTCTTGACCCCATTTATCCTCCAATATTTTATAATAGTCGGTTTCCTGTTTTTTGGTTCTTCGTTCTACGGCATTTTGCTGCTCTCTGTGTTGCTCCCTTTCTCTCTTTTCTGATTTGGTTTCTTTTGTTGAATATGAATATTTTTCTGAATCATAATCCGAATCCGATTCTGAATCGGCTCCTTCTTTTTTTGCTATCGCTCCAACTTGTTGAATAGATTTGTATTGTGTGCCTTTTTGTTTTTCTGCGAGTTCGGTTTTGGTCAAGAAAGAGAGGTCGCCTAACAACCATTGTATTACCTCTTTCTGCCGTAACAGGACGATTCGCGTATCGTTATTTTGACTAATAAATTGGATAAAAGAAGTTGCTTGCATAATGACTTTTTGTACCTTCATATACTAGACGGAGATTGGAATCAATTTTTCCTAAGATGGTTTGGGTTAGGGCTTTTTGCTGTATTTGTGTTAGGGCTTCTCCTCAATATCGAACACCGCAAATTCCTTCAAAAACGGCAAATCAAACGAGTTTCGAATCATCGAAAAGGCCACCAATACCAAGAGGCCTAACGGCAAAAACAGCGGTTCGTAATAATTCAAATAAATCCATCCTGTAACGAAAATCACAGGGGCTATATGCAGGCGTGGAATCATTGCATAACAATCTGACGTCCGGAAATAAATCCATATAGCGCCCGACACCATCGATATCACGACTTTGGTATCAAAAGACAAATATTTATCGAGTATCATATACATTATGACAAGAATATATATAGACATTTTTCATAATGTGTACCGAACTCTATTTAGTTACAACGAATCCAGACACGCATTTTACCGACCTATTTAGACCGCGTATTTTCAGTCTTATCCTCTTCTCTATATTACTCCATCTAGCCATATATGCAGCTGCGTTCAACGCCGCCTCGTACATCGTTACAGGAAAGTTGTTGGGAAGGGCGGCCAATCTGCGTCTGCTTTCGATTCTGGCCGTCATCATGTTCGTCGGATTTTTCGGCCGATTGGCACACATCAAAGAAATATATGCAAGCCACCCTGTAACGAGTACTGGACGGGCCGAAGCCAAGGAATACGTGGATAAACACTACATTTCATGGGTCTTTCTATCGTAATATAATGAGTAGCTTTACAAAAATACGACACTGTAATGCATCATTTATTAACCCTTTCGCCCTGGTCATAATTATATGACAATTTTGTCATTCTAGGATTTCTAGATAATTTATTTATTACCATCTATGGTAATAAATAAATGAAACAAAATGGTCATATAATTATGACCAGGGAGAAAGGGTTGAAGGAAAAAGAGGTAAATATGCGATATTCTTCTTAGATAATTTGTAAAATTTTTCATCTTATAAGGAAAAAGAATATATAGATAAATATTATATTTTGTGGATTTTATTCTTTATAAATTTTTATGGAATACCCAGACTGTAATGCATCATTTATCAAAACAATTTTAAAAGAGGGTAATAATGAAAATCATGCATTTACTATTGTAAAAAGCGATATTTTAAGTAACGATATTAGAGATATTTCAAGTATTGATAATGATATTGTTATTGAAAATATATTTATTTATAAAGATGAAAATAATAATATCAAAATTTTGACAGATGAAACATATAAAGAATTGTTAACTAAATATAAAAATATAATAGAATTTATTATTTTTAACTCAGAGGTTAAAGAATATTTATCTATTTCATCAAGTGAACCATCTAGTATTTCATCAAGTGAACCATCTAGTATTTCATCAAGTGAACCATCTAGTATTTCATCAAGTAAACCATCAAAATTTTTAAAATTATCATTTATTATCAGAACGAATAATAAACAAATTTTATCAGATGCAGAAGGAGAAGCAGAAGTTGGAAAGGGAGAAGCACATAGAGATTTTAATGAATTAACTGGTAATTATCATATAAAAGAAAGTGATTTTAGTCAAACATCATTAGTATATGTAAATTCTTTTTTTTCAACTGAACTAATTATTGGTAAGACAAATATGATAACTGTGGACCAAGCTATAGAAAAAATAACTGAAACTAATGATGATTCCGATGATGTTTCTGATGATGAAAAAAAAAATGATTCCGATGATGAAACAGATTTAAATAATCAAGTTATTCCATATGGTACACCAAATAATTGTATAAATATTCGTTTTGATACAACAGGTCAAATAATAGCTACTTGGTTTGATGACCTCTTTATTTTTCATAAAGTACCTACTATTTTTCCTAATGTCGCTCTAATCTCAAGTCTCCAAAAAGAAAGAAAAACACCTGTTTTAGATAATAAAAACAGAATTAACAATTTTAAGGATTCAGAAGAAGAAACAAAAAATATTGATGACCAATATAATAATAATAATAATAAAAGACAAGTCATCATTATTACATTTCAATATACAGAAAATCATATAGAAGAATTTAATAATTATTATAATGATAATAATAATAATGAAATAATTTTAAATTATGAAGAATTACAATCGAAGAAAGTCAACGAAGAACTTGTAACAAAAATAATAGAACAAAAAGTTGTAGTTGATTATTTCAAGAATTTGATAACATACGGAATTTTCAAATTCGCAGGAGGTAAAAACCCGAAAAACAGGAAAAGGAGAATTACAATAAAGAAAAGAAGAAGTACACAAAAAAGAAGGAAAATACATAAAAAGAAGAAAACAAAAGGAATCAAAAGGAATCA
>Ga0136644_10003991_pt1 | contig 10969 bp, 5 predicted proteins | sample C_130820_EF_Meta_FD_94780 | JGI IMG/M metagenome (GOLD analysis project Ga0136644, IMG submission 94780) | Freshwater microbial communities from Lake Croche, Canada to study carbon cycling - C_130820_EF_MetaG (v2) (version 2) | ecosystem: Environmental > Aquatic > Freshwater > Lake | place: Lake...
AAAAGAACTGCGGCCCTGCGGGTTGCGCCTAAAATGCCCCAGGGCTTCGTTGCTCGTCGGTCACAGACCTGTCCGAGTATGCTCCCTCCTCGCGCCTCGCCCCGGGGCATTTTAGGCGCAACAAACTGCAAGCTATTTGGGATACACGACACTAGGGACGAGTATCTTTGATTTTTTGGCCGTCAGGTTTCGATTTCGCTGAACCACCACCCCTCGTACTTTTCAATCGGTGTTGATACGCCCTTCGCCGGGGAGAATTTGGAGTTTGAACATTTGATCTCATTTGAAGAATATAGCCCTTTATTCACTATTTTTCATGGTGCCGACTCTACCGTTTAGGGCTGCTCTGGCTTGCAGCGGTCCTGGGCATTTCCGTTGTGGTCGGCCGAGGCATGCCGCTGCGGGATGAGTATTCGCTGGATGTCTGGCAGGTTGAGGACGGTCTGCCGGATAATTCGGTGAATTCCATCGTTCAGACACCCGACGGGTATTTGTGGTTCGGCACCTTCAATGGCCTGGTCCGGTTTGACGGTCTCCGCTTCCAACGCATGGACTCCGGAGTGGCTGGGCTGGAAAGCGGGCGCATCGTCCAACTCTTTTTGGATCGCCAGAGGGATCTTTGGATCGCGACCGAATACGGTCGGATTGCTCGTTACAGCCGGGGGCAATGGTTCGTCCTTGGATTGGAAAGTGGCTGGACAGGGGCGCGAGCCCGATTTTTTAGTGAAGATGAGCAGGGGAGACTGCTGGTTTCCAGTGTTGAGGGCGGCCTTTATCGGTTTGATGGTCAGCGATTTCAACGCCTGTTGTCGGATGAGACCGGGCCGGCCTTCTACGGCTGCAATCTCTTTGGTCACCTGGCGAATCGGGCCCTCGTCCGAAGGGGGGATTATTTGGGAACCCTGGACGGCGGCCAGTGGACTCCTCTCACGAAGCCCGGCGGAAGTGAACCGCTGAAGGCTTCCGGTTGGGGGCAGAGCGGTCCGAACGGGATTTGGTTGAATACCGAGGGGCGCATCCAATTGCTGCGGGACGGCCAGCGGATTCAGGATGACGGGGCGCAGCCATGGTCAACCGATGTGGCCGTCAAATTTATGCGGGAAGATTCCAAGGGGAATCTCTGGGTCGGGACCTGGGGTGAAGGGTTGTTTCGATGCCCACCCGGGGGGGCATTCCATCGGTATTCAACCCTGGACGGTTTTCCCAGCGACACACTCCGATGCTTTCTGGAGGATCGAGAGGGGAATTTATGGCTGGGTACGGATGGTGCCGGTCTGGTCCGATTGAAACGGCGTGTTTTCAAGAGCTTTGACGACCGACATGGCCTGCCTCTGGCAGGGTTGACCACCCTGACCCAGAATCCCCTCAGCGGACGCATTCAGGGGGCCATGAAGGGGCAGGTGTTCGAGTTGGAAGGGGATCATTGGGAGTTGCTGCCTGGAGTTCCTGGTGTCGAATCCAAGACGGCCGTCTTTGCACTGCTGTTTGACCATGCGGGACGGCGCTGGTTGGGGACTTATGGTCAGGGCATTTTTGCCGCCGACCCGATGGGATGGAAACAATGGACCGCCGACGACGGCCTGGTTTCCTCGGACGTGCTGTCGTTGTATGAAGGACGCGGTGGTGCGATATGGATTGGTACGGAATCGGGCCTGAGTTGCTTTGCCGACGGACAATTTGTCCCCGACGTCGCCGCCCGTGGACTTCCCGCCGACGCTGTTCGTGCGATGACGGAGGATGCGAATGGAAATTTGTGGATCGGCACCACCGGGGGTGGGCTCAGCCGCTCGCAGGCGGGGAAAGTAACGACGTTCAAGCGGGCAGACGGTCTGCCAAATGATTCCATTCGTTCTCTTCTGGGGGACGGAGACGGAACGCTCTGGGTTGGCACTTCGGGGGGGGGATTGGCCTGGATGCATGACGGACTCTTCAGCCGGTTTTCCAAGGAAGAAGGGCTGCCGGACAATGAGATAGCGGTGATTCTCGATGACACCCTGGATCATCTTTGGCTGGGATCAAATCACGGGGTGTTTCGAGTTGCCAGGGACGAACTACGGGCCGTGGCTCAAGGCAGGAAAAAACGATTGGAGGGCATCACGTATCTGGGCGGAGACGGCCTGGCTTCGGCTCAAATTGCCGGTGGTCACAATGCCGGACTGCGTTCGCAGGATGGACGACTGTGGTTTGCCACCAGTCGCGGGGTGAGCGTGGTGGACCCGGGGCAAATCCGGGTGAATCCACTCCCTCCACCGGTGGAAATTGAAGAGGCTCTGGCGGATGGAACCATCCTCCATTCCGGCGGCCGGGATGGAATTGATCGGGCGTTCATCATTCCGCCCGGCACTGCACGAACGGAGTTCCACTACACCGCACTCAGTTTTACCAATCCAGACAGGAATCAGTTCCGTTTTTGGTTGGAAGGCTATGATGCTGATTGGAGCGAGGTCAGCACGCGGCGCATGGCCTCTTATTCAAAGGTCACGCCAGGCACCTACCGATTCCGTGTTCTCGCCGCCAACAGCGATGGCATCTGGAATGAGACCGGTGCGTCGGTCAGCGTCACGTTTTTACCGATGTGGTGGCAGACCTGGACGTTTCGCATCGCCGCCGGATTCCTCCCGGTGGCGTCCTTGCTGGGGGCCTACCATCGGCGCGTCAGGGGATTGAAACGAGCCCGGGCTCAGCAGGAGGAGTTTTCAGGTCGGTTGCTGGCGGCACAGGAGGTGGAACGTGCGCGGGTTGCCCGCGAATTGCACGACAGCCTTGGGCAAAACCTCCTGGTCATCAAAAGCCGGGTCGCCCTGGCGCAACAACAGTCCGACCAACCGATCAAACTGGCTGAACAGCTCGCCGAAGCAGCGGCCATGACCTCCGACGCGATTCGGGAGGTTCGGGAGATTTCCCAGAATTTGCGCCCGTTCCAGATTGATGAGCTGGGTTTGACCAAGGCTCTGGCGGCGATGGTGCGGAAACTTGGGTCGGCTTCGTCCATTCAATTCCACTGTGAACTCGTAGAATTGCGCGGCGCATTGTCTCCCGAGCATGAAATCAATTTCTATCGCATCGCCCAGGAGTGCCTCAACAATGTGGTGAAGCATTCGGATGCCCGTCACTGTTCCCTCACAGTGACCCGGAGTGATCGGGTGGTCCGCCTCCTGATCACCGATGATGGACGGGGCTTTTCCATGTCCACCCTGCCAACAGTCGGAAAGCCGCAGAGTGGCTTCGGTCTGACCAGTATTCAGGAGCGTGCCCGGACCATGTCCGCTGAGGTGGAATTTGTGACGCGACACGGGCAGGGGACCCGTGTTACGGTCAACATCCCACGTCAAACGTAAATCCGATGATTTCTGTCTTCATTGCTGATGACCATCCGATCTTCCGGAAAGGCCTCTGCGAGGTGATTGGACACGACCCATTGCTTCGAATCGTGGGTGAGGCCGCCCATGGGGAAGACACGTTGCGTCTCGTGATGGAGCTCCAGCCGGACGTCGCCATTCTGGACATCAACATGCCGAAACTCAGTGGATTGCAGGTGGCGCGGACACTGAACGAACGACAATCGGCGACCAAGCTCGTGCTCCTCACCATGCACCAGGATGAAGATCTTTTGGACGAGGCGCTGGCACTGGGAGTATCCGCCTACCTGCTTAAAGAAAACGCGGTGGAAGATCTGTTGTCCGCGGTGCGCACCGTCATGGCAGGACAGACCTTCATCAGCCCCACCATTGCCGCCTTGCTCATGAGACGTCGCAAGATGGGGGACGAGTTGCGCCGGGAAAAGCCCGGACTCGATAAGCTCACTCCGTCCGAGCGGCGGATTCTCCGGCTCATTGCCGAGGACCGGACGACCAAGGAGATTGCTGACGCGCTGGGTGTCAGCCCGCGGACGGTGGAGACCCATCGGCAAAACATGAGCCACAAACTTCACCTCAGTGGAAGCCACTCCTTGCTCAAGTTTGCCTTCGACAACAAAAATCAGTTGTAGGTTCGGGAGGGTTGAACCACGAACCGATGGGGCTGCGGACCCCGGACTCGGACGGGGTCAGGTGGCCAATGCAGATGGCTCTCGATGGGTTCCTGACCTGCGTGGGAACACGTAGTCATTCCGACGGACCCATTCCTGAGTATTTGAACGGATACCCGTATTCTTAGAAAAATAGGTAGGCTTCAAACCCTTGAATCGCCCTGGCCTAAAATTCCTCATCGTCGACGACCATGCTCCGATGCGGCGGACCTTGCGGGAATTGCTGACCATCCCGGCAGACGACGTGCGGGAGGCAACCAATGGCATCCAGGCCGAGATGACCTATCAGGAGCAGCGTCCAGATTGGGTCGTCATGGATGTGCAGATGGAGTCCGGTGGGGGATTGGCAGCGACCCGGCACATTCTGGCTCGAGACCCCGACGCCAAAGTCATTGTCATCTCGCAATTCGACGACCCCGACCTGCGTGCCAGTGCCCGGGAGGTGGGTGCACGTGCCTTTGTCAATAAGAGCGATCTTTTTTCGCTGATCGCATTGATTCATCCCTCTACGGCCTGAAAATGAAAATCACATTCACGTCCATTGCCCTGAGTTTGAGCACGTTGACTGTCACATCGTGTCGGCAAAATGCGGTGCCTGTGGAAACCGCGCTGGGCCCCGACATGGTGGCGGTGGTGGCCGGTCGGCCCATCACCCGAGCTTCATTGGAATCAGAACTCCATCGCAGGGGGCCCGGCGTGACAAAGGAAGCCGTGCTCGGCGACCTGATCCGGTATGAGGCCACATTGGCTCAGATCAGGGCCACCGGGTTTGATCATGACCCGGCCGTGGTCGATGCCATCGAGCGAATGCTGGTGGCGCGCTATGAAGAGCGGGAGTTGGCCCATGCCGATGCTCCGGTCGTGACGGATGGAGAGATTCGTGCGGCCTATGCCGCCAATGCCAACCGCTACTCCACCCCAGCAGAGGTGCGCGGCAGGTTGTTGTTTCTTAAATCGAGTCCAAAAGCCACCCAAGAACGAAGGATGGAGCTGAAAAAACGAGCTGACCAACTCCTGGCCGATGCCATGGCGGGGGACGGCGCGACCTTTGATCGCCTGATTTTGGAACACTCGGATGACCAAACGACACGCTATCGGAGCGGCGACATGGGCTGGCTGAAAGCCGAACAGGACGTGACCGGATGGAATGAGTCCGTCACAAAGGCCCTTTGGGCGATTCCGCAGCCAGGGGGATATGCACCGGTGGTTGAGACTCCCGCAGGCTTTTACATCGTCCGCCTGACGGAAATCAAAGGCGCCGGGACCAAACCGCTGGCGGAAGTGAGCGAAGCGATTCGCTACCAGCTCCAGCAGGCAAAGCGGGAACAACTGACCGCTGCTTTTCATACCCGCATGTCTGCGGGGCTCGTCATCCGGACCAATACCGCCTCCCTGGCCGGGACGACAGTCGTCGCCCGCGCGGATCAACAACCACCCGTGATTCCCTGATTTCATTCCCTACGTCCTTTCAGAGTTATGAAGATTATCGCATCCCTTCATCGTCTGTGGCGCCTGGCACTGGGCTTGTTGGTCCTGCCGTGTGTCAGCCTGTGGGTCCATGGTTCGCCGACCACGACGCAGGTGATCACGCTCAATCCCGGATGGAACGCCGTTCATTTTGACGTCCTTCCGGCAAATCCCGATCTCGACGCCGTCTTCGATGGCGTCCCACTGGACAGCGTGTGGGCTTACGGAAACGGCCTTGGGTCTCCCGATTTCGTGCAGGAACTCACCGAGCAGACATTGGCCAAGGCGGGTTGGTTTTCCTGGGTGCCCACCAACCGGGTGGATGCCTTTCAGAACAGCCTGTTCCAGATACAGGTGAATCAGTCCTATCTGATCCGGTACACCGGGACCAATGCACAAACCCTGAGTTTCGTCGGTACGCCAACGGCGCGGCAGCCGAAGTGGCTCCCCGATAGCTATAATTTTCGGGGCCTGGCTGTGGACCCGGCCATTCCACCCACCTTCCTCAAATTCTTTGCTCCATCGCCTGCCCATTACTCGGCTTCCACCGGCCTGAACGCCATCTTCCGGCTCGACCCGGCAGGGGTCTGGCAGCGGGTGGCACCGACCGATCTGGTGCGCCGGGGTGAGGCCTACTGGATCTATTGCCGGGGTGGCTCCGACTACGTGGCCCCATTTGTCGCCGCGCCCGAATTGGGCAGCGGATTGGAGTTTAACTCCGGCACCGACGAATTGGTCCTCAACCTGCAAAACAAACGCACCTCCTCCGCGAATGTGACGGTGACGGACCTGGGGGCACCCATCGCCAACCCGCTGTGGTACGCCGAGCGTCAGTCCAATTTGAGCCTGCTTTGGCAGGCCATGCCGACACCGTGGGTGAAATCAGTCCCGGCGGGGACAACGGTCCCCGTGCGGATTTCTGTCCGGCGGACCGATATGAAGGCCAACCTTTTTGAAACCGTGCTCGAAGTGACGGACGGACTGGGATCCCGGCAACTCGTGCCCATCACCGTATTCCGTCCGGCTGCAGCCACGGCAGGCGCCAGCACCAATCGGAGAAAGATTGGGACGGCCGACGTGGGCCAGCCACCGTCTGCAGAGGTGTCTTCGCATGTCGGCCTCTGGGTGGGTGTGGCGACGGTCAATGCGGTGAGTGAGGCTCATTCCGGGCCTCTCATCACCAATGTCGTCATGGGCTTTACCATCCAGTTGGAAACCAATGCCACCACCGGGAAGGTGACCACCAATCGAATTCCCAACTCGCTGACCCGGACCTCTCCCTCCATGGCTCCCACACCCACAGGCAGCGAATTCAATCTCCGTCTCCTCCTCCACGTGGACGGCAATGGCCAGACCCGCCTGCTGAAACAGGTCATTGAGATGTGGCAGGATGGAACCTCCACCAACGACGTCGATGGGAATACCGTCCTGGTAACGCCGGGACATTACGTGCTCCTGACCGACGATTCGCTGATCGGGCAATTCACGGGTGTGTCCGCCCGCGACGGGGTTCCCGTCGGTCGACGATTGAGCTCTGCCGGCTTTGATTTTGCCGACAACGAGCTGCCCCTGGCGGGTGACTTTGCCATCGGCTCGTCGGTCGTCGGCACCAACACGATGTCGGAGACCTTTCAACGAAACCCCTTCAAACATCGTTACCATCCCGATCATCAAAAGGGTTACGACATCACCCGGGTGATAGGGCTGCAGTTCTCTGGCACACCAACCAATGCGCCGCCGGGATACGGCGAGCGGGTGTTGGATGGCCTCTATCGCGAAACCGTCACCGGACTTCACCGCACCAATATCGTGGTGGGCGGCACCTTTCGCCTGAACCGCATCGCCACCACCGCTGTCTTGAACCAATAAGCCCCTGAGGAAATCGCCATGAATCTACCTCTAATCTCCTCCGAATTGCGTTCAGTCCGGAACCCATTCCGACCTGCCATCCAGGCCAGCAGTCGAGGGATTCGTCTCCTCCTGCTATTGGTCGCGGGCTGGCTTGGAGCCACCTCCACCCAAGCCGGGTTCTATTTTGGCCGTGTGACCTACAACGGCTTCCCGGTGCCCAAAGTGCAAATGGATCTGCGAGGTGTTGTGGTCGGACCTCCGACCTCTCCAGACGGCAGCTACCGTCAGCCAACCTCTACCAACCCGTTGAGATTTGGGATTACGGACCTGACCGCATCCAAAGCCGGTTACAATTTTACATCTCAACGGGTTTTAATCTACCAGGTAGGCGAGGTGATACTTGATGATATTTACGCTACCGTCGGTCCGGCACCCACGATCGACAGCATTGGGGCGGTGACCCTGAATGAGGATTCCACAATCACGGTGAATGTGACCGGCATCGGTCGAGGCGACAACGATCTGCCCATGAGCCTTTCTGTCAAGGCGGTCTCCTCCAATCCTCTACTCGTCCCCAACCCGACGGTCAGTTATTCCAGTCCAAATTCCACCGGCACGCTGACGTTAACCCCGGCCCCCAATGCCAATGGCACCTGCACCATCACCGTCACCGTCACCCGTCAGGACAACGCAACGGTGACTCGCTCGTTCGCCTGCACGGTCAACCCCGTGAATGACACGCCGATCGTCGGTCCTGGCACCGCATTGGCGCTCAATGGCACCAATCAATTCATCGACGTACCGGACGATATCTGGTTTGGGGACACCTTCACTGTGGAGGGCTGGGTGTATCTGAGATCTTACGCGAACTGGTCCCGTTTTTTTGACTTTGGCAACGGCCCTGGATACAGCAATGTTGTGGGTGCCCTTAGCCAGGCGAACACCGGAAAGCCAGTCTTCGCGATATATACAAAAAGTTCGACAACCAAGACCGAGCTGACTTCCAGCCAGGCAATCCCAACCAACACGTGGACCCACTTGGCATTCGTTCGCGATGCGGCGAACCTGGGGCACATCTACATCAATGGGGTTGAAACGGCCAATGGCACCATGCTTTCGCCGGTCAACGTCATCCGTACGAACAATTATTTTGGCCGCAGCAATTGGGATACGGATGGTTATGCCGATGCCAGTTTTGCCGACCTCCGTATCTGGTCCGAGGCTCGAACCGCGGCGCAATTGCTGGCCAACCGAACCGTCAGTCTCTCGCCCAGGACACCCAACCTGCAGTTGAACTACCGATTCAACGAAGGATCGGGAAGAGTCCTGAACGATCTGGCCAGCTCGACTTCCAACCCAAATCAGTCCGGTGCGCAGAATGGCACCGTGCCCTCGGGCACGGTTTTTCTTGGCCCGTTGTTTGTTCCGGGCAATGCCATTCAGCTCAACCGGGCGCTGAACCAGAAGGTCGTGATCCCGAAATTCGGCACAACCCCGTTTTTCACCGGTATTCAAGCGGTGACGATTGAGTTTTGGCAGCGAACGGATGCACAGACCAACCAGAGCAGTTTCATACTGGTCAATGACGTCCAAACCGACCGGATCAATGCCCACGTCCCCTGGAGCGACGGCTCGATCATTTGGGACTGGGGAAACATTCTGGCAGGCGGCCGACTTGCCTACACCCCGCCGGTATCGCCCGTGGGGCAGTGGACCCACTTTGCGTTCGTCGCGGATTTTGGACCCTTTGAAATGAAGATCTACCGCAACGGGGTGCTGGAGGCTTCCAAGACTGGCGTGAGTCAGTTTGTAGCGCGGGCTGGAGACCTGGAGATCACGCCTGGCGGTCGGATGGCTGATTTTCGCATCTGGAACGTCCAACGGACCGCCGAACAGATTGCCAATAGCCGGTTCTCCGCGGTCCCGACGAACAGCCCCGGCCTGATGCTCAACCTGCGTTTTACCGAGACCTCGGGCACGACCATCACGGACTATGCTGCGGCGGATGGTGCCCAGAATGGAACGGTCGTCAATGGGGCCACCTTCAACCCGAGACCGATTGCCGACTCACTGGAGGGCTTGGTCAGTCAATGGGTGGTACCAGCGCGTGAGGACAATTCCCAACTGATCAACCTACCCGCTGCTGACGTGGATTCAGCACTGACGTACACTGCAGCTACCGCTCAAAACGGGACGCTGTCGCCGCTTGGAGGTGGTGACTTCCTCTATGTTCCCAATCCAAATTTCTCGGGGAGCGACCTGATTCTTTACACGGTCAGCGATGGCATTGTTTCGCAAAATAGTGTGGTCAATGTGAGCGTGGCATCGGCCAATGATCCGCCGATGGTGGGACCAGGCACCTCACTCGCCTTCGATGGGCTTGATGACCAGGTGACTTTGGGGACCACCGGATCGTTGAGTGGCACGTTCACCGTGGAAGCCTGGGTGCGGCCGGACGATTCCACCAAGCCGATCTGCCTGTTTGGATCCCGAGGTCCACAGGACTATGGCTTTGATCTTAAATTTATGGGAGGCAACAAGATTCATGCCGACATCGGCAATGGGAACCAGTGGCTCAAAATCGATGCGGATGCCATCTTTAATTACAGGGTGGGAACCTGGTACCATATCGCTTATGTCGTGACGCCAAATAACTATGCCGTGTATGTCAACGGAAAGCCGGTCGGCTCGGGCACCTATGTGGGAATTGGCCTTCTTTATGATGCAGGACACCTTCTCAGGTTGGGCACATTCGATGGCTCCGGTGAATTCCTGAAGGGCCGTCTGGCCGATGTGCGCATCTGGAATACCGCCCGAACGGCAGACCAGATTGCCAATAACCTGGGCCCTGGGTTGTTGAATAACTCCCCGGGATTGGTGGCCTACTACCGGCTCAACGAAGGCACCGGACTGACCGCCTTTGATGCTGCGACCAATGATGGCGCGCAGAATGGGACGCTCAACAACGGCCCCACCTGGCAGCCGGCGGACGGCCCGGCCAACGCCATCGCACTCAATGGATCCAGCCAGTATGCCCAGGTTGGAGACAGCGCACCGATCAGCATCACTGGCCCCATCACCGCCGAGGCCTGGATATATCCCAACACCGTGGTCGATTTGGACTCGGATTGGAGCATGGCCATCCTGGAAAAATTCGGACCGGGCAAAAGTGGCAGTGGCGAAGTGGGCTACGGGATGAGAATGCAGGCGTCTTCGGGATCAGCCACGGATGCCGCTTGGAGACTGCAGGCCACTTTTCGTGGGGAAAATCTCGACGGCGGCAGCGTTGTGAGTCGTACGATTATTCAACCCAGAACCTGGACCCATGTCGCGATGCGCTGCGACGGCACGCTGTTGCAAGTCTTCGTCAATGGCGTACTCGATGGTACCGCGTTGGTCGCCGGCTTTCCGGGTGACGGTGCCACTTCCCTGTACATTGGGGCGGACAAAACCGGTTCGGCCTACCGCTTTAATGGTCGACTGGGAGATATCCGCCTTTGGAATGTGGCCCGGACCGACGGGGAAATAGCCAACTTCCGGCGCGGAGTGCCACCGACGACGCCCGGATTGGTCCTCAACTACAGGTTCACCGAAGGGTCCGGCAGTCTCCTGAACGATGCGGCG
>Ga0136644_10003993_pt1 | contig 10967 bp, 14 predicted proteins | sample C_130820_EF_Meta_FD_94780 | JGI IMG/M metagenome (GOLD analysis project Ga0136644, IMG submission 94780) | Freshwater microbial communities from Lake Croche, Canada to study carbon cycling - C_130820_EF_MetaG (v2) (version 2) | ecosystem: Environmental > Aquatic > Freshwater > Lake | place...
CAAGAGACACAGGTCCTACAGGACCCACAGGTGCGACAGGCCCCACGGGTCCAAGAGACACAGGTCCTACAGGACCCACAGGTGCGACAGGCCCCACGGGTCCCAGAGACACAGGTCCTACAGGACCCACAGGTGCGACAGGCCCCAGAGACACAGGTCCTACAGGACCCACTGGTGCGACAGGTCCCAGAGACACAGGTCCTACAGGACCCACAGGCGCAACAGGTCCCAGAGACACAGGTCCTACAGGACCCACAGGACCTACTGGTGCGACTGGACCTCGAGATACGGGACCAACAGGTCCCACGGGTCCTACGGGAGCCACGGGAACCGGAGCAACAGGACCGACGGGGCCGACAGGTCCTACAGGAGCCACAGGACCCAATCCCACGGCGACGTCTTACACGCCGACGGTGAGCGGTTTTCTTACCGCCGTGACCGGAAGTCCGACGTCTCCCACAGCCACAGGAAAGTACGTGGTGATCGGCAACGTCTACATCGTCAATATCGAGTTGACTGCTGCATCAGGACCCACGGCCTTCGGGTCGAACGGAACTGCGACGGTCACTTTGCCTGCCATACCTACGAACGCCTCGACGGCGTCTGTGCTGAACACGGGAACCAGCGCGATAACAAACGCATACAGCAACACGACTTCGACCACGCTGACTCTGTCGGCGACGGCATACGACACCAACAAGAAAGTGATCAACATCACTTTCTGGCGCTGAAGTCATATTTAGGGATCGATCAATGACCTCTCTCCTCAGGAAGTACATCAGACAGATCGTCCTCACCGAGGCGGCGAGAGGAAAGAAGCTGCGTGTCTTCGACTTCGACGACACTCTCGTAAAGACGGGGTCTCTGATCCATGTCACTTCGGGAACGGGCGAGAGATTCGATCTCACACCGGGAGAATTCGCAGTCTACGTCCCAGATCCGGGCGACGATTTCGACTTCTCTGACTTCTCTCGTCTCGTGGATCCACAAGCGATAAAGTGGACGAACCAGATCCTGCGCAACATATTGTCGGGCGGCGGAGAAGTCGTGATACTCACGGCACGAGCCTCCGAAGCACCTGTGCACCAGTTCTTAGAAGAGGCAGGACTTCCTCCTCTCGAAGTGATCGCACTTGCAAACGCCGACCCAGCGAAGAAGGCCGAGTACATCGCCTCCCGCATCGAGTCAGACGGTTTCGATGTCGTAGAATTCTTCGACGACTCTTACAAGAACGTCGAGGCAGTCAGGGCACTATCGGGAAGATACCCGGGCGTGAAGATAATCGCCCGCCACGTAGTTCACAAGACAGAGATCAGTTGAGCATCTGTGACGAACTTGCTGTGGTCTTCTCGGCCTCGATGACTTCCTCGTCCTCCTCATGCGTCAGCTCAGAGAATAAACGTGAGAAATCGAACTGAGATACAACCTTGCCTTTAATGGGAGTTATTCTGATGCTCTTCTGGGTATCATCAGGTTCCCACGGTACCTCACCACTAGGCACCCAGCCGCTGTAGAGCTCGAGGTAGCCGGGTTTCTCGACAGCTTTCGCTGTCTTCTTGGCCGAAGTCAACTTGCCGACGCGGATCTTGTCGTACTTCTCGTACGTCGGTCCCATTCGACTCATCGAGACTTTCTTTGAGGAAGTCTCGTCGTCGTAGACCCATTCGGACCCGACCCACTCGACCTCGACGAGCTCGCCGGGTCTCATCACGACGACACGTCTGTATTCCTCGCCCGTAGGATCGTAGATCGGTTCGTCTTTCAGGTAGAAGGCAGACTCTGCTGAGTCATACAGCACGAACGACCATGACTTGAAACCACGCTTCAGGTTTAGTCTGACTTTCTTCACTCGGACCTCGTCTTAGGTATACTACACTGACGAGGTACGATAAGAAAGGTCGTACGTCTCTATGTACTTCTTCTTGACGACAGTCCTGAGTCCTGGATTCACACGGATTGCATGGGGGACGATGTCGTGTCTGATCAAGTTCCTCATGTACTTCGTGTCGAAGTTGGAGGCGTCCTCGACCCACGTCAAGTTTCTCCTCTCGGCCCATGCACGAAGCTCTGACTTGGGAGTGACGAGGAACGGTCGGATCACTCGACCCCGTCGATAGGGTATCAGTTTGGACTCACCGTGAATCGATGTGAAAAGCCAAGTCTCAACCGCGTCGTCGAGGTGGTGTGCTGTGACCACGACGTTGCCTGTCGTCTCAAGGAAGGTATAGCGTTCGTTGCGCCAATGTTCTTCCTGCGACAGCCCTGTGGGTCTTTGCTGCGACAATCGACCCACCACGAGAGGCAAGGACCTGTCTTCGGAAAACTTCCGAGCGTACGTCTCAGCTTCATCAGAAGTCTTCGTCCCGTGATGAAAGAAAGCTAGCGTCACGTCGCGACGACCGTTGATCAAGAAGTCAGTGACGACCACGGAATCGATGCCGCCCGAGAAAGCTACCGTGCATTTCTTGGGAAGTTTTCCGATGAACTTGATCATCTTAGTGGAACAACTCGGACTTGAACCGAGAACCCGCGGATTATGAGTCCGCTGCTCTGACCGATTGAGCTATTGTTCCGTCTCGACCCTAGCGATAGGGTCGAATCAATCTCAAGGAGCGCCTCCGGCTCCACCTGTGCCTGGTGCACCGCCTAGACCACCTACACCACTGCCGCCTACTGAAGAAGTCGAACCACCCACTCCGTTGCCGCCTGCTGCAGTCGTTGTCGAGGAGGTCGATCCACCGCTCGCTACATTCGTCGTCGTAGACGAAGTGCTTGTCTCAGCAGTCGAAGAAGACGACTCTGGGGGCAGGATCAGAGTCCTTGCAAGCAGAGAGGACGAGGAGAGAGCAGACCGTTGCAGCAATGATTGTGTTCTTTGTCATACATTTCCTTGTTAGCAGGCTCAAAGCCTGGTACTCAGGGTGGGACTTGAACCCACACGCCTCTCGAGGCGGGGGATTTTGAGTCCCCTGCGTCTGCCAGTTCCGCCACCTGAGCATGTATCAACAGTATACCGTGAGAGTGCTTCTTTACATCCGTCAGAGCAACTTCAAATTACCTGTGATTGCGTCTATCTTTTCTGGGTCATCCGGACCCAAGGCCGCGGCGAGCGATTCTACCGGTCCTTCTCCATGGGACCCGGGAGACGTTCCGTCGACAACGTAACACTGTATTCCTGCAATTTCCGCCTTGAAGACGAGAGACTTGAGCGCGTTCTCTGAAGCCACACCCAAGACGATGCGTGTAGCACCACCGTTGATCCATTCGGATTCAGAAGGTGTCAATTCGACCGTGAGCTTGTTTTCCCTAGAAGACTCGTCGTTATCAAGAAAGAACTCGGCAGATGCCCGCGCGACGAGGGCGGCGATGGATGCCCTTCTCATCCGTAGGTCTCTGCGTACTAAGATGACTTGCTTCGGTCCGCTCATGGTCTGTATGACCTCCGTGGAACGATCATACACTGTCATCAGATGACGATTCAAGGAGAATCTCTCCGCGAACTTCCATCAGGATCTTGCCCAACCAGTTGAGTCCCGACCCTCTGCAGACACCCCAGAACTTGTCATTCCAAGTATTGCCGTACACAAGCTCAGCGTCTCCTGTCGAGAGGAGAAGGGGTCTCAAGAAGGGATTCTCGAATTTCTTCCTGATGAAATTCCGCATCAGATCGATTTTCACTTCGTCCCAGTCGGGACGAATCGTCACGCCACGCCCTAGTTTCTTCGCCTCAGCAGGCGAACTGCATCTTCGGATGAGGTCTCTGCTGGACTCGTCCAGCGTCTTGTGAGACTGGTATGCGTGCTCGACAGTCTTGTATGACTTTCCCTCCACGAAGATCGTACTGGGGTGGAAGTTGGACAAGAAACCGTAGCCAGCAGCTAACGTAAAGCTTTCGATGACTTTCTTGTCGTTCATTTTGGTGACCCCAACGGGACTCGAACCCGTGTAGCCGGAGTGAAAATCCGGGATCCTAACCGCTAGACGATGGGGCCAACAGACGAGAGAGTATCTCGTCTCATTTCATCACTTCTTTGTGGCAGGTGCTACCTTTGCACTCGCAGCAGCAGATGCCGAAACGACAGGTGCGACTGCTGAAGCTGCGACAGCGGTCGAGGCCGCCGGCGCGACTGCAGAGGGTGCTGCCTCAACAGCGGCATCCACGACAGGCTTTACTTCGACGACGACTGCCGATGCCGAAGGAGCAGCCTCGGGCGCCGCGGGCACAGGAGCTGTCGTTGAATCACAACCCGAAATGAGGGCAGCAAAGAAGAGCACGTTGATAATTGACTTCATGTTTCTGTTCTCCTACGCCAAGACTTTCGATTTTTGGCGTGTGAGTCTTATTTATCACACTTTTTTCGAATGTATAGTCCCATATGGGCTAGAATATCGAACAGAGTGAGAGCGAAACGAAGAGAGAGATAGATGCCTACATCAAGAGACGCGCAGAGATACAGGAAGATCTACTCGTATTATCGACCGCAGCCTCGAAACGAGACGCTCCAGTCGGCAGTTGTAGACAACACGGTGATTCAGGGTCTGGACTGGAAGCAGTCCGTAAGAGCCGCGTCGATCGCCAACTTCGACCTCACAATGGCAGCGACGGGGCAAACCGTCGACGGGTATCCTTCCATCGCGTGGGCTGACGGCGACAGGGTCCTTCTGAAAGACCAGACCGATCCTGCAGAGAACGGCATCTATTACTACGACATCGGCACAGACTCTCTCATTCGAGCCCTCGACGCCGTCAATGACACACTCACGTGCGGTGCAGCAGTATACATCGAGGGCGGCGGCACGAACGCTCAAGGGTCCTTCGTTCTCACGACACAGGACCCGATCAACGTCGGAACTGACGCACAGACATGGGTCAAGTTCGCAGGTCCCGGAAGCACGATCTTTATCTCAAAGACGATACCGACGAACCTCGCGAAGACCGAATACTCAGTGTCGTTCGACACGAACCTGAGGTACACCGACGCGATAGGATCTGACGTCTTCTTCTTTGTCAGCGGTTCGATCGGTTCTTCTGAAGGCAAGTCTGCTTTCGGAGGAGACGTCGTTGTGTCGGGCAGTGTAAGGACGTTGTTCGGCCTCTCTGGTTCTCTCACCCAACTCGCGGACGGAAGATCTTACCTCGTCGCTGGGACCAACGTCACGATCACGTCCGCGTCCAACGGTCAAATAACGATCAGCAGCACTGGGGGCGGCGGAGGCGGCGACTCTTACTTCTCAAGCACGACAGCAGGATCCATCTTCACGACAGGGTCTTCTGCATTTGTGGGAGCTGATGTCGGCGTCGATTCTCCTGCCGACAAGGGCACAGACGTCTTCTTCTACGTCAGTGGGTCGACAGGAACGAACAGATCTCTGTTCGGCGGCGACGTCGTTGCAAGCGGCAGCGTCGACGTAAAGAACGGCCTGTTCGTCACCGGATCGCTCGATATCATGGGCGGCATCGTTGAATTGACTGGGTCCTTCAACATGTCTGGGACCCTGACTGCCACCGGAAACATCATCTCGACGGGCAGCGTCTATGCCAAGACAGGATTCAGCGGTTCACTGACTAAGCTGACCGACGGAAAGTCATACCTCGTCGCAGGCACCAACGTCACGATCACGTCTGGTTCGACGGGTCAGGTGACGATATCTTCGACCGGCGGTGGCACACCGGGCGGCTCGACCACACAGATCCAGTTCAACGACGGTGGGTCCTTCGGAGGAAGTGCAGGTCTCACCTATGACTCTGCGACGAACGTCCTCGGAGCGACAGTGGTCACGGCGTCTTCGGGATTCAGCGGATCTCTAACGGCGCTGAAGGACGGATCAGCATACCTCAGGGTCGGAACGTCTAGCGTCGCTTCTCAGACTGGCAGCATCAGCGTGGTCACGGGAACGACCGGCGCCGTCACGGTGAATTCTTACGTCTTCCCGTCTGATCTCACGGTTTCTTTGACAGGAGGACGTACGTTCGGCAGGTATGCGTCCGGCGCGACGATCCCCGCGACAGGAAAGACACCGGCCGAAGTGATACTCCTCGCCATCGCGGAGCCCATCAATCCAACGGTTTCTCTGTCGAGCTTGACTTCCATCGCTTTCAATCAGACGGCAATAAGCAACAGCCTCAGCTTCGGCTACATCATCAACAGCCTGGGTGCATCGGTCTCGACGTGTCTGCTCGAGTGGAGAAGAAACAACACAGGATCTTGGACGACTCTCTCGACGAGCACGACGATCACTTCGTACACACACAGTCTCACTGACACGAACTACAACACGCAGCCATTCAACTACAGGTACACGGTCACTGATACGCTCGGAGCAACAGCGTCGGCGACTTTCAACATCACACCTGCAAGTTATGTCGCCCCCTCGATGTCCCTGTCTGTGGTGACAACGTCACCAGGATCTGTCACGGGAGAGACGAATACCAAGCGAGAACGTGGCAATGTCGGTTCTACAATATCAGGAACAATAACGAGAAACAGCGCTTACGTCAACATGACAAGATATTCAGTCCAGTATCAGGTCAACGGATCTGGTTTGTGGACTGATGTGCCGGGTCTCTCAAACGTGTCAATATCTGCTGGTTCGACACTTGTGAGCATTCCCTCCACGTCTCACAATAACGCAGGTCTTGTCACTTCGACGAGTCTTGTCTATAGAGTACAAGTCGTTGATAGCTACACCACGTCGAACAGCTCGAGCACCACGGTCAGCTTCTTGTACGTCATATTCTATGCTCCTGCGGCCGCGGCCCCTGCTAACTCTTCTGATGTGAGGTCTCTCACGAACAAGGTATTTACAGACGCTTCTAACCCATTCAACTTGAACACAGGGACGACCTACAAGGACTTCTCTGTCGCCATGCCTGCAACGATCTCAGTGACGAGTGTGGTGGATTTGGACGCCTTGAATGCAGACATCACGGCAAACTATGTGTTGTCGACTTTCAACGTAAACGACTCAGCAGGGACAGCCGTCTCCTATCACGTTTACACGCTGTCAAATGCAGTACCATACAGTTCTAGTCACAGACACCAAATCACAAGAGCATAGTTAGAGAACAAAAATGGCGCTAACAACAGGACTCCAATTACCGTACGGCATACAGCCCGTCAATCCCGTACCTGTCGATGCATGGTCCGGACCTTACACAGGTGCGAATGAGACAGCAGCATTAAGCGCCGCAAACACTGCGATACCTTCTGGTGTGAGATTCCAGTCGATGGGCGTCAGACTCATCATCTCTGGTGTGTCTCACATGTACTGGTATAGAGACGGTGTAGCTGACGGTAATCTTGTGGAATTCGTCGGTGGGTCTGGTTCTACAGGACCGACCGGACCAACAGGTCCTACTGGACCGACAGGACCCACAGGGCCAACGGGATATACCGGTCCTCAGGGACCGACTGGTGATACGGGACCTCGAGGAAATCTTGGACCTACAGGAGACACTGGTCCTCGAGGAAATCCTGGGCCTACAGGTGATACCGGACCACAAGGACCGTCAGGACCAACTGGACCAACAGGACCCCAGGGTTCCACTGGCCCAACAGGACCACAGGGTGACACTGGCCCAACGGGACCACAGGGTGACACAGGTCCAACAGGACCCCAAGGTTCCACAGGACCAACTGGACCTACAGGACCCACAGGACCGTCAGGACCAACTGGACCAACAGGACCCCAGGGTGACACTGGCCCAACAGGACCTCAGGGTTCCACTGGACCTACAGGACCCACAGGACCGTCAGGATCATCAGGACCAACTGGACCTCAGGGTTCCACTGGACCTACAGGACCCACAGGACCGTCAGGATCATCAGGACCAACTGGACCTCAGGGTTCCACTGGACCTACAGGACCTCAGGGACCCACTGGCGATACCGGACCACAAGGCTCAACAGGTGACACAGGACCTCTTGGACCTACTGGAGACACCGGACCACAAGGAAACCCAGGAGATACTGGTGATACTGGGCCACAAGGTCCTACCGGCGATACGGGACCTCAGGGACCGACGGGCGACACAGGTGACACAGGACCAATAGGCCCCACCGGTGATACAGGTCCTCTTGGACCCACAGGGGACACGGGTCCACAGGGAAATCCCGGTGACACTGGAGACACTGGTCCGATGGGACCAACTGGTGACACAGGGCCTCAAGGACCGACAGGCGACACAGGACCGCAGGGTAATCCAGGCGACACAGGTGACACAGGACCTCTTGGGCCTACTGGGGACACAGGGCCTCAGGGACCCACGGGTGACACCGGAGACACGGGTCCACAGGGTCCAACAGGTGACACCGGCCCGCAGGGAAATCCAGGCGACACAGGTGACACAGGGCCTCAGGGACCGACTGGCGACACTGGACCTCAGGGAAATCCGGGAGATACTGGGCCGATGGGTCCAACGGGTGACACGGGACCACAAGGTAACCCAGGAGATACTGGTGACACGGGTCCGACAGGCCCAATGGGTCCTGCAGGTCTGACATACAAGACCAGCTTCGTTCTTTCTGACCTCTCCGCAGGAATCCTGACCGTAAACCACAATCTAGGCGCAAGATACGTCAGCGTCGTCGTATACGACGACTCTTACAAGATGATCATGCCCGACGAAGTCGAGGTGTCGAACTCCAATACCTCCCTCGTCGACCTCAGCTCCTTCACATCGACGTTTACAGGTACTTGGAGCGTCGTCGTCCTGGCCGGCGTGGCTGGCGCCTCGGCGGGCGGAAGCATGTACTTCTTCTCCGACGTCGGTGGCTCTCTGTGGACGACAGGATCAACGGCGTTCATCGGAGGAGGCGACGAATCGATGCTGACTTCTCCCTCCGACAAGGGAACCGACGTCTTCTTCTACGTCAGCGGTTCGACAGGAGGAAGCGACAGGGTCCTCTTCGGAGGAGACATCGTGACGTCAGGAAGCATTCTTCCGGGTCTCGACAGGGAAAAGAATCTCGGATCGGAGACGCGTCGATGGGCAAACATCTACACGGGCGACCTCCATCTCAAGAACGAACGGGGAGACTGGACGCTCATCGAAGAGGAAGAGTTCTTGACGATTCGAAACAACAAGACGGGAAAGCGTTACAAGCTCAGCATGGAGCCTCTCGACTGAAGAGACGTCGCTCACGAACTTGAAATTCGTTCTCACAAAATCCTCAGTGAACATACTTATAGATCGCTCGATCTTGGGTACGTCGACACCATCCACACGAGGAGAATAGAACGTCATGGCATTAGTAGGAAACATCTCAGGCAGCAGTCAATCAAATTCACAGATTTCCATATCAGGCACCCTGATAATCGCGAATCAGAACGATGCAAACTTCCCGTCGATGCCGGGATCAGACACGGTCTTCTTCGTGTCCGGGTCCACAGGTCAAGACGTCAGCGTCTTCGGCGGCGACCTCGTCGTAAGCGGTTCTTTGGTGGGATCAAACGGTCTCATCATCTCTGGCGACGTGCTCGAGATGACGGGCACCCTCACCGTGACGCAGGGTATCAGCGGCTCTCTCACGCACCTCTCTGACGGAACTTCATACCTCATTGCAGGTTCTGGAATCACTATAACGTCTGCCTCCAATGGCCCAGTCTACATCGCAGCGTCCGTGCCGATGGGTCCGACCGGAGACACGGGCCCAATGGGACCCACTGGTGACACAGGTCCTCAAGGACCCACTGGTGACACCGGACCGACGGGACCCACTGGTGACACCGGACCGATGGGTCCGACCGGAGACACGGGCCCAATGGGACCCACTGGAGACACCGGACCCCAAGGGCCCACTGGTGACACCGGACCGACGGGACCCACTGGTGACACCGGACCGACGGGACCCACTGGTGACACCGGACCCCAAGGGCCAACTGGTGACACTGGTCCTCTTGGTCCAACAGGTGACACTGGCCCACTTGGACCAACCGGTGATACCGGACCAATAGGCCCCACAGGTGACACTGGACCACAAGGACCCACGGGCGACACAGGACCGCTTGGACCAACAGGAGATACTGGACCACAAGGACCAACTGGTGATACTGGTCCGCTCGGTCCCACAGGCGATACCGGACCACAGGGTCCCACTGGTGACACTGGTCCCATGGGCCCAACAGGAGACACTGGTCCGCAAGGTCCTACTGGAGATACCGGGCCACTCGGACCAACTGGTGACACAGGCCCCTTAGGTCCAACTGGCGACACTGGTCCATTAGGCCCTACGGGTGATACCGGACCGCTCGGACCGACTGGTGACACTGGTCCTCTTGGTCCAACCGGTGACACAGGCCCACTTGGACCAACCGGTGATACCGGACCAATGGGCCCCACTGGTGACACCGGGCCACTCGGACCAACTGGCGACACAGGACCGCTTGGACCAACAGGAGATACTGGACCACAAGGACCAACTGGTGATACTGGTCCGCTCGGTCCCACAGGCGATACCGGACCAATGGGTCCAACCGGCGACACCGGTCCTGGAATCACAGTCACAAACGCTCTCGACAACCGTGTCCTTACCTCCGACGGCACCTCTTCCGGGGCCTACGCGGAAACCAACCTCACCTTCGACGGTTCTCTCATGACCCTCACCGGATCCATGGAACCCGGCGTTGACATCACGTACAACCTTGGTGCCCCAGGCAAGCGCTGGGCCAACGTGTACACCGGCGACTTGCACCTCCGCAACGATCGCGGCGATTGGACCGTGGTCGAGGAGGAAGAGATGCTCACGGTTCGCAACAACAAGTCGGGCAAGTGGTACCAGTTCGTGATGACTGAGATCAAGAAGTCCTGATAAAAGACGGCCCGTCGGGAAGACCTCCCAACCCGGCGGGCCTTTTTGCGAATAACAAAAGAATTTTGTTGTAAAATCGGAGCGTGCCTCTAAAGATCTCTGTCATCATCCCGCACCTGTCGAAAGTAGACGGCGTTTTTCTACCCGAAAGAGAAG
>Ga0136644_10003994_pt1 | contig 10962 bp, 14 predicted proteins | sample C_130820_EF_Meta_FD_94780 | JGI IMG/M metagenome (GOLD analysis project Ga0136644, IMG submission 94780) | Freshwater microbial communities from Lake Croche, Canada to study carbon cycling - C_130820_EF_MetaG (v2) (version 2) | ecosystem: Environmental > Aquatic > Freshwater > Lake | place...
AGTACGGAGGACGATGGACAAAGAAGCGTCAAACTAAAAAGCATGGAGGAAAACGAAAAGGAAGTAGAAGAGGAAAGTATTGCCTCACGGGTAAGATCCGCAGATTCTTTGGATTATAAATAGTAGGCAGTTATAATACCACAGGACTATAATACCAGATTCAATTGAATCCATTCCTTGATAATCAGATTATACTTGTTCAAAATCAGATTCAGTCCATCAATGATATTTGTCTTATTGGTGTATTCCGCTTCTGTCTGGGCTTGAAGAAGCGAATAATAAATGACCTGCAATATATTTTTGTCATAGATCGTAATAATCTTCTCAAAGACTTCGTCAATGTTCACTTTGTTTTTATCACCATCCACGATATAATCCTCCAACATGATTTTATCGTTGTTGTATTCCAGTAAATTTTTGTACATCTGAATCACATGGATCACCGTATTTGAATCCGATACAGTATACGTCTTGAACAAATTGTTGAGACCTTCTATGCTCATCGTAATAATGAGATGATAGAGGTCTTCTGACATAATACTCTTTGCATTCAATGACGAATTGTACCATGTAATAAATCGTTTAATCACCGCATATAAAAAATACAAATCGTCTTTCTTATCTGCATTGTACCACCGAACCAACGGTTGTGCAATATTCGGCACCTGCAAATATAAAATGTTCTCTTTGATCCGAAGTTTTGTTCCCACGGGACAGACACTTAGTAGTGCCAATTGAATCATGGATTGCAACGGCTCTAAGATCATATCAATCTTATCTTTTTGTTTATTGTATACGAATGTGTTATATAACATCGTAAGTGATGGTTTCAAGTATGATGCCATGTTATTATGTGACTATAATAAAATAATATCATGATTTTAGACTCGGAATTATACATTACATGTTGCACCCGTATCCACAGTATATCCTCCGCCGAGGTTCTTGGTATATGTTGTTTCCGCACCCATTTTGAAATCCGCAATAATCTGTGAACTGGGATCGGAATTCTGCGGATTGGAAATCATGGGCTTACCAGCTTGCTGTGAACGATATATACTTTGTGCCGAGTTCTTGTCTTTTAAGCGCTGAATAATAGAGCTTGCGTCAAAATTGCGATTGGACATTCTACTATAACTATATTATTTTGCATCTGCTGCATTTGGGTCAGCATTCGCTTTAGGGTCGGCATTCGCCTTTGGCTCTGCCTTAGAAAACCGAAACAGCGGCTGATCCATCGGCAATTCCTTCTTGGTTTTCGGTTTATCAATGTGTTGAATCGTATACTGACTGTCTTTGTAGAATTTCTGTCGTACTGCCCACCTGCGTTTATGGCAATCATGTGAATCAATAATATCAATAATATGCGGTGCTACCTTTCGCTCATCAATACGCTCCCTAAAGATTCGCCCCGAAGCCTGCTCCACTTTCTTTCTCGGCGTGGTCAACACAATCGTATTCAACTTTTTCACAGAAAATCCTTCCGCTACCATTTGATACGTTGCCAATAAGAGTTGACAAGTCGCAGCATTCTCGTCCAGCAACGTCTGTTTCATTCCACCAATATAGTATCCCACTTTGTATGCAGGATACATTGCTTTCAGCGCAGCTTCAAACCATTCCAGCTGTGAAATCCTATCACTGATCAATAAGATAAAACGATTCGGATCCTCTATGTATTCCCGCATATGTTCCAGAACCTTCCGATTGCGTGGCTCAAATCCTGATACATTATTTAACAGTGTTGCAGTCACTGTCTCCCCACGATAATTCACAGGAACCTCCGCATAGATCGGATCATCCGAATGAAACCATATCGCTTTCACCACTGCATCCTTATCCGGTGCCCGCTGTGTATTACGATAGACCGCTTCCCCCAAATAATATTCAAAGATACACGACATCCCATCATCCCGATCTGGTGTGGCAGATAATCCGAGCATCCACTTCGTCTGAATCGTCTTCAACGCTGCACAGAAATACGATGCACCCAAATGATGACATTCATCAAAGATGGTAAATCCATACTCGCTGAAGAATCCTTCTGGATATTCTTGTCTGCAAACGGTTTGAATCATACAGATCGTAATGTCATACTGTTTCGTGGTTCTCTTCGGAGTGATATCAATGCCCGCTTCTTGCAATCGTTGCTGTAGCACCTCTTTGCTACCCGACACCTTCAGATTCGCATCCTTCGCCATTTGTTTCAGATCCGCTACAGAATATTCCTGCACAGTCGTCTCGCTCCCTACTTGGCAGGTGCCTGCTTGTAAGATACCGACAGTTGCACCTTCAATGAAATTCTCAATCTCGGCCTTCCACTGATTCATAAGGAATTCCTTGTCCACCACAATGAGGAATCGGCGTTTCAGTTGAACGGCAATATGCAGCGCCATAAATGTTTTTCCATATCCGCAGGGAACACAGATTAGGCCATTTGCCCCTTTATCAATGAAGGACTTCATGATTTCTACTTGGAAGGCATGAGGTGGAAATGTGGTACGAAAGCGGATCTTGTCAGAGAATGGGAGGCCTTCTGATACAATTGTCGCTTCCGGTTCGCCAAAGGTTTTGTATCCCCAGTGACGTGGAACATAGAATCGTGTTTTGGATTCATAATAAATGGGAAAGGATTCGGTTTCTTTTGCAAAATGATCCAGCGGTTTCATGGTGAGATCCTTACGTAGTTGTGCCATTTGCTTCTCCGTCAAAGATGCTTTCGTAATCGCATATCCTTTTGAAGTGAGAACACGTTGAAGATCAGTGGGGGCAATGGCGGCCATCGTTGATTGATTCTATCTACATGGTTGTATTCAATTTTATATGTAGCATATTATTCATAGTATACAGAGGAAATGCTTCCAACAGTGATGTGTGTTATCATATGTGGCATCATTATTGTGAGTGCACCATTTTTACCATGTAATGGTTTATTTTTACTAGATAACATTGTTGTTCGTATTGCCATGGTAGGTGTACTACTCTATGCCATTCAGTTTGGAACTACGGTGGGCATTCTTGTTCTCATGACAATTGCTGTGCTGTTTTTGGAACGAAACCGTCGTAAAGTGGGAGAAGCTCTTAAGAAGTTGGATGCGATGGAAGTACCGAAATTCGCAGATGTTCATGAGGCATATAAAAAGACGATGCCTGTGGATGTCCCTGCATTTGATGTCCCCATTCCGAAAGAAGTAGATTTCATGCCTCACGAGACATGCGAGAATGATGCATTTGAACCCGTTGATGCATCCATTAATCGCAAGGAGGTTCTGAGTACAATTTATCCGTTAGCAGAACGAACCGATAGTTTGTACGAAAAGATGGGCTTTGGACATGTAGAGGGTATGTGATGTAGATACGTATAATATTATTATCTTAAGTAAGATGTATTGCTGTTGTAATACAAAATCAATCTCACCAGAAAATACGCCGCCTAATGCGCAGCAAACGGCATCACAGACTGTTTTACAAACGGCATCACAGACTGTTTTACAAACGGCATCACAGACCGAATTAAATACTGTATCACACGAACCAGATTGCGTGTTATATCAATCCGAAATAAAACAGTTTATAGATCAACAATATGCAAGAGATGCAGAATTATTACAGATTCAATTTAGTCTTGAACAACTAGCATTAGAGAAAAAATTTGAAGACTTGCGACAGAGATTGTTTGAGGAATATTATGCATTGCCAAAGAAACTGTCTGGCCTAGATATGTTAAAGATGTTTGCGCACGATAAATATCTTTCTAGATCATCTAGTAAAGCATCCTCTATCAAAACATCCCCTGCGCCATCCATACAGCGAAATGTAACGCCACATCGTTCTGCTCCACCATCTCCTGATTTTATACAACGTAGTATAACATCTCCTGATTCTTCTCCTATACCGCATGAAATGCCTCTTCAATTGCCGATCCGACCATGCAAACAAGTAGAACATGCCCTGCAGATTCTTATGACAGATGATTTATAATTGTACATCAGCTTGCTGCATGGTCCGATCCACATAATACGCTTTCGCCACCTCTGCAATACTTACGTTTTTACTAAGATCCATTCCTTTGTCCTTCCAGTTCGGTTGTGTCGCATCCAAGAAGCGTTTCATAGACGCTCTCGTGTGCGCAGAATGCATAATTCCATTTTTGTCTGCAAATGTAACTGTGATCAATACAGGCGTGTCCGCTTTATTCTGTGTCAGCGTCTTTGTACAGTTTTCTCCAAAGCATGGAAACTCGTCCATTTCTTTATAATTGGCGCAACTATCCAGTTTATTCGTGTTGTCATCCAATGAATTATAAATCACGCAGGTCGGTTGTTTCGTGGTTGCAGGTCCGTCCATGGTTTTGTTCAATGCACCGCTAGTGCATCCTTTTTTCTTGCTTACATTATTCTCATAATACGATGACATAGATGGAGGACATTGTTCGCCTTTTTTCTTGTATTCTTCCTGTAAAAATTTGGTACAATTTGGAATCAATGCTGTACCAGCTCCTGTTAAAGTACACTGTTTGTCTCCATTACAGGAATTAGCAACAATCGGTCCATTGCAACACAAGGTGGATCCATCCGAATCATGAAAGGAATTATAACTAGAAGGGCAACTCTGTAAATAAAAAGAGGGATCGGCAACATCTGTTGCATCTGCAAATGATTCTTCTGAATAACAGTAAAGTAGTCCTGCTAATACAATAGTAATACAGATAAGAATGTATAATTCCAACATCTAATAATGACGATTATTTTTTTAAGCTATATACAACACCTCCTAAAATTATTAAAACACATGCACCAACAACGGATGATCCTATTATAGTTTCAATCTTTTCAACATTATGACTATCTGTTGCAGATGAGTTAGATGACTGTTTCTGTTGTTGATCAGCCATATATTTGGTTAATGTAGTGTTTGTTGCACCGGGTGTAACATAGATAATACCAGTTTCTTCTATTAGATTTTTGGTTTGATCAAATGGTACACATTTATACTGATCAGGAGTGTATAACCCTTTCTTTTTTGTTGTGGTTTTTACTGGAATGGGACCTTCCGTGAAATATTCAATCTTGCGTGTAAATTCATCATCCGAAGTGTAGATAGAAACCGTATAGACAAACCCATCGCTTGAATTTGCGGTGGATGTTTTATTTCCATTTGTAAATGTATATGTTTGAACAGTCGGTTCTGCATCACGAAGTGTAACCGGAATTCCAAATCGTGGCAGAGTTCCACGTGTAAGTGCAGTATAATCCGAATTTGATAGATGAACTCCCTTTGGAAAAACATGAACATAGATACTGTGCGTAGACGGACCATTCTGGGGATGAATCGTTTCAAAGCAGGTGCGATAACGAAACGACGGCTGATTTATAAAGACAGTATCCAATGTTGCGATGTTTATCGTATTCGGCTGATGAATCACTTGTGATAGATATTGATTATTCCGTGCAGATCCTGTATTATAAATGGGGACACACAGAAGCATTCCACTTACTTCATTGGCTGCTGTACAGGATACAATCATTTCTGCAGAAGGAGATTCCGTTGTACCAGGTAACAAATATCCTGTATGAACCGGTTTACAGATTTGAATATCTATAACAGTATAGGTTACATGATTGACAATGCATGTGTTATTGGCATTGTCTGAGATATGAAATTGTGCTAGAGTGGCGGGAGTGGTTCGTGGTGTAAAAGAGGTACGAAAGGGATGACGTTTTTGTGAAATCTGATTCAATTTCGTTTGTGTTATCGGTCCAGTTAATTGAATAAATCCAGATGTGGCATCTGCTGGGCAGTACGACATTGTATTTGCTATAGCAATCCAGGAATATATTTTGGACCATCAAAACGATAGACTTCAATCTGACCCTCTTTGCGTAAAGCATCCACTGTCACATTCTCTCCAGACATAAGTTCGGGACATCCCACATCATCCATGCAATTACGACGATGTGCTCGTAACGGAATCGGAACAGGATTAAATGTGTCTGTGCGAGTATAATAATTCCAACGATCACTTGATCCAACTGTTCTGCGACCGTATAATGGTAAAATCTGTTCACCTACCTTGATAATTCCAATAGATTGAAAGGATTCTGGTAGACCCTGTGTCGGAATATTAATGGGCATAGAAGTAAGTCCGCCTCGTGGAGGAAATTCAGGAGGCTGTAACCAATTACGTAGGGGCTGAGGGGCTTGATTGTAACGGCCATCACTGACAAGATCCCGTTGCATGACGGTATTTGTTACAATGTGTGCGGGCTTTGCTGATTGTTGCGGTGCCTGTTGAAAGATAACGGTTGGGGACTTCATGAAAACCGCTGCACCGATGCACATAAATAACACAATGCATAGAATAACTCCTGAAGACAGACAGAATACTCCTGGTGGACATACTGAATAACGTGCCATCTATAACGAATTATACAAAATATATGTAGTTACGAACTACTTTTATTTTATAGATTTACTTGGCTTGACCCCCAAACATTCCTGAGAACGTCTGCAGGAGTTCTTTTCCATCGGCCAGAATGGGACGCATCTGTGTCAACATTCCCATCAGGTTCTTCTGTGTTTCAAGCAATTGCTTGGTATCAGTGGTCATCTTCTTCGTTGTCTCGGGATCAAATGAACCCATGGCCTTCATTAAGGTGCTCCCTGCATCCAACAGAGGTCCTTCCTTGTGCTCAGAGGGCATCTTACCCAACTTGAAGAGCTCATTTGTGGCGGATTCAAATTCTTCTTTGGCGATTCCAGCCGCACCCACTTCATTGACAGATGCATCTTTCTTCTTCTCGTCAATAGCAGCAGTTACTTCCTTTGCAGCCTCGGGATCAACCGCCTCTTTTACAGCAGCGGGGGCTGCTTTGCTGTCTTGCTGATTAGAAACATCTTCAAATCCTTCCATGAAGGATTGCTTTACAGGCGATACATGATCACCTTCATAGTCCGTGCGTTCTTTTCGCAATCGTTCCGTAATATCTTTTGGGTTATTTTCAAATCCTTCAAAACGTCGTAGGTATCGTTTCAGTACAGTGGTATAGAATAACACGAATAAGATGGTTACTGCCACGACCAACTCAATCTCTTGAATAAATGCAGCGGCAATGAATGCAACTGATGCACAGATAAGAATACCACTCACACCTGCATAGACTAATGTATAGATGATTGTAAGAATAAGGACACAGATTGCAATAATGTGTGTCGTTTCATTAAACCTCATGGCTCTACATTCTAGCAGGAAACTTTGGAATCATTACGCCATCAGCGGTACTAGAATTTTTTGTATAAACCAGAACAGAAATCCTGCAATCACAGCGCGTACTGTCAATCCCATCATATTCAAATCACCACCCAGACGTAATAGAGACGGTACATAGTACCCTAAGAGAACATTCAGTGCAGGCATACTTACAATGAAAACAATAATGGCGACCAGTATTGGTTGTTTCATCTGTGCAACGATATCCATGTAATAGTTCCCTTTCGTTTCCATCACAATCGTCGGTGGCTGCATTTCATGCTGATACGGGGAGTGCGTGAAATTGGGAGTGTGCATTACATTGGAAAAATCGGCAGCAGTGGGATAATCCTTTCCAATCATATGAGCCGTTGCGGTGGAAGAATCCATTGCTACTGGATGTGTCATATTCGGATTGGGTGATTGAATAATTTTGTTTCCACCGGACATTGGAATGTTCATGTCTGCAAGGATTTTGTTGACAAGATCATCATCTTTATTATTTAATACCGGAGGTCTGCTATCAAGATCACTTAACAGAGTGCCCGCAGTCGCCATTTCTTTGAAAAACAAAGAAAAACGATGCGAAAAAGATACGCTTGCCTCTATTGCGCTATTGCGCTATTGTCAATTAGTGAATGACCGAGCTGCGTTCACGAAACTGACTGAAATGTGTATCCACTGCTTCGGTTGAAACGGGATACTGTACAAATGCTTCAACAGCCCCCGATGCAGGGCATGTTACGATTTCTGTCTTGAATTCATAGCATTTGCCGCCTTCCATACGATAGACATACTTATCAAAATCCTCTTCTGTGGGTGGTTTATTGATCGTGCATTCAGATCCTTTACACGGTTTGCGTATCATACAGATAATACCGATGCCGAGTATCACGCTAAAAAATATGTTAAAACTGGGGTTTTTTAAAATCTCATGCATACCCATTCTCTGGTTTCATCAAAGGTTAAAAATCTTTACCCTTAGTAAAGATGTTTAAACATATTAAGATTCTTCCATTTATTGCTGGAATCGTCATTGGAATTATAGGTGTCTACTTTGTAAAGCCTGAACAGACTGTAGTCCATAAATATCCGAATCCTGTGGAAAAGAACAAGACTGTGTACAAAGATAAGAATGGAGTCTGCTATACATATTCTGCAAAGGAAATGAACTGCGATAAGAATGAATCACGCTTGAAACCGTTTCCGTTGAGTAAGTAATTTCTTATGCCTGCTTTAGGGCTCTTTAGGTGCTTCTGTGGGCTCTTTAGGTGCTTCTGTGGCCTCTTTAGTGGCCTCTTTAGTGGGCTCTTTAGTGGGCTCTTTAGTGGGCTCTTTAGTGGGCTCTTTAGTGGGCTCTTTAGTGGGCTCTTTAGTGGGCTCTTTAGGTGCTTCTGTTGGTTTTGTTATGGATGCAAATGCATTTGTAACAGATCCAACCGCATTTGATATAGATTTGGATGCTGTATTTAGAACAGAAGGTTCTACTACTAAAGGCTCCTTAGGAGTCATTGCAGTACGTGATATAATCATTTTCTTCTTTGGTTTTTCAGGGGCTTCTGGTGCTTTCGCTTCTGGTGCTTTCGCTTCTGGTGCTTTCGCTTCTGGTGCTTTCGCTTCTAGATCTTTCACTTCTGTTGTAATTGCATCTGTAACTGCTGTCACCGCTTTTGACAGCATATTTGTGATTGTTGCGGGCTCTTCTTTGGGAGCAAGTGCAGACAGAACTTTATTTGCCGCCTTCTTGTTCTTTGCAAAAGATCTGGCATTCGCTTTGGCATCCATTAAACTGACCAATTGCGATTCATCTTCGCGGAATAAATGCTGTGTTAACAGTGTCTGTGTTTCCACGATGGATACATTATAATATACAGATGTATCTGATCCGCCAAAATCTAATTGTCGCATCTGGATACGTTTTTCAGTAGGTATATGTTGATCATTATGTTGTACAGTATCTACATAGTATCCATGAAAACGAGCTTTTAACAGCGCCTTATCAGCTAGTGCAACCGCATCATTTAATGCAAGTAATGTGTTATTATTTGTATGATTCTCTCGCTGCGCCTCATCAATCTCCTGATCATCCAAATTAAATTTACGTTGCTCTTCAAATAATGCTATTCGTGCCTGTTGATAATGATCAATTGCTTCTTGTAGTTTTTCGTTGTACTCCTCTTCATCTTTTTTCAACTCATCAGGAGTCGCCAAACGATACCGCTTGGGAACAATTGTTTTAACAACTTCACCTTTTTTATCTGTTTCTACAAAATATCCGTTCTCATTATACATAAAATATTTTTCCGTTTTCTTATCGGCTTTCCCAGCATAAAACGCTTTGATTTGGTCAGGTAATGACATCGTATCTGTCATTTCTATCTATATACTATTTTACATTTATTATTTGCATTTATATGCCCATTATTTATCTCTCATTACTATAAATGTCAAATCCGGATGCAACAAGTGGGCTTGGAAATGCCATGATTGGTGGTCTAGTAGTAATTGTACCAACAATCATGTTGTTTCATTATTCTATTGAGCAACCGATCCTGTTTCATGTAATTATCATTATCGGTGCATTCCTTATTTCAATGGTAATCCATACCTTTACACAGATGTCAGTATGCCGTGAAACGAATGGCGCAAAACTGTTTTATGGATCGTGTGTCACGATTCTTACAAGTTTAATTGCATTAGGTGTCGCATCTGTTTCAATATTCCGTATACCTGTTGCAAGTGTAGTTGCACCATTATTTAGTACACAGGTCAAAAGCAGTAAATGCTGTACAGGTACACAAACATTAGAAGATTTGGAAAAGAATCCGAGAGTGAAAGCAATGTCATATGGATTTTATATGTTATTTGCCATGTTATTCGGAGTTACTTATGGAACTAGTATTGCTGCATCTTGCCAGTAAAGTTTTAGTCCTCTTCATAATGAAGATTAGGTGCTTTTGGTCCCAGAAAAATGTACTTAGGTGATCCATTCTTGTTTGTATTCGTATTCAGAATATAGTATCCTTTCTTCAATGATTTCACTTCAGATTCCAACTCAATCTCATTGTTATTATTCATGGTATCCATGGCATCCATAGCATCCATGGCATCATTATCATAATTCATGGCACTCTTGCGATTTCTACGATTTCCACGATTATTTCTGACTTCATTGATTTCATTGACTTCATTGACCTCATTGTTTGCGTTAGATCCACGGTTGCTTACAATCACAAGTACAATCGTATACGACAGAATCGCCCACAGAATTGCGAAGAGCCAGAATGGCATCCATGTGTATCGCTCCTTAGATCGCCCAATTCCAAACTCTTTCCAATTTCCATCTTTTGAAAACATAAGAGAAGGCTTGAATGCCAGAACAATTGAAATTCCTACTAAGTAAAGTAGTCCCGAATAGATTAGAAGAGACATCCTTGCTGTTCTTACTAGGAAAATTATTATTCAAAATCATCGTCTCCATGTTCATTATGATCATACCCATCTTGTTCACCTTCCACTTTAAAACCTAATTGATCTACTTCAGGTCCCTGTTGAATCGTGTCAATTCCAAGACCCGGAAAATCAATAATACCTGCATCCAGACGTTTCTGGCGTTCCAGATCATAATAATCCTTATCATATGCATAAATGACTTTTGTACCACCAACAGCCCACTTACCAATACCCAGACGTTTCTTCATCTTTTCAATCAT
>Ga0136644_10003995_pt1 | contig 10959 bp, 11 predicted proteins | sample C_130820_EF_Meta_FD_94780 | JGI IMG/M metagenome (GOLD analysis project Ga0136644, IMG submission 94780) | Freshwater microbial communities from Lake Croche, Canada to study carbon cycling - C_130820_EF_MetaG (v2) (version 2) | ecosystem: Environmental > Aquatic > Freshwater > Lake | place...
ATTGTGCTCAATCCACGACTGAGATGAGAACTTTGTCAGCTCAGAAACTACGTAGTCAGGTGTCAGGTCAGTCTTGGTTGCATATGGATTATTGAACTTATCACACATGCGCTTGAGTGGAACAGGAGACATTACAGAAGAACCCTTCTTAAATCGAAACACATTCTTAACAAGTGAATCACGATCAAGAAGAAGTTGTTCGGTTAGATCAGGAGGATTCTCACCAACATCACCATTTACTACTTCCTCAAAATCAGCCTTTGAAGCACCAAAGTCACGATACACCTGCTCCATCGACATCACGGGAAGCTCAATAGGTTGATTTTCAGTATATACACTATCAACACCGTCACCGCCATACTGATGCTGAAAGATAGAGCCATTTACGTTACGAACTGTGCCATCATATGCAACATGAAGGTCCTCCATAGTCTTCACAAGACGCCGCTGAATGTAGCCAGAATCTGATGTCTTTACAGCTGTATCAATGAGACCCTCGCGACCGCCCATAGCGTGAAAGAAGAACTCTGCGGGACGTAGACCAGTAATAAAGCTGTTCTCTACAAATCCACGTGATTCCATACCATCGTCAAACTTAGTGAAATGAGGAAGTGTGCGATCCTGTAGCGTATATTGAATACGCTTACCTGCTACCTGCTGCTGAGCAAGAAGACCCAACATTTGAGTAATGTTTAGTGCGGAGCCCTTTGCTCCTGAGTCAACCATTTGAACCATGCGGTTCGTCTTAGGAAGACTCTTCATGGACTCATCGCCAATGGTGGAGGCAACGGTCTTCAAAGCATTCAGAATCTGATTTTCTAGCTCCTCTCCATCTGGACGACCAGATCCGTTGAGAAACTTACCGGAATGAATGTCTGATAGAATGTCTGATACCTTCTGTCGACCCTCTGCGAGAGTGCGCTTGATAACCTCATCAGTTTCCTTGTTTGTAGCAAGATCGGATGGGCCAACTGAGAAGCCAGTAAACAAATTATATTTGGTTACAATGTTTTGAATATCATTAATGAACTGTCCTGCGCGATCAGGACCAAAGTCTGAGTAAATCATGTGAACAAGACCCTCAGTTGTAGAGGCAAATGCACCCTTGTTAAGAATACCCTTTACAAGCTTACCATTCTTGACACTAACCTTACCGGCAAAGTCAATCGCCGGAAGTGCGCTGGAGATAACATCCTGTCCGGAAAGACTCTTATTTTGACGAATGTAGGTAGACAGAGGCTTCTTCATGCGAGATAGAATATTCATGGCGATGTGCTCGGGAATAAGAACCTCTGGCTGCGAAAGACGATAGATACCTGTCTGCGTATCCTGAAAGACCGAGATAATCGCTGCATTAGTGCGAGGCGATACAATCTGACGAAGAACACTCGCAAGATACTTAATTTCCGTAGCTGCGGCAATACTCTGTGGAACGTGCATATTCATCTCATCACCATCAAAGTCAGCGTTATAAGGCTTGGTAGCAGAGACGTTAAGGCGAAATGTTGAGTAAGGAAGAACACGAACACGGTGACACTCCATAGAACCCTTGTGAAGAGAAGGCTGTCGATTGAAGAGAACTACATCTCCATCAACAAGATGACGATGTACAATATCGCCATCCTTTAGGTCAATAAGCTCGGGATTGACATACTTAAGTGAGATAGGTCTCTGATCATCCTTTAGAAAGACTGACTTGGCACCAGGATACTTAGCAGGTCCGTTGCGAATGTATGTCATGAGACGATCACGATTGTATACCGTAACTACCTCTGGAAAAGTCAAATTCATCGCAATCTCCTCTGGAACTCCCAACTCATCCACATCAATGTTTGCATCAGGAGTAATAACAGACCGAGCAGAGAAGTCGACACGCTTACCCATCAAATTGCCCCGAACACGTCCAGTTTTGGCACCAAGACGAGACTTCAAAGTCTTCAAAGGACGTCCAGAGCGCTGAGCGGCCGGAGGAAGTCCCTTGATATCATTATCAACATATGTTGCAACATCAAACTGAACAATATCGGTATACTTGTCGATAACATCTGCAGAATCACCCTTATCAATCTTATCGCGAAGACGTTGATTATTACGAACAATATCAATGAGTTTATGTGTTAGATCATCCTCCATGCGCTGATTGTCATCCATAACAACAGAAGGACGAACTGTAAGAGGAGGAACTGCAAGAACGGTGCAAATCATCCAGTCAGGGCGACTAAACTTAGGATTAAATCCAAGTAAAGTGATATGACGATCAGACATACGCTGAAAGCAACGTAAAACCAACTCTGGTTGCAGAGGAATCTTATCTGCTTCGTCATCATAGGTTACTGCTTCCAATGTTGCTACCGTATTTTCTACCTTTTCAATCTTCTTAATAACTGGTGACTCGCAATGAGGACACGCAGATGTTGCTTTTAGCTCCTTTGTCTTGTATCCTGCTGTGCGTTCCCGAACTGCGTTAAAGCGATCCATACCTGTAAACTTGGCCTCAATCTTCTCAAGTTCCTCATCAGGAACATAAGGATTGCTGCAGTTCAAACAGACATTTTGAAGAATCTTTTGAACGGTATCTAGAAACTGATAAAGATATACGGGCCGTGCGAGTGTAATATGTCCGAAGTGGCCAGGACACAACAGATTTGTTTGCTTACATGTAGGACATACCTTACCATTTTCAATAACACCAAACCGAGAGTCAAATACTCCGCCTGGAACAGGAAGTTGTGCTTGATATGTTTTGTCAGTGATTACTTCGACAATACTGCGTGACAGGATGTCTTCAGGGTTGGCGATGCCAAATTGAACTCCGATAATTGTATCTCCCATTCTTGTTATTATAAGTGATGTCTTTAGATTGTTCCATTTTCGTCGTATAAACACAAATGCCGTTTGTTCTTCGCAATGTGTCATTCAGACCTAATATTATGATAAATCCAGTAGCTGTTGTGGAAAAACAGGCTCCTCTTGAGACAGTAGCAAGTGTGGTTATTCCGACATTTGAGGATTATAAACCTAACAAGTTATCCACAACCGCTCGAACTCTTTCAAAAAGTCGGATTAATGCAAGTTTAACTATAAATAATGATGTAACTTTACCCGGAGCTTCTACTGAAGACGAGTAACTGCTAATGTTTCTAGCCAAAATTCATCATCACTCAAAATCTCCACAACTAGAGCTTCAGGATACTCTGTAGCAAGACGTCCACTCCATTGCTCAAATTCAGGACCCATGCGGTTTCTAAATTTGCCCTTATCTTTAATTTTAGCAGTGACAAGTTCGCGATATACTTGATGAGTAAACTGCTGTGTCATGTATGAATCTTCACTCTCGTCTCGCATGTTTCCAACGATTTCATACCATCTATCCATTGCTTTTTCACACAGATTAATAAGATGCCAAAGTTACGGCTTAAGACAGTTCGTAAATCTCACAAAAGAGAGAAGAAGTGGGATGCGGTGTTTGAGAAGCCAAATGGTAAGGAAAAGGTTGTATCTTTTGGAGCGGCAGGAATGTCTGATTTTACAAAGCATAAAGATACTCGCAGAAGGTCGCTTTATTTAAAAAGACATTCTGGAATGGGTGAGCATTGGAATCAGCCAGATACTCCTGGCGCACTATCAAGATGGATATTGTGGAATAAGCCATCCTTTAAAGCGTCTTTATCTGCTTTCAAAAAACGCTTTCATTTATAACAATGGACTGCTGCTCGCCAGACGTTGGTGACTGTCAGAAATGTCATCCAGAACTTTGGGTGGTTACAACAAAACACTGGGTATGTTGGAAGCCCAAAATGAAGAAAAGCAGAAAAACAAGGCGTAAAACGGATTTACATCGAAGGAAGAGAAAGTAGAGTAGTAGCTTGGCCGAGTGGTTAAGGCGCAGGTCTTAAGAACCTGTGGAGCAATCCGCGTGGGTTCGAATCCCACAGCTACTATCGCCCTTCTTGACCGAAGGGCAAAGCGCTAATAATTTAGTGGTAGAATAAGAGTTTTCCAAACTCTCAACACGGGTTCGATTCCCGTTTAGCGCATTCTCCGATATGGTGTAACGGTTAGCATAAAGGGCTTTCATCCCTCAGGCTCGGGTTCAACTCCCGATATTGGAATATCACCGGTGTAGCTCAGTGGTAGAGCATGTGGCTTTTAACCACAGGGTCGCGGGTTCGACCCCCGCCATCGGTACTCTTCAACTCATTAGCGTAATGGATAACGCGTCCGCCTTCTAAGCGGAAGATTCTGGGTTCGAGTCCCAGATGAGTTAATTTTTTCAAGTCTTATCGTCTAGTGGTTAAGGACCCCAGTTCAATTCTGGGTAGGACTAATTGGAACCACTTTCGTGAGAAATTCATCCCACGCAAGTGTTTTTTCACTTTCAAAATACATTTTTGCGATACGATTAAAGGATTGAATGTAGAAGAACGCCACTGTCCCAATCACATAAGGATACCAATATTCCATTGTTATAGTTGTAGGCGAAGATAGGGAAACTTTAAACGACGATTTGTGTATGCCTGAAATCTTCCAAAGAAATTAAATTCAAATGAGGAAATCCAATGACGATATCGAGTCCCTCCAGTTATAGCGCCAACATATTGAGGACCTTTTTCTTTGGCTATAGATCTTGATTTTGCCTGTAGTTTTGCTAGACAGCTTAAAAAATAACTTCTTTTTTCTGGAATATTTAGTTCAACTTTACGCTTTTCAATATAAGCAATTGTATCCTTTTTTAGTTGAGCATTTGCTTCATGCAATTCATTACGAATTTCTTTGTATTCTGTCATCAAATATTTCACATCATCATTTCTTCGCACTTCACGGATAAGCTTCTTTGCTAGACCTTCACGAGTAAGCTCCTGCTCAGGTGTCTTATTTTTATTACAATTGGGACACTTATTATTCAGAGTAGATAAGCATCGAATAATGCAGCGAGTATGGTAAGCATGACCACATTCAAGCTTAATACATGTTTCCGTATTGTCTCGCTCGTCTTCAAATGAGCTCATATCCATAGGTTCAAAACATATTATACACGGGTCTTCCATAAAACGGATTTATTAGAGCTTATTTGAATAAGTAGTAAATGGATAATCTGCCAAAGACACGTAAAGAAAGCAAGAAGGATCAAAAGGAGAAGGCTAAAGGTAAGAGTGTCTACACTGCAAAACATGTTCGTAATGTAGAAAGTCTCTTAGAGAAGAATAAGAAATGAAGGATTTCATAGATACAATTATTAATTCTTACAAATGGAAGGTTGGAAAATTTTCTGTTCTTCCAATTATTTTTGGTGTATGTATGGCTATACTTGACGTATTAATGATGTCTCTTGCTAAATATTCTAGCAAAGGACAGATTTCATATGGAATAGCATTACCTGTTGCCACACTAATATACTCACTAGAACCTTTCATATTTTTTAAGTCACTTAAGTATGAATCTTTAACTGCTATGAATCTAATATGGGATCTAACATCTGATGTATTAGTTACAATTTTGGGAGTATTCTGGTTTGGTGAATCGATTAAGGGTCTTCGTTGGTTAGCTGTTTTATTTGCTATATTTTCATTGGGGCTTTTCGCGTATACTGATGACTAATTCTTCTACCTCCGCCCTGAGGTTTTCTACACGTCTTACCATGTTTGCATTTACTTATGTATGATTGAACTTTCTCAATCGATATTTTTGTAAATCCATTCATCCATTCAGGATAATTGTTAAAATTTGGTGAATGTTTGGAATAGTATTCTTGAAATAGTGGATATGCTTTTGCTAAATTACGTAAAAATTTCTTTTGAATCTCTATTTTTCGTTGCGTTGATTTAAAGTTCACTGCAATCGATAATAAAAACTCTTGGCCGAATAACTCATTTAGCGAACGTTTTTTAAACTTAGATTTTACTTCTTCAAATGAAGGATCTGGTCCAGGATTAATAACCTTTGGATCATTGTGACACTGCGAACGTAACTTATGGTTCACCATGTTGTGAATTTCATAGAGCCAACGTTCGGGATCATTTTTATCGTAAGGGTGATTCTTGATAAATCTACGTGTCGAGTTACGACAAAACTTACAGGGCAGAATCTCTGCCATATGTTTTAGAACATCAGCAGGGTCTTTAGAGTGAGACGCTATCCGATGGAATAAATCCCATCCAGATGGTCCCCAGAAACGGGTATCCATTACTTCTTCGCAAGATGAAAAAGAAATCTAGTTGCTTGAATAAATGGACGGATCTACTAGTGTGCTCACCATTGCGGTCGGTCTTTATGTCGGTATGTCTCTTGCGCAGTTTTTTACTGCTATCACACGTGACCTAGTTGCGCCTTTTATAGCTGCAATCTTTCCAGGCGTACAGGCTTCTGTTGATAAAATGGTAGTTCAGGTTGGACCTGTCAAGCTTAATATTGGAGATGCTATTGGTGCAACAATGAATCTCCTTATTGCATGGCTTGTTGTCAGCACAACGCTTCCTTATCTAAAGTCGTATGCTCCTATCGGAGGTCGTCGTTAAAATCTGACTCTTGAATAAAGATGGCTAGTATTGGAGATTGGTTTAGTTCCAAAATTGCAGAAGTAACCGGAAAGACTCCTCAGCAGCATGCTGATGCTGTGAAATCTGCTTTGAAGCTTCCTCCTGCTCTTGTAAATGACTCAGATGGAGCAAAAGCGTTTGGAGCTGCACCTGAGGCTCCAGGAACTACAATGATGGGTGGTCGTCGTCACAGAACTCGGCGTGGAAAAAAGGCTCGCAAGACTCGGCGTAGACATGGTGGAGGCGTATGCCCTGTCAAGTGTCCTTCGTCTTCAAATGGCCAACATGATTTTGGACGTTCAGTAAATCTTGGAGATGTAACACAGAAACAATGCAAGAACTGCAAATGTGTTCACAGTAGTTAATTGTCCATACGAAAGCTAGTCCATCCACCTTTGTGATACTTTCCAAATTGAAGCTCTACACGTTTTTCCATATCAGATGGAGATAGACGAACATCATTATCAGACATCCACTGCTTGAATGTTCGCTTTAAAGATGTCTTATCGACTGGTATAATTTCATCACCTTCACGAATAGCAAGTAACTTATCCCTAATGAATTTGGCGATACCGTCATTATCATTACGATACTCTGAAGTATACTCAAGAACTGCATCGGGGGCAGGAAGCTTACGAAGTCCTTTGCCTTCCTTCAATGTATGAACTAAATAGTTGAGAAAGGGTGTTGCCCATTCCTTTGACTGAACAAGAAACTGAATTGATTCATCCATCGGATACTCATTTGGCTCCATCGGCTTAGGAACAAACTTTGACTTGAAATTGATAACAACTAGACGACGCCATGTGCCGCCATCGGTTGTATTAATCTTGGGCTTATCGTTGCAAGCAAGATGAAACTTAGCTTGAACTTCAAACTCCGTGCCTGACTTGAATAGATCACGTGCATACATCTTTTCGCCTGAAGTGATTTCCTTCATAAGCCCAGTATTCAGAGCAATAGACTCATCCGGCTCCTGCATGGTTACGAAGCGACGACCCTTTAGTCGAATAACTTCTGGTGCTGCATTTCCCGAACCCTTACGCTTCTGCGTGAAGAGTGAGATAGGAACAGTGCATGCATAATCACCAAGAGCAGTAGAAGTCAAATTCAACACCATCGACTTGCCATTTGAACCAGATCCAGTCATGATGTGAAACTTCTGTGCTGTATTGCCTCCTACTAGATTTGTAGCAAGATGCTTCATAAAGTAGTCACGAACTTCTGGGTCAGGAAGAACTTGCTTGATGAATGTGTCAACTTTTGGCCATGCTTCATAATCATAATATGTGCGAGCAGGATCATAATCAATTCCAGTGCTGAATGATAGATAGTCTTCTGGCTTTCCATCCCGAAACTTAAACTCATCAAGTAGTTCTAGAACACCATTATTGAATGCGATAACATCCTTATTAGAATCAATCTTCTTGGTAAAGTTCTCATCGAAGAACAACTCACGACATTCCTTCATGACATTATCCTTGAAACGAGTTGTCTTTAGTTTTGTATAAATCTGGTTAAGACCAGTGCGCTTCTTTTCGGTATCACAATATTCGCATGCACCACAATCTCCCTTTCCTTCTGTCGAACAGGACGTCAATCCACGATTTGCCATGTCATTTCCAATACTCTGCATCTTGGTGAAGAATACTCCTGCAATCTGACGAGAGAGCTTGATTTGAAGGTCAACTCCCCTATCGGTCTCCTTCCAGATATGTCCGGCCCAACGATACCATACATTCTTTCCAAAATCACAACAGATATAATGGTCACGAAACTTTGCATGAATTACACATGCCACATCATGCTCGGTTCCTGAACAAGCTGCTGTAACAAGACGATCCACATTCGTAGACTCAATTCGGTCATATTCAGCTCGATCATCTTCGCGAGACCAATACCGCAGAGTTCCCTCTCCAAGACGATCACCATCATTACGAAAGGTTAGAGAGTTCCATTTATTGATACAATCTGCCTCGTTATACTTTGTTTCATCTTGTGAACTGAAATCTAGAAATACGTCAAGAAGTTCAGGATGAATATTGTGAAGGCATATACCAACCTGAACCCAAGAGTTATAATCGGAATACCTCTCTGCTTTTAGATTCATAGTATGATCTTTGATGTAGTCCTTTCGCTCGGCATCCAGTGGTTGTAGAATAATACGTCCTGCAGGAGAGGAGTCTCGAGAACCTGCCTTTTCTCCTCGTGTAGCAGGACGCCCACGTCTGGGAAGAACAGCGGATCCTCCTGAAATAAGAACCTCGTTATCGGGCTTGTTCAAATTTGCGTAGATCTTCTTTCCCTCTTCAGTCATCGGAGTCTCATCAGAGTCATCGCGAACTAGCGATAGAGTTCGCATGATAGGAACTGAAATTGGAGGAACATTCTCAATCATTCGAAGAGTCTTCTTTTGCGAATCAAATTGCAGAATATATGCTGTCAAATATGGAAGAGAATTGGGATCGTTCTTGCGTGAGCCATAAATAGTCCAAGGCACGCTGCGATTCACAACTCCCTCATCATAGATCTTCTCCCATGTCTCGGAAAGAGGAAGACTGCTGAAGTAAGTTCCCATATTCTTGAGTAGATTACGACGAGCGCGCTGCTCTACAAACTTGTGAGTACAAACTTGTGGAACTACAATGTGAATACCAGACTTCATGCGATTCTTCTTCGTATCCAGAGTCGGCTTGCGCTTCTCCATGATATAAAGGTCTACGATACTCGGTAAGTCCAAATATGTTGAAATCTCGTTCATGTAGGCTTCACAAAAGCTGGTCACTTGCTCACGAGTATGAAGATGCTTCTGCACTTCATTTCCATAAATGAAATCAAAATCAACACGCAGAGGACCAATGTCGCTCGACTTTTCAGTTAAATATTGCTTCTCTTGATTGATAATCTCCTCGACATAGAGACCGTAAAACTGGTCTTTGTGTTCATCGGGGATGAAATACTTGCCACCCTTAAGCGACGTATGTGTCCACAATCCGTCCGCTTTATGATTGTCGAGAAACTGCTGTAGACTAATAGTTTGAGACATTCGTGTTGAGAGCGAAGATAAATAGTTGTCGAATATTCCGTTTTGAACGCACTAGTGTAAAATGGATCGATTTGTTTATTTGTTATTCTACATTAACTATGGGCGAATACCAATGCGAAAAATGTCAACGACTTTTCAAACAAAAAAGTCATTACGATACTCATATTAAAAGAAAAACGCCATGTAAGAAAGATGAGGCATTGGATATTAAATCTCCAATATTTAATTTATTGGAAGGAGATGTGATAGAAAAACTTAAAGAACTGCCTGCAAAAGTATTTGACTGTATTGTTACATCGCCTCCTTACAACATTGGAAAGGATTATGGTAATAAGGTAGATGATAAAAAACCTATGGATATATATTTAGATTGGATTCTTGTTGTATTCCAAGAGTGTAAACGAGTTCTAAAAGATGAAGGTTCTGTATTTATAAATATTGGCTATTCGAATATAGAACCGTGGATTGCAATGGATGTAGCCCAAAAATTAAGAAGTGAGTTTATTCTACAAAATAATATTACCTGGGTGAAAAATATAAGTATTGATGATGTTTCATACGGTCATTTCAAACCTATAAACTCTCATAGATTCTTGAATGTTACTAATGAAACTATTTTACACTTTACTAAAAAGGGTGATATCAAACTAGAAAGACTGGCAATTGGAGTTCCCTATATGCACAAAAGCAACCTTAGGGAGCGTTCTAAAAAGGTTGAAAAGACTGGAGTTGAAAAACCAGATGTTCGTTGTAGAGGGAATACATGGTTTATAAAATATGAAACTGTTCAACATAAATCTGAAAAAGGAGAACATCCTGCGTCATTTCCAGTGGAACTAGCAGAAAAGTGTATTAAGTTAGCAATAGGAGATAAAAAAGACGTTCATATCTTAGATCCATTTATTGGCTCAGGAACAACTTTGGTAGCTTGTAAGAAACTCGGTATCAATGGAAGTGGTATTGATATTAATTCCAACTTTCTTCAATTTGCTCAATCTCGCATCGAGCAATACACTCCTTGAGTCTAGGGTAAGTAATTGTCCCTTTATTTCCCTTTTCAGAATACCATTGACAAATTACTGCAATAGGAACCCAATAAATGTCAAATTGAACTGTAGTATCTGTAATCACAGTAGTTTCATACAGAAAGTAGAATGAGTTTTTTGCAAAGCATGCGTCGAGATTCTCTTGATGAAAGCCACGTCCTGAACCAGTGTCTACACTTGGACGAAGACATACACCGCGTGTTTGATTAATGCACTTTCCTTCTGCAAAGAATGAAGTCCCAGAGATATCAGTGAACTTACTGTCTTTTCCAGCACTCTTACAATTCTTCCATACCATCACAGCATGAGTTGGAATATGGTTTGTTAGACG
>Ga0136644_10003997_pt1 | contig 10953 bp, 9 predicted proteins | sample C_130820_EF_Meta_FD_94780 | JGI IMG/M metagenome (GOLD analysis project Ga0136644, IMG submission 94780) | Freshwater microbial communities from Lake Croche, Canada to study carbon cycling - C_130820_EF_MetaG (v2) (version 2) | ecosystem: Environmental > Aquatic > Freshwater > Lake | place: Lake...
GACCCACTTCTTCCTGGGCTTCTCTCAAGGCGGCGGCTTGCAAACTGGCGTCACTGGGGTCTAGCTTGCCGCCAGGGAAAGCCACCTGGCCTGAGTGCGTATTCATATGTGCCGCCCGCTGTGTCAGCAGGACATGCGGCGTTTGGCCCTCATATCCTCTCATGACGAGCGCAATCAAAACGGCAGCCTGTGCGGCGGGGCGTTGACCGAATTGAGGTTCTTTCAAAATTTCGGGCGACCAATGGGGCGTTCGGTCAAATCGCGCTCGCAAGGCCTGGGGCGCAAGCGCCTGAGGTGAAATGGCGGCAAGATGAGCGTCAACACCATCAATGGCCACAAGGCGGGGATCAAACTGAGGAACTTTGGAAAGGGGTACTTGCGACATGGATCTCCAACCTAACAGTTTGCCCGCTTCATGGTTCTTGGGCCTGGTCGCATTGGACCGCAATGCGCTCGTGACTGGCTGGTGTGTCCCCAAGCCTCAGCGCCGTCAAGCAGCCGCCCCAAACGCAGCCCGTGTCCAAGCCGATCGCATTGGAGCGGCCTAACCACCCCAAGGTCGACCAATGGCCAAAGGCCACCGTGTCCTGGGCTGTCAAGCGCCCGGGCACATCGAACCAAGGCATGTAGCCCTCGGGTGCAGGGCCTGCGCCATCTTTGGTTTCGAACTCCATCCGGCCCTCGGCGGAGCAAAAGCGCAAGCGGGTCAGTGCATTGATCACCATCCGCAAGCGGTCATTGCCCGTCAGATCATCACGCCATTGCTTGGGCGTATCGCCATACAAGTCCCGTAAAAAATGGCCGATCTCGGGGCTGCGCAAAACCCGGGTGACCTCGTCCGCCAAAGCCAGCGTCTGGGCTGCAGTCCAGCTGGGCAGCACACCGGCATGGACCATCAAGATGCCGTGCGCAGAAATGGCCAAGTGTTGTTGGCGCAGCCAGTGCATCAGATGCGCGGCATCCGGCGCCTCGAGCAATGATGCCAATGTATCGCGCCGGCCCGCTGGTCGCACGCCCTGCGCGACGGCCAGCAAATGCAAGTCGTGATTGCCCAGTACACATTGCACGCTGTGACCCATGTCCATCAATCGCCGTAAAGTCCCTGCAGAGTCGGGGCCACGGTTCACCATGTCGCCCAAAACATACAAGGTATCGCGGCTGGGAGAAAAGTCGAGTTTGGCCAATAAGCGGGCGAGAGCCGAGTCGCAGCCTTGAATGTCACCCATCAAATAAATCGCCATGAATCCCCGCTCCAGTTGTTGGCGCATTGTCCTACAGGACGGCTAAGAAGGCACGGCACAATAGAGCTTATGGAATTTTTGCTGATTGCATTTTTGACCCTGCTCAATGGCGTATTCGCCATGTCCGAGCTGGCCTTGGCCGCCAGCAGAAAGGCCCGCTTGGCGGCCATGGAAGAGGCCGGTGACAAAGGCGCTGCAGCTGCCTTGAAATTGCTGGAAAGGCCGACCCAATTTTTGTCCACGGTCCAAGTTGGCATCACTTCGATTGGGGTGCTCAATGGTATCGTGGGTGAGGCGGCTTTCAGTGAGGGTGTGGCCGCAACTCTCATTGGCTTGGGCATGACCTCTTCGGCCGCAGCCATCGCTGCGACGGCCCTCGTTGTCACTGCGATCACGTTCATCACCATCATTTTTGGCGAACTGGTACCCAAGCGCATTGGTCAGTTGCATCCCGAAGCCACAGCCCGGCTGGTGGCCCGCCCCATGACCTGGCTGGCCGCGGTGGCCAGACCTTTCGTTGGTTTACTGTCGTTCAGCACCCAAAGCGTACTCAAGCTCATGCGCATTGACACCACGGGCAACAGGGCCGTGACCGAAGAGGAAATTACCGCCAGCCTTGAAGAGGGTGTTGATGCGGGCTTGATCGAAGAACACGAACACCAGATGGTGCGCAATGTGTTTCATTTGGACGACCGAGGCTTGGCCTCGTTGATGGTCCCCCGTTCGGATATCCAGTGGCTGGACGCGGCCTTGACGCCTTCGCAAGCCCTTCAAGTGGCCAGCGGGCAGAATGGACAGGTCGGTCATTCTTGGTACCCTGTTTGTCGGGGTGGCTTGGACAATGTGATGGGTTTGATCAGCGTGGCCCAACTTTTGTCGCTGCCGCTGGCCAGCGCGGACCCGATTGAGCTCCATATCTCTCCTGCCAGCTTCGTGCCCGAGACGCTCAGTGGCATGGTGTTGCTCGAACAATTGCGCGACCAATCGGGGCGGATGGTGCTGGTGGTGGACGAATACGGCGTGGTGCAAGGCCTGCTCACACCACGTGATTTGCTGGAAGCGATCACCGGCGAGTTGCAGCCTCTGGCGCAAGTTGATGCGTGGGCAACAGAACAAGCCGATGGCACTTGGTTGCTCGATGGCTTGATGCCCATCAATGAACTGAAAGCTCGCTTGGATATCAAACACCTACCGGGCCAAGAACGCGATCTTTACAACACTTTGGCGGGTCTTATCTTGGCGCAACTGGGCCACTTGCCCCAAGTCAATGAATCTGTGCAATGCACGGGTTGGACTTTTGAGGTTCAGGTGATGGCCGGTCGTAGAATTGATAAGGTCAAGGCAATTAAATTAAATAATGAAATTGATATGTCATAAATTGTAAATATTCATTATCTGGGTCTAATTGGGCTGATTATGCGAGTACAATGTATATTTTGTTAACCTAAGAAAAGCCATGACAAATTCATATAAAGAACTGATTCAGCAACGTGAAGCTTTAGAGCATGCGATCGAGGAAGCGCGCCAGCGTGAAATTTCTCAGGCTGTTCAAAAAGTCCGTGAAATCATTGCTGAATTCAATTTGACCGCACATGATGTATTTCCTTCAGGCCGCACAAGCAAAGTTGTTGTTACAAAATCGGTCAATAAAGTGGCTCCTAAATACCGTGATCCTGCGACCGGCCAAACTTGGACAGGCCGTGGTAAAGCACCCAAGTGGATTGATGGCCAAGACCGTGCGCAGTTCGTGATTGCTTGATCTCCCTTTTCACAGCAACACAAGCCGCCAATTCAAAAGCCCCAGTTTGGGGCTTTTTTAATGGGTGTGGCATCCTGACCGTTGCAGCATTCTTTTTATCCTATTCAATGAGTTGAAAGTTTATGACTTCTTCAGAAGTTGAAAATCATTGGTTTGTGGCTTACACCAAGCCGAGATCAGAGGATATTGCGCTGGCCAATCTCCGGCAGCAGGGCTTTGAGGTGTATTTGCCTCTGTATAAAAAATTCAATAAAACCGAGCAAGGTTCTACGCCTCAGTTTGAACCCATGTTCCCGAGGTATATATTTTTTCGAATCCAACAGGCACAACAAAGTCTGAGCACGGTTCGCTCAACAAAAGGTGTGAATAATCTGGTTCGATTTGGGTTTGAGCCGGCGCGGATTCAAGATGAATTAATCGCCATCATTCGTGACTTGGAGTTCAGTCGCAACGAGATCACTGTCGCCCAAGCCAGTTCTTTTCAGATTGGCCAGAGTGTGCGTTTGAAACACAATGCTTTGGCCAATCTTCAAGGCTTGGTTCAGGGGGTGGGAAGCAAGCGGATCGCGGTTTTACTTGAAATCTTGGGTCGTCCGACCGTGGTTCAGCTCGAGCACCATCAAATCGAAGTGCTGTGAGGCGTTCAAACGGTCCGATGCGAGCCAGTGATCGTTAGAATCGAGGGTGTTTAGGTTATGTTATTTTGATTTTGAAGTTGTTTGCATTTTGACTGCCAGCCCCACGCCGACCCTGCCTCAGCACATTGCCATCATCATGGATGGCAATCGCCGTTGGGCCAAAAAAAGGTTCATGCCTGCGGCCTTGGGGCATGCGGCAGGCGCCAAGCGAGTGCGCAAAATTGTTGAGTTGTGTGCCCAAAAAGGGGTTTCTCACTTGAGTTTATTTGCTTTTAGCACTGAAAACTGGAAACGCCCTGAAGAGGAAGTCTTGGGTTTGATGGGCCTTTTCATGACCTACCTTCAAAAAGAGGTGGACAGCATGAATGCGCATGGCGTTCGCCTCAAAGTCATTGGCGATGTGAGCCGCTTTGATCCCAAGTTGCAGCAATTGATCGTGCATGCCCAAGAAAAGACCTTGGGCAATCGAAAAATCACCTTGCAAATAGCGGCCAACTACGGCGGGCGCTGGGACATGGTTCAAGCGGTACGCGCTTGGCAAGCGGCCCATCCAGAAGGCCATGTTCAAAGCTTGACGGAAGGCGACTTGGCGCCCTTTTTGAGCACGGCCGATGCGCCAGAAGTGGATTTGCTGATTCGCACGGGGGGCGAGTCCCGCATCAGTAACTTCATGTTGTGGCAGTCTGCCTATGCCGAGCTTTTTTTCACTGATGACCTGTGGCCCGATTTCGATACCGCTCGGTTAGAGGAAGCGATGGATTGGTTCTCAAAGTGTGACCGGCGATTCGGTTCATCCGCCCCCATGTGAGGCGCCCAGCGATGTATGAAGCGCTTCTCCCCCAATGCTTTAAGGCCGATATGTCGCGCAGATTGATCAACCTGTATGGGATTGCCATGCGCTGCGTTTGGGTCATCGCCGCTGTGATGCTGGCATCACAGGCGAGCGCGCAATCGCCAACTGCGCCATTTGTGCCGACCAAGCCCGAGTCGAGCAGTCTCATGCAGTTTGCACGCACACCAGATGCTTCGGATACGACTGCCGCGACACCGGGTGCCAAGCGAAACCCCAGTCCACTGGCCGCCGATGTGCCCACTCTGGAATTGGACAGCTATAAAGCGCGTGGCAGTGCCAAGGCCTCAGCTGAGTCCGCTGCTTCATCCAAAACCAAGCCCAGCCAGTTCCAGCGTTTTGTGGAAGAGTCCACGGGGCAATGGCTGAAGCACTATGGCGAGGAGCTGTTCGAGCGCGCCGATGTTTTCGCCGCAGATGCCACGACACCACCGCCAGCCGATTACAAACTCGGCGTAGGTGACGAAGTCCGCGTTCAGATTTGGGGCGCGGTGGATTATGCAGGGAGCCATGTCGTTGACCGCCAAGGACAGATCTTTTTGCCCAAGATTGGCGCGGTTACTTTGGCAGGCATAACCGTCAAAGAGGTCGAGTCGCAGTTGCGCAAAAGTGTTGCGAGCGTCTTCAATAACGTGAACCTCAACGTCAGCATGGGGCGGCTGCGTGGCATCACTGTCTATGTCGTGGGGCAAGCCCGACAACCCGGCACCTACACGCTGAGCAGCTTGGGCACTTTGGTCAATGCCTTGTTTGCCAGTGGCGGGCCTGATCACAACGGCAGCATGCGGGCGATTGAGCTCAAGCGCGCGGGCCAGCGCATCACCACCTTGGATTTATATGATTTTCTGGCCAAGGGTGACAAAGTCAATGACGTGGCTTTGCAATCCGGCGATGTGATTGTGATTCCGCCTGCGGGACCGCGCGTAGCCGTGACGGGTGCCTGGGACCATTCTGCGATTTATGAACTCAAACCGGGCCAAACGCTGCAGGATGTGTTGGCGCTGGGCGGCGGCCTGCCTCGCTTGGCCAATGCCCAAAAAGCAGTGTTGGAGCGCATTCAACTGGGCCGTACACCCGCACGCATGGTGCAAGATATCCCGCTGCAAACCAACGGTTTGAAGCTGGCTCTTGAAGACGGCGATGTCATTACATTGCTGGGTATCAGCCCTGCTTTTGACAATGCCGTGACCTTGAAAGGCACTGTTGCGCAACCGCTGCGTCACGCCTGGGTGAAGGGGATGCGTATTCAGGACTTGATTCCCGATCGAGAGGCCTTGATCGTGCCCGACTACTACAAGCGGCAAAATAAATGGGTCCAAAAACTACCCCCCATCTCCGCGCCGCAAGATGTCGCCGAGGATGAGACGGACAAACCTGTCAAAGCGCGAGATCCTCTTGCGGTTCAGGATCTTCTGCGCAGCATGCGTCATCAAATCAACTGGGAGTATGCAGTGGTTGAACGCTTGCACAAAGACCAGTTGCGCACTGAGTTGATCCCGTTCAATTTGGGCCAAGCCATTGTCAACCAAGACCCCGCACACAATCTGTTGTTACAGCCAGGTGACGTGGTCACCATCATGAGCAGCAATGATCTGCGCATGCCTGTTGAGCGACAACATAGACTGGTGCGCATTGAAGGCGAAGTTGCAGTGCCCGGCGTGTACCAAGCGCTACCCGGCGAGACTTTGCCGATGTTGATTGTGCGTATTGGCGGTCTGACACCTCAGGCTTATGTTTTTGGTACCGAGTTCACCCGCGAAAGTATTCGCAAGCAACAACAAAACAATCTGGATGCTGTGGTCAGGCGTTTGGAGTCGCAGCTGTTCAGTGCCGCAAGTGCATCCACCACCAATTTGACGGGAGACCGTGCGGCGCAATCTGCCGGGGTGGCGCAAGCGCAGCAGCAACAAATGAAAGCACAACTGGACAAAATCAAGGCCCTGAAAAGTCAGGGGCGGGTGGCCTTGGAACTGGCCCCAGTGGTCGCCACAATGACTCCGCAAGGCAGTAAGACAATGACCGCCTTGCCCCCGCTGCCGTTAGAGGATGGCGATGCCATTTTGATTCCGGCGCAACCGGCCTTTGTGTCGGCAGCAGGCAGTGTCAACAATGAAAATGCCCTGATTTACAAGCCGGGTAAAACGGTAGGTGACATCATCAAGTCGGTTGGTCTGAAAGAAGACGCCGAACCGAATGAAATATTTCTCTTGCGGGCTGACGGATCGATTTTGGGCAAGCGAAGCAGTGGATTTTTGAGAAATTTTGACAACACCGAAGTCATGCCGGGCGACACCGTGGTGGTGCCTGGCATGCTGGACCGTGAGAGCCGCTACAACTTTGTCATCCGTGCTTTCAAAGACTGGACCCAAATTTTGAGTAATTTTGGTTTGGGCGTTGCCTCACTGCGCATCATCAAGTCCGGACTGTGAGGCTGGGCAAATGACTGAGCCTCTCGAAACTTCTGACGAGGTGTCATTGCTGGACTTGTTGCAAGTCATCGTTGAACATCTGCGCTTGCTGATCCTGGCGCCGATCGCGGTGTTTGCGCTGATCTTGGGGGCGGGTTTTCTGGTCACTCCCAGCTTTACGGCGAGCGTTCGGTTCCTGCCGCCTCAGCAACAGCAGAGCTCGGCGGCGTCCATGTTGGCCAGTCTGGGCTCATTGGGCGGTTTGGCGGGTGGCGCCTTGGGGGGCATCAAAAATCCGACGGATCAGTATGTTGCTTTTTTAAAAAGCAACACCTTGCGAGACCAATTGATTGCCCGTTTCGATCTGGTCAAACGGTACGATGCCCCTTTGAAGGTGGAGGTTCGGGAAGCTTTGTCGGGACGTGTTCGCATTGTGTCCTCCAAAGATGGCTTGGTGACCGTGGAGGTCGATGACACTTCGCCAGCGATGGCGGCAGAAATAGCCAATGCCCATGTCGAGGAGTTACAAAAACTGCTCGGTCGGTTGGCCGTGACGGAAGCCCAGCAAAAGCGTGCATTTTTTGAAAAGCAATTGCATCAAACACAAGTGCGATTGGTTCAGGCTGAAGTGGCCTTGAAAGCCACTGGCATCAGCAGCAACGTGCTGAAGACAAGTCCTCAACTGGCCGTCGAATCGGTGGCCAAAATGAAAGCGGCAGTGACAGCGCAGGAAATCAAAACAGCCAGCATGCGCGGTTATTTAGCGGAATCTGCGCCCGATTTCAAACAGGCCATGAATGAGCTGGGCATCTTGCGTCAGCAACTGGCCCGTCTGGATCAGGACGAGACCCGCATGAACACGACGCCCACAGCATCGGATTACGTCAGCAAATTCAGGGAGTTCAAATACCAGGAAACTTTGTTCGAGTTGTTCACCAAGCAATACGAATTGGCCAAGCTCGATGAGTCCCGCGAAGGGGCTGTGATTCAGGTGCTCGACCCTGCGCAAGCGCCAGAAAAGCCCTCATCGCCGCACAAACTGAAATGGTCTCTTTCGGCCGCTTTGATCACTGGCCTGCTTTTGCTGGTCGCTTGCTTTGTGCGCCAGGCGTTCAAGCAATCCCAAAGTGGCGCAGACCAAGCCAAGTGGCAGGCCATTCGGCAAACTTTCAGGCGCGCTTTCGGACTGCAGTAAAAGGGGCCATCCCACAAGTGAAGCTTTGCGGCCTCATGGAATGACTTGGATCTTGGCTGCAGCATCCCGCGCACGCTGCAAGGCGTTGCTACCTTCGGCCAAGGCGACCGCCATGCGGCGATACGGCCGGGTCGTGGGTTTGCCGAAGATGCGCACGTCCACCCCAGGTTCACTCAAGGCCGCTTCAATGCCGGTATAGCGTGGGGCTGCGCCGTCTTGCGTGGCCAGCACCACGGCGCTGGCGCCCGCGGTGCAGGTGATGAGGGGAATCGGCAGCCCCAAGATGGCGCGGGCGTGCAGGTCAAACTCGCTCAGGTTTTGGCTGATCAGGGTCACCATGCCGGTGTCATGGGGGCGGGGGCTGAGTTCACTGAAAATCACTTCGTTTTGTGTGACGAAAAACTCCACGCCGAACAAGCCCGCACCGCCCAGATCGGTGGTGACTTTTTCGGCCATGTCTTGTGCGGCTTGAATTTGCTCGGGCTTCATGCCCTGCGGCTGCCAGCTGTACTGGTAGTCGCCGCGCTCTTGCACGTGACCAATGGGTTCGCAAAACAGGGTTTGGCCATTGCGCTGGCGAATGGTGAGTAAGGTGATTTCAAACTCAAAATGGATGAATTCTTCGGCGATGACTTTCTGGCGATCGCCGCGCATGCCGGCGCAGGCGAAGTCCCAGCTGGCTTGGATGTCGGCTGCAGTTTTGGCCACGCTTTGGCCTTTACCAGACGAACTCATGACCGGTTTGATGACGACCGGAAAACCGATTTCTTGGGCGCGGTCCATCAGTTCGGCGGCCGAATCTGCGTAGCTGAATTTGGCGGTTCGCACGCCCAGGCCGACGGCCACATCGCGGATGCGGTCGCGGTTCATGGTCAGGTTGGCGGCGCGGGCGCTGGGGATGACTTCAAAGCCTTCTTTTTCCACCTCGAGCAGCACTTCGGTGCGGATAGCCTCGATCTCGGGGACGATCAAATCGGGCTGGTATTTGGCAATGGCGGCGCGCAAGGGCGCTTCATCGAGCATGTTAAAGACGCAAAATTCGTCGGCCACTTGCATGGCGGGCGCGCCTGCATAACTGTCGCAGGCCATCACATGGCAGCCCAGGCGCTTGGCGCTGATGACGAATTCTTTGCCGAGTTCACCGGAGCCGAGGAGCAGGATTTTTTTCATGTGATTTGAGCATAAGAACAAACAAGGTGAGCGTATTGTTGCCGATGTTTCTGCAGATCGGCGTTGTCACAGACTGATTAAAGTGAAAGAGCGGCGCCCGTCTGATCAGGCAAGCCTTTTACAATCATGGGCACTCGGAGTGCAAGTATGAATATATTGGTGGTTGGCGGCGCGGGTTACATCGGCTCGCACATGGTCAAACGTCTGGGGCAGTTGGATTGCCATGTGACCACGCTGGACAATTTGTCGGCGGGCCACCGCGATGCCGTCATGTGCGGTGAGTGGGTGCAAGGCGATCTGGCCGACTTGTCTCTGTTGAAGCAGGTGTTTGAAAAAGGCCGGTTTGACGCGGTGATGCATTTTGCGTCTTTCATTCAAGTGGGCGAGTCGGTGGTGGAACCCGCCAAGTACTATCAAAATAACGTGGTCAACACCTTGCAGTTGTTGGAGGTGATGCTGGCGCATGGCGTCAAGCGCTTTATCTTTTCTTCTACGGCCGCCACCTTTGGCGAGCCGCAGTATGTGCCTATTGACGAGGCGCACCCCCAGCAGCCGATCAACCCCTATGGCCGCAGCAAGTTGATGGTGGAGCAGGCGCTGGCCGATTACGACAAGGCCTATGGTTTGAAATCGGTGAGTCTGCGCTACTTCAATGCCGCTGGCGCCGATCCCGAGGGGCAACTGGGCGAACGCCATAACCCCGAAACCCATTTGATCCCCTTGGTACTGCAAACTGCCTCGGGTCGCCGAGCGCAGATTTCGGTGTTTGGGCGCGATTACGATACCCCCGACGGCACCTGCATCCGTGACTACATTCACATCGCGGATTTGTGCGAAGCCCATTGGTTGGCGCTGCAGCATTTAAGCCAAGGTGGGGCCAGTGATGCCTTCAATTTGGGCAACGGCAACGGTTTTTCGGTGCAAGAGGTGATCGATACGGCCAGTCAGGTCACTGGCCGGACCATTGCCGTGCAAGAGGGGCCGCGCCGCGCCGGCGATCCGGCGCGCTTGGTGGCCGATGCCACGCGCGCGCGCCAGGTCTTGGGCTGGCAGCCTCAGTACGCCGACTTGGCCACGATCATCCAGCATGCGTGGCAGTGGGAAACACGCACGGCCACTGCATTGGCCTAGCGCCCATGCCAGCGCTGTGGGGGGTGCTCAGCGCTGAATGAAGCAGGTGGCTGCGCCCGGTTCGTTGGGCGGTGTTGGCTGGGTGTTTTTGGCGTGCGCCACGTCCATGTCGCGCGGCAGGGGCACATTGTTTTTCACGGCCAACACTTCGGCCATGATGCTGACGGCAATTTCAGCCGGGGTTTTGCTGCCGATGTAAATGCCGATCGGGCCGCGCAGGCGCGCCAGGGACTCTGCCGTTTGTTCAAAGTGTTCGATCATGCGCTGATGCCGCGCCGCGTTGTTGCGCCGCGAGCCGATGGCGCCGATGTAAAAGGCCTCGGTGTTCAGCGCCTCTAAGAGCGCCAAATCGTCCAGCTTGGGGTCGTGCGTCAGGGCAATCACGCAGCTGCGCCGATCAGGCTTGAAGCTTTGCACCAGGTCGTCGGGCATGTCGCTTTTCACGGTGACGCCAGCGACCGACCAAGCGCCGCGGTACTCTTCGCGCGGGTCACACACGGTGACCGCGAAACCGTTGAAAAGCGCCATGGTGGCCAGGTATTCGGTCATTTGCCCGGCACC
>Ga0136644_10003998_pt1 | contig 10950 bp, 11 predicted proteins | sample C_130820_EF_Meta_FD_94780 | JGI IMG/M metagenome (GOLD analysis project Ga0136644, IMG submission 94780) | Freshwater microbial communities from Lake Croche, Canada to study carbon cycling - C_130820_EF_MetaG (v2) (version 2) | ecosystem: Environmental > Aquatic > Freshwater > Lake | place...
AAAAAAGGATCTAAAAAAGGATCTAAAAAAGGATCAAAAAAAGGATCTAAAAAAGGATCCAAAAAGGGATCTAAAAAAGGATCTAAACATAATGCTGATAGAAATACGCGCCAACATCCATCAAAAGTATAACTTAAATAAATATATGTAGTAATTATAAATAATCATAATTTTTCTAACTATTAAAATTAAATCTAAATAGATGATAATTTTAATTTTAATTTATTTGTTAAATTTTTAAGATTTGATGTTTTTTTAATGATTTCACTATTTGCATTTTTCATATATTGAATATCTGGATTTGAATTCATGGCAATACTAACTCCTTGATCTGCTAAGACATTCCAATTTTCAATAGTTATAACAGCTTTAGATATTATATTTTTATCTTCTGATGATAATTCTGCATCTTCTAAATTTGGCATAGATGAAGAATCAACAAAATAATTAATATAATTCATAGCGCAATTTAATTCAGACATAACACCTTCAACAGCTAATTTTGTTTTATGTGCTGATATTGGAATTTTAACAGTTGATGTTGCTAATATAGTATCTTTGAATCTTCCAAATGTTTGAGATAAATTATATATTTTTTCTAATGAATTAACTATTGCTCTCAAAAAATCTGTATCATTTATTATTGAAACATTTTGTAATTTTGTTATGTAATTTGTAAATAGTGCTGATAATTCATCAGCAGCATTACCAAATTCGTTAAATCCATCGACGTCTATATCTAAATTCATTTGTTTTGTTTCATTTGCTATATTTGCAGCAGCTTTAAATAATTCAGTATAATCATCTATAGAACCTTTTGCATGAAAATTTTCACAACTTATTTTAGATGCATAATCTTGTATTTGAGATAATAAAATAGTTGATTCTGGATTAGATGATTCATCACTAATAATAACATCTTCAATTAAATCTTCAATTATTTGAGTACTTGTAAATGTTGTTTCAGTATGCTCAGTTCCATTATTAAGTTGACCTTGTTGATTTGTAATAACTAATCCTGGTTCCGAAATTATTTCATTTAATTGAAAATTAACAATATTATTAGGAGTTGTTGTATTTGTTGTATTTGTATTATTTACATTATTATTAGGAGATATTGTATTTGTTGTATTTGTATTATTTACATTATTATTATTATTATTATTGTGTTCATGATCATTTTCATTTTCATTTTCATTTTCATTTTCATGATGTGTATTACTTGTATTTGATGAATTTGACATTATATATATAGATTAAGAAAAAAATAATATAATATTTTAAAATATTATATTATTTTTTTCTTAATCTATAATTTTTTTTAATAATTTTAATATAAATATTTCAGTAATAAATATTTATATTAAATATGAATGAATTTATTATAATGGATCCTGAAAAGTTTGAAGGAAATATTGAATATAAATATAAACTTCTTAATTTAGATCCTGAAAAATTTAATAAAAGATTAACTCAAATGCAATATAGAATTAATGAAGGATACGGAGAAGCATTTTATCACATTGGTAGAATGGATGATGGGACACCATTAGGATTAACAAAAGAAGAATATGATGAATCAGTTAATAATTTAAAATTATTAGTAAAAGAATTAAATTGTAATTTAAGTTTATTATTAGAAACTATTAAAAATAATTCTTATATTGGAGAATTCATAATAAGAGAAAATGATGCAACTAATTATATTGATATTAAAATTGGTGTTGCTGGTAATGTTGATGCTGGAAAATCAACAACAATCGGTACATTAACTAGAGATATATTAGATGATGGTCGAGGAAAAGCAAGATTACATGTTTTTAAACATAAACATGAAATAGATTCAGGTAGAACTAGTTCAATAGGTCATCAAATAATGGGATTTGATAAAAAAGGAGAAATAGTAAATTCAAAATTTGAAAAAACGCCAACTTGGACAGAAATTGTTAATAATTCAAATAAAATAATAACATTTTATGATTTAGCAGGTCATGAACGATATTTAAGAACTACTATATATGGTTTAACTTCAATACATCCTGATTATTGTTTAATTATGGTTGGAGCAAATACAGGAGTTAATCACATGACAAAAGAACATATTAGTTTATGTTTAACATTAAAAATCCCATTCATAATAATTATATCAAAAATAGATATGGTTCCTTCAAATGTATTAGAAGAAACCATGAAAAATATTAATAATATATGTAAGAATGGAGCAAGAAAAAATCCATATTTAATTAAATCATCAGAAGATGTTTTAAATGTTATTAAAAATATTAGAGCTGATAGTATAGTACCAATTATACAAATATCAAATGTAACGGCATTTAATTTAAATTTATTAAAACAAACATTAAATTTATTGCCATTAAGAAATGATTATGCAGAATTTATATTAAAACCAGTAGAATATTTAATAGATGATACATATTCAGTAACGGGACATTCAACTATTGTATCAGGATTATTAAAAAGTGGTACAATTAAAGTAAATGATACAATTTCAATAGGTCCGTTTTTTGATGGATCATATAGACAAGTTAAAGTTAGATCAATTCATTGTAAATTTAAAAATATAAAGGAAGCAAAAGCAGGAAGTTATATATGTATAAGTTTAAAAAATATATTAAGAAAAGAGATTAGAAAAGGGATGGTTATAGTTACAGAAAATTTAATAGCAAAAAAAGAATTTTATGCAAATATTAATATTTTACATTCTCCAACTACAATAAAAATAGGTTATCAACCATTTGTACATATAGAACATATTCGACAATCAGTTAAAATAACTGAAATAAAAAAAAAATCAGATGATGATAGTTCAGTTTTAAGAACTGGTGATAGGGCACAAATTAAATTAGAATTTATAATGAGACCTGAATATATAAAACCGGGAATGAAATTAATATTTAGAGAAGGTAAAGTTAAAGCGATTGGGAGAATTCTTGAAATAAATGAATAAATTTGATCAAATATAGATTATAATAATAAATATATAGTAATTATTTATTATCATAAATAAGATGATAGAAAAATAAAAAAATAATATAATTAAATAATTAGATATAGTTTTAATTTTTAAAAGTGCATGAAATATATAAGACATTAAAATAATATCTTATATATTTTATATTTATAATGACAAAAGATAATTTTTTACCTGGAGCGGAATATTTAAAATGTGCTCCTTCTAAATCATATACAGATGGTAGTTGTTTTACAATAGAATCATTAAAAAAAATAGCTGAATCATATAATAAATATATTGGTAAAGATTCAAATAAACAAATAAATATTTCTGACAATAAAGCAGATTTAGTTAAACAATTAACAGATAGAATTACAACATGTAAAAATAATCAATTATGTTGGTTAGATTTACCATGGGTTAAACAAATAAAAGATAATGAAATTCATAAACATACATTTAGACCTACAGGACCACAACAACGATTTAAATGGTTAAGTACAACAAATATAAATGAAATAGTTAAACAATATGAAGCAAAATATAAAGATTTTAAATTTTTAGGCGCTGTACCTTATGATTTTGAAGAGTTACCACAATTAGGAATCGCTGATTTAGATTTTGATGAACTAATAAGTAGAGGAATTCATAAAATTGGATTGGTGATAAATTTAGATGAACATTATAAAAGTGGATCACATTGGGTAGCATTATATAGTAATTTATTACATAATCAAGTATATTTTTTTGATTCATATGGATATAAACCGAGAAAATTAATTGCTGAATTTGCAAAAAAAATATCATTATGGTGTTATAAAAGAAATGTGTTAAATGTACAAAAAGGTGGAATTAATGATGATCTTGATACTGAATCAAAATTTATGAGAGCTAAAAAAAATGAATATGAGACAGAATTAGATGTTGTATATAATAAAACAAGACATCAATTTAAAAATTCAGAATGTGGAGTATATTCAGTTAATTTTATATTAAGATTATTAAAAGGAGAAACATTTGAAGAAATATGTTCAAATGTTACATTAGATGATCAAGTTAATGAATGTAGAAAAGTATATTTTAGATTTCATTAAATTATCTATTTGATCTATTTGATCTATTTGATCTAATTGATGATGCAAATGGAATATTACTAACTTTTGCAGATATTGATTTACTTACTTTATTTATTTTATTACGAGAAACACTTAATTCAATATCAACTTTTGGAATATGTATTTTAGCAGCTTTATCAGATGTATTTCTTAATGAATTATCTCTGATATATCTATTAGATTCAACTCTATTTCTATCATATGAACCGTCTAATTCTGGAACAATGATATTATTATATTTAATTTTAGATATGTCACATTTACCAACTGTTTTAGTTATGATATTATAAGGATCAACATTTGTTTGTAAACTTCCTTCTTGACAATTAACTAATGAGTCATTACATGCATCAGGATTATTGACAAATAACTTATCTTGTTTTGCTGATGCAAGATATGGTAAGTGTGTAGATTGTGAAATACCTGAAATATTTTCATAATTGACATAGCATCTAGATACGCCACATGTATTACATTGTGGTTGTTCGGTGATAGTATCAATAGGTAAATTGCCTTTTAAATCATTATATGTAAAATATTGTGACATTATATATTAATATAATATAAAATGTTTTTTGATGATATATCATTTATATAAAAATTATATTATTTATAATTTTTTTTATTATATCTATAATTATTAAATGTTTCTGCTGGTGTTTCAATATGAACAATATCAGGAGTAATATCAACTTGTTTATTTTTATCAATTTCTTTTGATGAAAATTTTTTTGATAAACTTTTAGAATTATTTTTTAAACGTTTATTATGATAATCATCATTATTTGATTCTGTTTTTGTGAATTTAGTTGTAACAAGTTTATTATTTTCAAGACATGTATTTAAACAATAAGTAGATTTTTCGCTCATATTTTCGAGAGTATAATCAAATGGATCAAAATCACTATCGAACGGCATTTTATAAAAAGTATGAGTATTCATATATATTATAAATTCATATAAAAAATTATAAATAATTAATATTTTAACTAAATAGAAAAAAATTTATATAAGTAATAATATATATAAGCAATAATGAAATTTACTTTTGACAAAAATTTTTTATTTGTTCAATTCACAGTAGTTGTGCTATTTTATTTAATTAATTCAATTATTATTAGTAGAGGTACCGTAAAACATTTTACTGGTAAAGATAAAATTGAAGCATCTGATCTTATGTTATATGTATTAGGATTACAATTTGGCGCTCCAGGATCAATTATAACACCTGTATCTAATGAAGCAATAACATTAGCAACTATACAAAAAATATTATTTGTTGCATTTGCATTTGGTGCATTATCATATACCAAAGATAATACTGAATGGAAATTATTTATTACAACTCAAGCACCTAATATTGATTCACAAATTACTGCTCCTATAATGAAATCTAAATAATCAATTTAGAAAAAACATCATCAATAATTTTTTTATCAACTTTATGTTTTGTATTTATCATGTTTTTTTGATTCTGATAAATAAAAATTTTAATTTTTGGAATATATCCATCAGGTAGTCTATTATTTACACCAATAAAATCACAATGATCTTTATCATGTCTAAATATCATTATTTTTTTTGTTAAATTTAATAATAATTGACTTGTTGTATATATACATTTAGCTTCTGTTAACATTCTATATGGATGATATTCTGGATGAAAATCTTTATAATATTTATTCATATTATCTAAAATATCAATATTAGAATTATAATCAATATCTTTTAATTCTGCTTCAATTAATTTTTGACGAATTATAGATGTTGCTAATGCTTTCCCTTTGATATATCCAGCATTACTTATTCTATTACCATGATTAGTATAAACTGTCAAATCATCTAATACATCATAATAAGGTTTTTTATTTGAATTTGATTCACAATGAATACAATAATAAGGATTACCTAAAAAAGTATGACCCTGTAATGATATATCATAATAATAATCTGGATTGAATATATTATCTTGAAAAATATTAAATGATTTTGTAGCAAGAGCATTTAAATATTTTTTCTGTGATTGCAATTTCATTTTAATATCTTCTGGTTTTTTTGATAATGGATTTTCATCATATACAATATCCAATGAAGAATTTATAATACCAAATCCATATTCATTTAGACCTTCAGTCCATTCAGAATCAACATCTCTAATATATGCAACTTCTATACCATTAATTAATTCATGAATTAATTCTATTCGTGCTTTATAATTTCTATCTCTATTTTTAGCTAATATTATATCATTATTTATTTTTAAAAATACGATGACACACATATATATAATATTATATAAAAAAAATTATAAAAATAATATATAATATGCCAAAAACATTTGGAAGAAAAAAACAAAAACAAAATTCCAAAAAAAAGAATTCAAAAAAGAATTCTAAAATGTCTAAAACAATAAAAAAAAATTCTAAAGAACTTAGTAAAAAAATGAAATCTCAATTAAAAATAAAAAATAATCTTTAATAATTTGTTTTTTTTATTATTTTTTCTTATATGATTTAATTATAATGAAAATTATAATTCAATCTTATAGTACTACAGGCGTTAGAGAAAGTAATGAGGATACTATGGATCTTATTAATAATTTAGATAATAATATATCTGGTTATATTCCAATATTATATTCTGGTGTATTTGATGGGCATGGTGGGGGAGATATATCAAAAATATTAGTTGACAAAGATAAAATTAATATTAGTAAATATTTTTGTTCCATTGCTTCACCAATTGCTGTAAAATTAACATCATCTAAAACATTTAATTCAAAAATGATTGTTCCATTATTTACAAGAATTCAAGAAAAACTAAAAAATTATTATATTCATTCTAATACAATGGGTTCAACTGCACTAATTTCTATTATTTATAAAAAATCTTTAGAAAAATTTGCCTTAAAAGTTATTAATTTAGGTGATTCTAGAGCTATATCTTCTAATGAATATAATATTGCTATTCCTTTGACTTTAGATCATAAGCCTCATTTATATTGTGAAAAAAATAGAATTATTCAAATGGGTGGCTCTTTAGAATATTCTGAAGGAGATGACCCACGTATAAGTGGTATGAGTGTTAGTCGTTCATTTGGTGATTTAGATAATAATTTTATTTCTCAAATACCTGATGTATTTGATTATACATTAAGTTCAGAGAAATTTATTGTAATGGGATGTGATGGGGTATGGGATGTTTTACAAAATCAAGATGTTGTTGATTTTATATTAGAAAAATATCAAGAATTAAAAGTTTCAAAACAATTATCAAATTTAAAAGGAAAATCAGAATATAATTTAGCACAAAAACTTGCAGATTATGCTATTAACAGAGGTTCAAAAGATAATATATCTGTTACTATTATTTTCTTTATGGATAATATGAATTAAGTTTAAAAAATATTGTTTTAATCTATTTATAATATATATGAGTAATATTATAAATGAATCTGATGATGACTCTGATAGTGATATTTTTGATTTAAATCATTATCCAGAAGAATATCAAATTTTATCAGAATTTGTATTATCAACATTAACAGGTGGGTTAAATGCATATGTTATTAATAAAAAAACAAATTATGATGAATATTATGATAATTATTTTAAATATTGTAAAACTGTTGAAAATGATTCTTATATAACTGAATTCAAAGAAAATTTAAATATAGATAATGATAAATTTGATAAAATAAATATTTTAACAAAAAAAATTATGGATAAATTTATATTAAATAATAAACAATTAATTAATAAATATATAGATGATTTCAATATTGAATCTTTTAATGCAGACATTATAAGAGAATTATTATTATTGATTCATTTTAATGATTTAGTTGATATTATTTGATATGATGGATAATATATTATTTTTTTTTCATAAAATATAAATTATAAATATAATTTATAAAAAATGAATAACGAAAAAAGTTTGGCTGAATTGACAAAAAAAACTAATGTTATTGATTATGAAGTAGATATGTTAGAATTACAAGTTTCAAATATTGTATCTGCTTTGACTAATGCACATGTAAATATTTCTGATTTAAAAACACAATTAAATGGCAATATTAATATAGGAGGAATTAATATTAATGGTACCACTGATACAATTTCATCAAATAATCCAAATAAATCAATCATTATTGATACAAATGGTGGATATATACATACTGAAGCAGGTCCAATAATTACAACTAGTGGAGAAATTTATTCTAATACTGGTAATATTCATACAAATGGTAATATTTATACTAATGATGCTATAAATAGATTATCAAGTGTTATGAATCTTGCGGGTGGTAATATTCTTACAGATGGTGGTAATATTGCTACATATACTGGTTGTATTAGTACAGGTAATGGTGATATTTATACAACAGGTGGTAATATTCATACATGTTGTGATATTTATACAACAGGTGGTAATATTAGTGCAGGTGGTTTAATTAATAATTTAAAAATAATTCCAGATTCTGCTAATAATCTAGCAATTGTAAAAACTTTTAATACTTTTACTGATAATAATTTAACTAATAGTCTGGCATGGGAGAATAGTATGATTGGTATAGGTGCATTATATCATATAAATGATGATTATAAAAATCCAGATGGTACTTTAGTTTTAAATGCAGATGGTACTAAAGCGCAATATCCTAATCATAATACTGCAATTGGTATAAATACATTATATAGTTTATCAGGCAATCATAATGATAATACAGCAATTGGTGCATATGCTGGGTTTAAATGCAGTGCTTATCAAAATACATATATAGGTAGTTATTCTGGTTATAATAATGCAGGTGGAAATTTTAATACATGTATAGGTTATAAATCTGGTTATAGTAATGATCAAACGCATAATATTTTTATTGGTTGTAATAGTGGTTATAATAGCACTGGTGAAAATAATACATTTATTGGTACAATTACCGATGTAACTGATCCAATTGTTGTAAATTCTGGTAATGATAATGTATTTATTGGAGCTAATTCTGGATTTTCAAATACAACTGCTAGTAATAATACATTTATTGGAACTAGTTCTGGATTTTCAAATAAAACCGGCGGTGGTAATACATATATTGGATATGAGTCTGCTAGAGTTAATGACGGATCTAATAATACTTTTTTAGGTTATCAAAGTGGTTATTATTCTAACGCTAATGATAATACATTTATTGGTACTAATTGTGGTTATAATAATACAAGTGGTACTTTTAATACCTATCTTGGTAGTTATACTGGTACAACTGGTACAACTGGTTTAAATAATACTTTTTTAGGTTATCAATGTGGTTTCAAATCTAATGCTAATGATAATACATTTATTGGTACTAATTGTGGTTATAATAATACAAGTGGTACTTTTAATACCTTTGTTGGTAGTAATTCTGGTACAACTGGTACAACTGGTGTAAATAATACTTTTTTAGGTTATCAAAGTGGTTCCCAATCTAATGCTAATGATAATACATTTATTGGTACTAATTGTGGTTATAATAATACAAGTGGTACTCGTAATACATATCTTGGTAGTTATACTGGTACAACTGGTACAACTGGTTCAAATAATACTTTTTTAGGTTATCAATGTGGTTCCAAATCTAATGCTAATGATAATACATTTATTGGTACTAATTCAGGAGTTTCAAATACAACTGGTAATTGTAATACATATCTTGGTAGTAATACTTGTACAAATGGTACAACTGGTAGTTATAATACATATTTAGGTTATCAATGTGGTGATAAATGTAATGCTGATTGTAATACTTTTGTAGGTTATCATTGTGGTCTTAATTGTACTTCTGAAAATAATACTTTTCTTGGAAAAGATTGTGGTGTTAACTGTACTAGTAGTAATAATACATTTATTGGTACATATAGTGGTGGAAATAGTCTTGGTGGTGGCAGTAATACTTTTGTAGGTTTCCAAAGTGGTTATAATTGTAATGCTTCTAATAATACCTTTGTTGGAGTTCAATCTGGAGCTTTAATTACAACTGGTGATTCTAACACATTTCTTGGTAGTTATACTGGATCAAATGGTATTGTTTGTAAATATAATACTTTTATAGGTAATAGTGCTGGTAATAAATGTACTGCGGATAATAATACCTTTATTGGTTATAATGCCGGAATAGCTATTACAACTGGTAGTGGTAATATAATGGTTGGTGGTTTAAATTGTCAAAACTGTACAACTAGTAATAGTAATACTGTTATAGGTTATAATTGTGGTAATGGTACTGCTAGTGATGGTACTAAGCTTATACCAATAAATAATAATATTTTAATTGGTAATGGTGTAAATGTAAGTGCAACTAATATTAGTAATGAAATTACTTTAGGAAATAGTGATATTACTAAACTTCGTTGTCAAGTAACAGGTATAACCGCATTATCCGATAAAAGAGATAAAACTAATATTAATGATCTTAATGTTGGAATTGATTTTATAAATCAATTAAAACCTAGAACATTTAATTGGAATAAACGAGAATGGTATGATGATAATATATCAGACGGATCTAAAATTAGTGAAAAAGTTGTAAGTGGATTTATTGCACAAGAATTAGATGAAGTTCAAACAAAAAATGATGCCGAATTTTTAGATTTAGTATATAAATCAAATCCAGATAAATTAGAGGCAACATATGGAAATTTAATTCCTGTTATGATAAAAGCTTTACAAGATTTAAGTAATGAAAATAAAAAATTAACTGAAAGAATTAGTGTATTAGAAAAAAATATATAAATATGTATTTATTATTATTATAAAATGAATATAGAAACACTTAGAAAAAATATTCCAGAAAAATATTTTATAAAAAATGAATTAAAATTT